>WNGA01003257.1_pt1 | contig 24375 bp, 32 predicted proteins | sample 5400061 | NCBI WGS metagenome assembly WNGA01 (sample SAMN13153366, study PRJNA577476) | soil metagenome | isolation source: 100 cm soil or saprolite under grassland replicate 2 | place: USA:California | collected 2016-06-15 | reverse complement strand
TCCTCGTGGGACAGGTATCGACGCGCTCGAAGGCGCAATACGAGGCGGCCTTCCCCGCTCCGAATCGTCGGCCGCCGAGGCCTCGCCGTCAACCAGCCCCGAGGGCAACTTGACAACCGATCCTCCATAGGGAATCAGGTCAGCCGATCAGCGGCGGGCACGGGTCCACGACGTTGGAGATCCTCGTGTCGACGGTTCCCTGGTCGCGGCTCACCACCACCGTCTCCGAGAAGACCAGCGGGAGGCGGACGCTCCCGTCGCCCATGGCGACGAGGCGCATGCCCTGCACGACGAACGGCTCACCGAACGTCCCCTCGCCCCGGGCGGCGCCCACGAGCTTCCAACCGCCGCTCGGCGCCGCGCCCCGGATGTCCGATGGCGTGATCAGGAAGTGGAACATGCTCGGCTCGGCCGGATCCATGTGCAGGCGGATGTGGAGCATCCCGGCGAGCTCCGTGGCCTCACGGGTGGGTGAGTCGCACGGGTTCTGCCGGGCTCCGGCCTCGCGGACCTTCTGCACAGCGGGCAGCAGCAGTCCGATGAGCACCGCGATGATCGCGATCACCACAAGGAGCTCGATCAGGGTGAACCCGGACTCACCCTCTCCCGAGCCCGCCGTCCGCCTCGCGGCCAGACCTTGCCGGATCCGTCCCATGCAGCGACCTCCCCGCGGCCCCTCGCCGGCCGAGGATCCCGACCGGATTCGCGCGCAACCGTAGGGTCCGGGGCGGCCGTGGCGGAATCCGGCGACCAGGGGTTTCGGCATGGGCTGGTCGGGGGCGGTTGCGTCCCCCGCGGCTCGACCGCGGGGGCCGGTCCGGCGCCACCCGTTCCGCCGAAGGACCTACCCCCGCGGACGGGTCCGAGCATCGAGGGCGGCGCCGTGCTCAGGAGGTGACCGTGAACCGGAGCCCACCCAACGATGCCGCGCCCCCGCCTCCGACGCCGATCACCGTGAGGTCGTATGTGCCTGGCGGGGCGCCGTCGGGTACCGCGAGGTCGAGCCCGCGCCGGCACCTCCCGTCGACGTTTTGCATCCCGAGGAACACCGCGTCGCCCGGCCCCGGAGCCGGCGCGCGGCCGGCCAGCAGGTCGTCGAGCCGGCCGTCCGCGAGGAGGTCCTCCCAGCGGGCCGGATCGGCGTTCCACCACACGGCGATCGAGCCGCTCGGCCCCGTGTACACACCCTCCTCATTCACCGTCGGCACCTCGCCGGAGACCGTGTCGAACCCGCCGGCCCGGACGCCGGATCGATCTCGGGGTCGTACAAGCCAGGCGAGGGTTCCGGGCACAGCGCCGGCGCGATCGAGGACACCACCCGGCCGGCCAGCGCGCGGTCCCCCGCCGAGGCCTGGCGCCCGATCCACACGTTCACCAGGTAGCGAGGGTCACCATGCAGGGTCACGGGCTGGAGGAAGTATCTCGTCCGCTTGGGACCGGGCGCCGCGTGATCGAACTTCGACAGCGAGAGCGGGAAGGTCGTATCGGGGGTGGTCCCGCGATCGCCCGAGCCGACGCGCGGCCCGCCGACATACCGATCGAACTCGACCACCACCGAGTTCGCCGGCAGGTGGCCCATATCGGGCGGCCACCGGCATCCGGAGGGGCTCGCGGGGCTCCGGTATGCGCCGGGGACGTTCGCGACCATCGTGCCTTCGGCGCCGATGTGGCACACGTTTCTGAATCGCTGGACGTGCCACGAGGCCGGGTACCGCATCGACAGCCCCACGACCGGGTCGGAGGTGCGGGCCGTGAGGGCCTCCGCGGCGGGGACCGGTGCCCGGTGATCCCCGGTGATGGCCAGGCCGGCCCACGTCACCGCACCGGCGAAGACGGCGACGGCGGACACGACGGCGACCCACCGCGCGGTTGCCCGTACCCGTCCGCGGCGGCGGACCCGTTCCAACAGGCGATCGTCGGGCGGCTCGTCGCGACCGGCGGCCGCCTCGAGCGCGTCGCGAACGCGCAGGTCTCGAACGTCCTCGTTCATCTCGGGTTCCTCTCTTCCTCCTCGTCCGCGCCGAGGGTCTCCCGGAGCCGGGCTCGCGCCCGGTACAGGTGCACGCGGACCGTGGCCTCTCGAGTGCCCAACATGCGAGCCACCTTCGCCGTCTCGAAACCCGCCCAATCCCGCAGCACCACCGACTGGCGCTGGCGGACCGACAGCGTCGCAAGGGCGCGCCCGATCTCCTCGCGGCGCAGCGACCGCGCGACGTCGTCCTGGACCGGCGGGTCGAGGTCGCCGACCCGTGATCGCCGTCGTCGCGCCGCGTGCCTGGCGCACAGCCGCATCGCCGTCTTGAACACGAATCCCCCGGCATGCTCGTCGTCCTTGATGGCGCCCCACCTCGACCACAGTCGCGCGAAGGCCTCGGCGGCGACGTCCTCGGCTTCCTCCCGGTCCACCAGGACCAGCCGGCACGCGCGGATCACCCGGGTCACATGCTCCCGGTAGAACCCTTCGAACGCGGACCGGTCAGCCACGAGCGCTCACCCCATACCAAGCCTGCTCGCCGCGATCCGTTTACGCCACGACGCCAGAAGCACTCCAGACCCCGGAGGCCGGCGCGTTGACCGGCTCCCCGGTACCGGCGTACCTTCCCGCGAGCCACACAGGAGGACCCGAGCTGACCGAGATACACGAGCTGCACCGGAGGGCCGGCGAGTCGCTCGCCGGCACCGCCCGGCGGGTGGGCGAGGCCCACTGGCACCGGCCGACGCCGTGCGCCGAGTGGGACGTCCGGGACCTCCTGCATCACATCGCGTGGAGCAACCTGTGGGTGGCGCCGTTGGTGGATGGGAAGGACCTGGCACAGGTCGGGCCGACGCTGGAGGGCGACGTGCTCGGCGACGACCCGGTCGGCGCCACGCTGCGGTCGATCGAGGAAGCGAGCGAGGGATTCGCCAAGGGCCGAGACCGGATCGTGCAGCTCTCGCGGGGCCCGGCCCCCGCCAGCGAGTACTGCTTCGAGCGCATGAACGACCTGGTGGTGCACAACTGGGACCTGGCGAGGGCGGTCGGCGTCGAGGTCGCGCTGGACCCCGAGTGCATGGAGGTCGCGCTCCAGGGGTTCCGCCCGCTCGAGGGCCGGCTCCGGGCCGTCGGCGCGCTCGGCCCCGACGTCGACGTCCCCGAGGACGCCGACCTCCAGACCCGCTACCTGGCGTTCTTCGGCCGCCGGGCCGACTGGTTCCCACCGCCGTAGCACCAGGCTGGCGCTGAACATCTCACGGGAATAGGCGGCGGCGCTTTCTACATTGAGATGGAGATGCCGCAAACTCGAAGCGAATCCCAGGGCATGGTGGACGCCGCGCTGGTCACGGTCGTCCTGTTGTGGGCGCTGACCTTCTCGACGTTCAAGGTGGCCTGGCGCCACGTCGACCCCGTCGCGTTCACGGCCGTGCGATTCGCCGGCATGGTGCTGATCTCCGGGGCCGCGTTGCTGTTTCTCCGGTCGCGCGTCCGGCTCCGGCGGACCGACCTGCCCCTGATCGCGGCGTCCGGCCTGAGCGGATTCTTCGCCTACCAGATGCTGTTCGTCCTCGGGCTGGACCGGACCACCGCGGTCGCGTCGGCGATCCTGGTGTCGACCCACCCGCTCTTCTCGGTGCTCTTCGCGTGGCTGCTCGGCCGGGAACGGCCGACCCGCCGCCAGCTCGTGGGGATCGGCGTCGCGTTCCTCGGCGTCGCCGTGTTCCTCCGGGCGTGGGACGCCCTGGGCTCGGCGACGTGGGGCGACGTGCTCTCGCTGGGCGCCGCCGCCGCGTTCGGCGCCTACGGCGTCATCAACCAGCCACTGTCGAAGCGCTACCCGTCGCGGGAGCTGATGGCGTACTCGCTGGCGATCGGCGGCGGGCTGACCGCGCTGGTCGGCCTGCCGGCCGCGATCCACCAGGACTGGGGATCGGTCCCGGCGACCACCTGGCTGATCCTGGTGTTCGCGGCCGTCGGCCCCGTGTACCTCGCGTACGCCCTGTGGAACTGGGCGATCCATCGCCGTGGCATCGCCCGCACGACGCCGTACGGCTTCGCGGTGCCGGTCGCGGCCGCAATCCTGGCGGTTCTGTTCCTGGACGAGTCCATCCACCTTGAGCAGATCCTCGGCGGGCTGCTGGTCGTGGTGGGGCTGGTGCTCACCCGCCTGTCGCCCCGTCGCCGGGCGGGCGTCGAGGCACCGGCCGAAGCCGTGCTCGAAGAGGCTCGCTGACGGCTGCCCGTATCCTGCACGGGATGGCGAAGCGACCTGGCGTGGGCGATCCGGCCCCGGACGAGGTGCTCGTGAACCGGAACGGGCGACAGGTGCGGCTGTCCGCGCGGTGGCGCCGGCGGCCGCTCGTGGCGGTGTTCCTGCGGCACTTCGGCTGAACGTTCTGCCAGGAGCACGTCGTGCAGTTGCGCGACGACCGGGAGCGGTTCGAGGAAGCGGGCGTCTCGATCACGCTGATCGGCCTGGGGCCGCACACACGCGCGCGGCTCTTCTGCGACGACCGCCATGTCCCGTTCGAGTGCCTGTCGGACCCCGGCCAGGACGCCTACCGGGATTACGGCCTGGAACGGGGGACGAACCGCCAGCTGTTCGGGCCACAGCTGCTGGTGCGGTACGCGCGGGCGCTCCTCCGGAGGGACGTCGAGTCGGCGAAGCTGTCCGGCGACGACTACCGGCAGATGCCCGGTACGTTCGTGATCGACCGGTCCGGCGTGATCCGCTACGCCCACCGCAACCGCGACGTCGCCGACAACCCGCCGAACGAGGAGGTCCTCGAGGCACTCACCGAGCTGCGGCGGCGCTGACGCCGTCCGGCCGTCCGGTCTGCCCGTGCGATACCCTCCCGGACACCAGCACAGGCGAGGGCCGCTACATGACCGACGCGTGCATCATCACCTGCGCCGTCTCCGGCGCGGTCGCCAACAAGCAGCAGTGCGAGGGCATCCCGTACACGCCCGAGGAGTACGCGAAGGAGGTCCGCCGGGCCCGCGACGCCGGCGCCTCGATGGTGCACATCCACGCCCGTGAGCCGAACGGAACCCCGACCGTGAAGCCCGAGCACTACCGCGCCATCACCGGGGCGATCCTGGCCGAGACGCCGGACATCATCGTCAACTATTCGACGGGATGGGTCGGCCTCCCCATGGCCGAGCGCGTCGCCCACATCACCGACCTCCGCCCCGAGATCGGCGCGCTGAACATGGGCTCGATGAACTACGCGAAGTACTCCGAGAAGCGCAAGGGGTTCGTGTTCAACTTCGTGTTCCAGAACCACTTCGACGACATCGTGTTCCTGCTCCGGCGGATGGGCGAGGCCGGGGTGAAGCCGGAATGCGAGTGCTTCGACGTGGGCCACGTCGAGTCGGTCGCGCCACTCGTCGACATGGGCGTGATCACGCCGCCGGTGCAGTTCTCGCTGATCCACGGCGTGCTGGGCGGCATCCAGGCCACGGCGAGGAACCTCGCCCACATGTCGAGCGTGGTGCCCGACGGCTCGACGTGGGGGGTCATCGCCGTCGGCCGCGAGCAGTGGACGATGGTCGCCGCCTCGGCCGCGCTGGGCGGGAACGTCCGCGTGGGCTTCGAGGACAACTTCTACCTGCCGTCGGGCCAGATGGCGTCCTCGAACGGCGACCTGGTCGAGGTCGCCGCCACGATCGTGCGCCTGCAGGGTCGTGAGGTGGCCGAGCCGGCCCGGGCCCGCGAGCTCCTGTCGCTCCCCGCCGAGCCCGACCGCGGCGCGGTCCTGGGTTGAGCGTGGACGTGCTGGCCGACATGGTCGCCAACGTGTGGCAGGTGGTCGTGGCGCCGGGGGACCCCGTCGCCGAGGGCGACCCGCTGGTGATCCTCGAGTCCATGAAGATGGAGATCCCCGTCGAGTCGCCCGCCGCCGGGACCGTGCGGGAGGTCCGGGTCCAGGAGGGCGGCGTCGTCCAGGAGGGCGACGTGATCGCGGTCGTGGAGTGACGACGTTGATCCGGGTGGAGCGTGGCGGGCCGGTGGCGCGGGTCACGCTGTCCCGGCCCGACCAGCGCAACGCGGTTTCCGTGGAGATGATCGAGGAGCTGGTCGAGGGGCTCGGCGGGCTGGCGGCCGACCACGAGACCCGCGTGGTCGTCCTGGCGGGCGACGGTCCGGACTTCTGCGCCGGCGCGGACTTCGCGGAGCTCGAGGTCATGCGCTCCGGCCCCGGCGAGTTCGACTACGGCCGCCGGTTCGAGGAGCTGCTGCAGGCCATCGTCACCCACCCCGTGCCGGTGATCGTCCGGGTGCACGGCGCGGCGCTGGGCGCCGGCTGCCAGATCACGGTGGCCTGCGACCTGGCGGTGGTGGCCGAGGACGCCAGGATCGGCATCCCCTCGGCGCGCCTCGGGATCCTGATCAACTTCGAGAACATCCAGCGGGTGGTGCTGGCGGTGGGGCCGAAGCGGGCGGGGGAGATCCTGTTCACGGGCAGTGACATCACGGGATCCCAGGCCGCCGAGTGGGGGCTGGTCAACCTGGCCGTCCCCGAGGCGGAGCTGGACGCCGCGGTCGACCGACTGGCCGCGACGATCGCCGAGGCGGCGCCGCTGTCGGTCCAGGGGTCGAAGCGGGGGATCGGGGTGGTGCTGGAGCACCTCGCGGTCGACCGGTTCACGGAGGGCCACCGCGTGGCCGACTTCGACATGATGGCCGCGCAGGCCTTCGCCAGCGAGGACCTGCAGGAGGGCATCCGGGCGTTCCGGGAGCGCCGCAAGCCCGAGTTCGAGGGACGCTGACCGTGCCGGCCCGACGGAGCCCGGCCGGGAAGCCCAAGCCGCTCACGCGCGACAGCCCCGCCGAGGACCGCGCTCCGGAGATCGTCCGGCGCCTCACCGAGGCCTATCCGGACGCGCACGTGGCGCTGAAGTTCTCGAACCCGCTCGAGATGCTGGTGGCGACGATCCTCTCCGCGCAGGCCACCGACGTGGGGGTGAACAAGGTCACCCAGGGCCCGGACGGCCTGTTCGCCAAGTACCGCACGCCCCAGGACTACCTGGCCGTCCCCGAGAGCGAGCTCGCCGCCGACATCCGCCCCACCGGGTTCTTCAACAACAAGACGAAGTCGATCCGGGGCGCGGCCAGGATGCTCGTCGAGGAGTTCGGCGGGCGGATCCCCGATTCCATGGAGGAGATCGTGAAGCTCCCCGGCGTGGCCCGGAAGACGGGCAACATCGTGCTGGGGAACGCCTACGGCGTCGTCGAGGGGATCGCGGTCGACACCCACGTCCGGAGGGTCGCGCAGCGCCTCGGGTTCACCGACCAGAAGGATCCCGACAAGGTCGAGCGGAACCTCATGCGGCTGATCCCGAGAAAGCGGTGGTTCGACTTCACCTACGTGCTGATCGACCACGGCCGCGCGGTGTGCAAGGCGCCGACCCCCCGCTGCGAGGAGTGCCCGGTAAGCGACCTGTGCCCGTCGAGCCGCGTCTGAGCCCGGCGGCTCCCCTCGGTCAGACCCGGGGGCCCCGGATGGCGCGAACGACGAGCCCGATGATCAGGGCCACGATGACGATCGCGATGACGATGACGGCCCCGAGGGCCGACAGGATCGATCCGAGCATGTCGCGTCCTCCAAGCGCCGCGGGCCGGCGCGGTTCGGTTCGGGAAGAACCTGCTTCAGGCGGCCGTCTCGCCCCCCGACCGTTCGCGGGTGACCCGGGCCGACCGCCGTCAGTCGGGCCCGGCGTCGATCTCGAACCACACCCGGCTGCCCCCCTCGCGGGCCACGCCCCACCGGTCGGCCAGCCGGTCGACGATGTACAGGCCCCAGCCGTCCGGCTGCGCCGGGTCGTGTTCGGCGACGTCGGGCCGGTCGAATCCGCGCCCCCGGTCCACGACGTCCAGGCGAACCGAGCTCGGCGTCGCCCGGACCAGCAGCCGGATCGTGTCGCCCGGTTCGAGCTCCGCGTGCCGGACGCTGTTCGTCACGACCTCGCTGACGAGCAGCACCAGGTCGTCCAGCAACTCGGCCGACAGACGCTCTCGCAGCCCTGCCACCAGCGCCCGGGCGTACGAGGGCGCCAAGGCACCGGCGGGCAGCTGGAGGTCCAGCTCGATCGGGCGATCCGTCACCTGGCCTCCCATAGGGGCGTCCTTCCAGGGTGACCGTTCCCTCCTGACCCCCTGCCAAGCCTCCTGACCAGGAAATTCCGCCGTCCGGGGGAACCCTGGGCACGAGCCGCGTCGCCTGCCGGTTCGGCCGAGAGCCCTGCCCGGTGCTCAGCCGACGCAGCGCAGGACGAGGATGGCCACGTCGTCGCGGAGGGTGCCGCCCTGGAACTCCAGCACGGCGTGCTCGAGGCGCTCCGCGATCACGGTGGCGCTCCGCCCGCCCAGCGGGGCGAGCATGTTGGCCACGCGCTCCTCGGTCATGACCTTGCCCTTCGAGGGCGTCCCGATCACGCCGTCGGTGTAGAGGATGAGGGCATCGCCCGGCGTCAGGTCGGACAGCTCGTCGCGGAGCTCCGGGTCGGGGAACACGCCGAGCAGCGTCCCCGGCCGCCCGACGGACTCCACCAGGCCGTTCCGGCGCAGGATGACCGGTGGGGGATGGCCGCCGCAGGCCACCGTGAGGCGGGCCCCGGAAGGGGTGAGCCGCATCCGCACGAACGCGACCGTGCAGAACCGGGCGTCGTCCCGCTGGAACCGGAGGGCCTCGTTCAGTGTGTCGAGGACCCGACTGGGGCGGCGCTGGCGCATGGCCGCGGCTCGGACCGTGTACCGGGCCTGCCCGGTCACCGCCGCGGCCTCCGGGCCCTTGCCGCACACGTCGCCGATCACCACGGCCCAGCCGCCGTCGCCGGTGTCGAACAGGTCGTAGAAGTCCCCGCCGACCTCGTTGCCCTCGCCGGCGGCGTGGTACCGCGCAGCCACCTGGAAGCCCGGCACCGTCGGTAGCTCCCGCGGGAGCAGGCTGGCCTGGAGGGCCTGGGCCACGCGGGTCCGCTCGCCGTACAGGCGGGCGTTGTCGGCGGCGAGCGCGGCACGGCGGGCCAGGTCCCCCGCCAGCTCCACGTCGGCCGGTCCGAACGGCCGGTCCGGCGAGGTGGAGACCAGCGTCATCACCCCGATGATCCGGCCCCGGGCCGGCAGCGGGACGCACAGGCAGGAGTGGAACCCCAGCCGGCGGGCCAGCTCGCGGTGCTCGGGGCCGGCCACCGCCAGGAGCTGGTCATCGGACAGCTCGTCCGCTAGGAACGGCTCGCCCGACTGGAGCACCGGGACCGCCGGGTGCGCCCCGACGGGATCCGGGATCCACCCGTCCAGCAACTGGTCGGCTTCGGGCTGTCGCGCGTCCTCTGCGTGGGCGACCGCGGTCCGGCGCATCGCGCCGTTCGGCTCGACCACGTCCACCAGGCACAGGTCGGCCATGTTCTCAGCCGCCAGCCGGGCCAGCCGGTTCAGGCTCTCCTCGAAGTCGAGCGAGGACCCGAGCGCGGTGCTCGCCTCCAGCAGGAAGTCGAGCCGTCGCCGCGTGGCTTCGGCTTCGGCGAGAGCCTGGTCGGCCTGGGCGGGGGATGAAGCCATGGGATGGATCGGGGCGCGGGGGGTCGGGAAACGGCCGCCATGCCCGGCGGCAGGAAGTGTAGCGGCGGTGACGCGCGGGCGCGGCCCGATCACCCGGTCCGGACCAGCCGGGCGGCGGCGCTGCGGCGCCGGGCCCGGCGAAGCGCGCGCCGCTCGTCCTCGGACATCCCTCCCCACACCCCGGACTCCTGGCCGGTGGCCATGGCCCATTCCAGGCACTGCTCGCGGACGACGCACGAGAAGCAGACGGACTTCGCGGCATCGATCTGCAATGCGGCGGGCCCGCTGTTGCCCACGGGGAAGAACAGCTCCGGATCCTCGTCCCTGCAGCGCGCGTGGTGGACCCAGTCCATGCAGCTCCCCCCGTCCCGGTCCGCCGCGGCGAGTCCGGCTTCTCCACCGGCACGGCCAGGGCGCGAGTATACTGACGCCCCCTTCGCGGACGCAACGGCAGCAGTGGATTTCCCACCCGAACTTCTCCCATTGGTCGTGGCGCATCGTGGTGCATCCGCGACATCTCCGGAGAACACGCTCGAGGCGTTCGATGCGGCCGTGGCCGCCGGCGCGCCGGCGGTGGAGTTCGACGTCCGGCTGTCGGCGGACGGCGTCCCGGTGGTGGTGCACGACGCCAGCGTGGCCAGGGTGGCCGGGGTGCCCGGCCTCGTGCACGAGCTGACGCTCGCGGAGCTCCGCCGGCTGGACGTCCGCGGCGCTCGCATCCCGACGCTGCGCGAGGTGCTGGACCTCCTGTCGGGGCGGACCGGCCTCGACATCGAGATCAAGAACATCCCGGGTGAACCCGCGTTCGACTCGCCGCGGGAGGCGGTGCTCGAAGCCTGCCTGCGAGAGCTGGACGCCTCCGCCTTCTCGGGGTCGGTGCTCGTGACCTCGTTCAACTGGGTGACGATCGAGCGGTGTCGGGAGCTCGCGCCCGACGTGCCCACCGGGTTCCTGACCATCGCGGCGATGGACCCCCGCGGTGGGCTCGGCTACGCCCGCGACGCGGGCCACCGGTGGGTTCTCCCCCATGTGGACGCCGTGCTGGAGGCGGGGGAGGCGTTCGTGGGCGAGGTCCACGCAGCCGGCCTGCTCGCCGGGACGTGGGTGGTCGACGACGCCGAGCGCATCGCCCGGCTGTTCGCGATGGGCGTGGACGCGGTGGCGACGAACGATCCCGCCCTGGGAATGCGGGTCCGCTCCGCCTCCCGCTACCCCTGAAGGCCCTCGCGCAGGGAGGCCAGGGTCTTCGCCAGGAGCCGCGACACGTGCATCTGGGAGATCCCGAGCTTCTCGGCGATCTCGCTCTGGGTCATGCCCTTGAAGAACCGGAGGTAGAGCATGGTCCGCTCGCGAGGCGGCAGCTCGTCGAGCAGCGGGGTGAGGCTCGTTCGGTACTCCAGCAGCTCGATCGTCTCGTCCTCCGAGCCGATCTGGTCGCGCAGCGCCAGGTCGTCGTCACCGGATGGGGCGTCGAGCGACGTGAGCGTGTAGGCGTGCGCGGATTCGAGGCCCTCGAGGACCTCGTCCTCGGTGGTCCCCGCGGCCTGGGCCATCTCGGTCACGGTGGGGGCCCGCCCGAGCTCCTGGGAGAGCTTCCCGGTGATCTCGCCGAGCTGGAGGTTGAGCTCCTGCAGCCGCCGGGGGACGCGCACCGCCCACCCCTTGTCTCGGAAGTGCCGCTTGAGCTCCCCGACGATCGTGGGCGTGGCATAGGTGGAGAACTCGACGGCGCGGTCGGGATCGAACCGGTCGACGGCCTTGATCAGGCCGATCGTCGCCACCTGCACCAGGTCCTCCAGCGGCTCGCCCCGGCCGGCGAACCGGCGGGCCAGGTACTCGACCAGCCCGAGGTGGGCCTCGATGAGCTCCTGGCGGACCTCGGGTTCCTCGGTCTCCCGGACCCTCCGGAACAGCTCCTTGACGTGGTCGCGGTCCGGCACCCCCCGTCGAACGGTCAAGTTCAGCCCCCCGTCCGCGAGACGATCAGCCCCAGGGACGCCCGGCCGTCCGCCATCGCGGGGCGGATGTCGCTGGCGATCGCCTCCAGGATCACCCGCGACCAGTCGGACAGCAGTTCCCTGCCGGTCCGCGGGGGTCCCTCTGCGGAGGCGACGATGCCGATGCCGGCCTCCGCCGGGCGGAGCTCCATGGTGATGCGCGTCGGTCCCTCGGTCACCGCCATGAGCCGCGAGCAGACCTCGTCCACCACGATCTGCAGCTCGGTGATGCGGTCGATGGGGAAGTCCAGCCGGGCGGCCAGCGCCGACGCGGCGGCCCGCAGGAGCGCGACGTGGGCGGTGTCGGCAGGGATGCGGACCGTGACCGTTTCGGACATTGTCCTGAATTCTACTGAGGGTCGGGCGCGCCGGTTTCGGGGCAACGAAACGCCACGCCGGTACCATCCACCCTCGTGCTTCGGAGGAGGCGGATCCCGCCCGAGCTCGAGGATGCGCACGCCTCGTTCGGCGAGGCGCTCGCTCACGTGGAACGGGCGAAAGAGCACCTCGTCTCCGCCGTGCCCAGTGCCCGGATGCCCGGCCGTCCCCTCGCCGAGGCGCTGGCCGAGTACGAGGAGGGGTTGGCCTCCGCGGCCGAGGCCATGCCCGGGTGGCGGCGGCCGGAGGTCGAGGCGGAATGGACGTCCTGCCGGTCGGCGCTCGAGGAGGCGACGGGCGGGGCCGAGCGGTTCCGTCTGCAGACGCCGGAGCTGCCGTTCGATGCGCTGATGTTCGCGCTGCAGGACCTCATGGTCCCGCTCGAGGCCTTCGAGGTGGCGGCGGCGCGGTGGCGCAGGCTGCGCCGCTGACCGGTCAGACGTCGAGCGATCCCTGGCCCGTCGGGACGTCGTACCGCAGCCGGCCGTCGACCACGCGCAGCGAGTCCCACCGGAGGTGCGGCTCCAGCCGGGGACCGTCCATCACGTGAACCACCTCGCACCCGGCCACGTCCAGCGCGTCCGCGATCATCCGCCGATGGCACCGCCACCACATCGACTCGGCGCACATGATCGCCGTCGGCGCCTCAGCCGCGGCGGCCATCAACCGTTCGAGGGCGTCCGTGAACTCCGGCGTCTGCATGTGGTCGGCGTAGCCCCGGAAGGCCTCCACGCGGAGCGCCGTGTGCGGGGAGTCCGGTCGGGGCCGGCGGAAGCCGCCCAGGTCGCGGCCCCACCACTCGTATGTGACGTCGTGCTCCGGCAGCGTCGCGGCGAGGGCGTCGCGCGAGAAGTGCGGATGCCGCCGGGAGCCGGGCGCCGTCCGGACGTCGATCAGCCGGCCGACGCCCGCCCACGCGAGCAGGTCGAGGAAGGCGTCGAGCGGCCGGGCGCCGTGGCCGATCGTGAACACGAGGGGGCCGCGCTCGATGCGCCGCGCCCTCGTGTCGCTACCGGCACGCGTAGTCGATGACCTGGAGGTACTTCCCGAGCGGCGGGAAGAGCTCACGCATGTCCGTCCAGACGAGGTTGGCCCTGCCGTCGGATCCGTAGGATGTCGTCCCCGTGAACCAGCACGGTGCGCGCGTTCCTCATTCGACGCTCCCAGGACTCGGGCGACCGCGCAGGTATATATCAGGTCCGGTCGGCCCATGAGGTGATCGCGCGCCGGGGGGCGGGAGTCAGCCCGCCGCGCGGCCCGAGGGGGTCAGCCCCGCGCCGCGCAGGATGGATCCCACCAGGAGCCGCACGTAGCGTTCGTCGTCGAGGGTCCGGCCCCTGCGGTCGACCGCTCGTCCGGCGGAGCCGACCAGCGCCACCAACAGGGCGTTGGCGAAGCACGTGCCCAGCAGCTGCCGCCCCACGATGTCCGGCTCGGCGTTCGGATCGATCCGCCCCAGGCGCTGCTCCGCGGCGACGTACCGGCGCACCGCGTTCAGGGCGCGGAGGGGGCCTCCCCCGGAGCGCTCCCACGCGGCTCGCTGCTCCTGCATCAGCTGCTGATCGGACAGCTGGGCTCCGATCAGCGTCGCGATGCCCCGGTAGAACCGCAGGGCTTCGAGCGCGACCCGCTCCAGGTTCTCCCGGATGGATCCGTGCCCGGCGCGCTCCGGCAGCAGCTCGATCATCACGAAGAACGACTCGAATTGATCGAACATCACTGCGTGGAGCAACGCGTGCTTGTCGGGGAAATTGCGGTAGATGCTCCCCTCCGAGCACCGGGCCCGGTCCGCGATCGCCCGGGTGGTCGCCGACAGGATCCCGCTCTCAGCGATCAGCTCCCCGGTGGCCCGCAGGATGTCGTCGCGGGTCACCCGCCGGGCACTCGGGACGTCACCCCCCGCCCCGCCGCCGGCCGGGTCCGCATCGACGCCGGCGGACATCGACGGGGCACCCGTCTCAGTGGCCACCGGCGGCTTCCTGTGCTTCGCCGACGTGGCTTCGAACGAAGACCGCCGAAACCACCGAGGCCAGCAGGGCGAACCCGACTGCGATCAACAGTCCGACGTGCATGGCGTGGACATAGGAGCGGTGGACCGCGTCGACGACGGCGTGGATCGTCTGGGGCGAGGTGCCGGGCGGCGCGGTCGACCGGTCGATCGCCCCCGAGGCGGCCGCCGACCCGGCCCGGTCGACGATGCGGTGGGCCGCACCGGACGGGAACCCGGCGCCGACCAGGTTCGTGACGAGCGAGCTCTTGAATGCGGACGTGACCACCGCCCCGAGAAGGGCGATGCCGAACACTCCGCCGAGCTCTCTGCTGGTGTTCGTCGCGGCGGAGGCCACGCCGGCACGCTGCACGGGCACACTCGCCATCACCGCGGCGGTCATCGTTGGCATGGTCGTGGCCATGCCGGCCCCCATGACGATCATGGACGGGAGGATGACCGTCAGGTAGGAGGAGTCCGGTTGCGCGCGGAGCACGAGCGCCAAACCGGCTCCCAGGATCAACGTCCCGAACGTCATGAACCACCGGGAGCCGAAGCGGTCGGACAGCCGCCCGGCGATCGGCGCGATGATCAGGATCATCACGGTGAACGGGAACAGCCGGACGCCTGCGCCGACGGGGGAGTAGCCCCGGACGTTCTGCAGGTACAGCGAAAGGAAGAACGTGGACCCGAACAGCGCGAAGAAGACCGAGGCGGCGACCACGTTCGACGCGGCGAACGTCGGGATCTTGAAGAAGGACAGCGGGAGCATCGGATACTCCCGGCGCGACTCGATGACGAAGAACGTCACGAGCAGCGCCGCGGCCAGGCCGAACGCCCCGAGGATGAGCCCGTCCGTCCATCCCCGGCCGTTCCCCTCGATGAGGGCGTAGACCAGGAAGAACAGGCCGGCGGTGCCCGTGACGAGCCCCGGCGGGTCGAGCCGTCGCGACTTCGACTGGTCACGGGACTCCCGGACGACGATGAAGGCGAGCGTCGCGCCCACGATTCCGATGGGCACGTTGACGAAGAAGATGCTCTCCCACGAGACGTGCTCGACCAGCCAGCCGCCGATCAGCGGGCCGACGGCGACGGCCAGCCCGGACATGGCCGCCCAGATGCCGATCGCGGCGCCACGCTCCTTGCCGGTGAACGTCGCGGTGATGATCGACAGGGTGCCGGGCAGGAGCATCGCGGCGCCCAGGCCCTGCACGGCCCGGAACACGATGAGCTGCCCCAGGTCCTGCGACAGGCCGCACGCGAGCGAGCCGAGGACGAAGACGCCCAGCCCGGCGAGGAAGAACCGCTTGCGCCCGTACAGGTCGCCCAGCGCGCCGCCGGTGAGCATGAACGAGGCGAACGTGAGCGTGTAGGCGTCGATGATCCACTGGAGGCCGGAAACGCCCGATCCGAGGTCGCGCTGGATCGTCGGGAGCGCCACGTTGACCACCAGGTTGTCGAGCATGGGCATGAACAGTCCGAAGACCATGGCCACGAGGACCCACCACCGCCGCCGGTCGGGTGTCTCCGGGGCCGCCCGCATCCGGGCGGGCTGGAGCGTCTTCGCCATGCCTTCCACCTCCTCCATACACCGGGGTCGCCGGGGCTGTGAGTGAGCGCCCACTCATGGTGAGTGAACACTCACTCATTCGTCAAATCGGGCCAACCAGGTCCCGTGGCCCGCCGCCTCGACCTGGCGCCGACTCACCGGGCGTTCTGGTCGTTTGACGCGACACCTTCCGGTCTGCAATACTTGCGGCATGCAATCTTCTCGAGACGCAACCATTCCCGCCGGCCTGGCGGCCCCTGAGGACGGGCTGCTCGAGCAGGCGGAGATCTTCGAGGCCCACTGGGCCGAGGTGTTCCGGTTCGTCCTCAACAAGAAGCTCCGTTCCACGATGTACCACGGCCCCGAGGGAGAGCTCTCCCACGCCGAGATCGCGGCGATCACAACGCTGGACGAACACGGCCTCCGGATGAGCGACCTGGCGTCCCGGATCGGCTTCTCCGAGAGTTCCGCGACCAGGCTGGTCGATCGCCTCGTCACGGCGGGGCTGGTCGAGCGGCAGGCGTCGCCCGAGGACCGGCGAACCGTCACAGCGGCCCTGACCGCCGAGGGGCGCACGGCCCTCGACAACATCCGGGCCGGCCGGAGGGACTTCCTCATGGACATCCTGGCGCCGCTCCCGGCCGACGAGCGTGTCGAGCTCGTCAGGCTGTTCGGCCGGGTCGCCGAGGAGCTGCGGCTGCGCGAGGCACGAGGGGAGGTGCGGGCGTGACCCGGAGGCAGATCTTCGTCGTGTTCGGGGGGGTCATGCTGGGCCTGTTCCTGGCCGCGCTCGACCAGACCATCGTGGCCACGGCCCTGCCGAAGATCGTCGACGACCTGCAGGGTGGGCAGCACCTGTCGTGGGTGGTCACGGCCTACCTGTTGACCTCGACCGTCACCGTGCCGCTGTACGGGAAGCTGTCGGACCTGTTCGGTCGGCGCCCGCTGTTCATCTTCGCGATCTCCGTGTTCCTGGTGGGCTCGGCGATGTCGGGGCTCGCCCAGAACATGACCCAGCTCATCCTGTTCCGCGGGCTGCAGGGGCTGGGGGCGGGCGGCATCCTCCCGCTGGCGCTGATCGTGATCGGCGACCTGTTCTCGCCCCGCGAGCGCGGGCGGTACCAGGGGTTCACCGGCGCCGTGTTCGGGCTGTCCTCGATCGTCGGGCCGTTGCTCGGTGGGTTCCTCACCGACCAGGTGTCCTGGCGCTGGATCTTCTACGTGAACATCCCGATCGGGGCCGTCGCCCTGTTCGTGATCGTGACCACCATGCACCTGCCGCACGTGCGGAAGGAGCACCGCGTCGACTACCTCGGCGCGACGGTCCTGACGGCCGCGGTCGTGAGCCTGCTGCTCGTGGCCACGTGGGGCGGCACCACCTACGCGTGGGGCTCGGCCCAGGTCCTCGGACTCGGCACGGCCTCGCTGGCGCTGTTCTTCGTCTTCGTCCTCGTGGAGCGGCGGGCCGCGGAGCCCGTGCTGCCGCTCCGCCTGTTCCGGAGCGCCGTCTTCACCGTGTCGAACGTCGCGAGCCTCGTGGTCGGCGCGGTGATGTTCGGAACGATCATCTACATTCCACTGTTCGTCCAGAAGGTCATCGGCGCGTCGGCGACCAACTCCGGCGTCGTGCTGATCCCGCTGATGCTGTCGGTCGTGTTCGCGGTCGTCGCGAGCGGACAGATCGTCACCAGGACCGGTCGCTACAAGGTCTTCCCGGTCGTGGGCTCCGCGGTGTCGCTGGTGGGCTTCTGGCTGCTCACCCGGCTGACGGTGGACGCGACCTCCGGCCAGGCGACGATCGCCATGGTGGTCATCGGCCTGGGGATCGGCCAGATGATGCAGACCTACACGCTGGCCGTGCAGAACGACGCCCGGCGGGAGGAGATGGGCGTGGCGACGGCGACCACCCAGTTCTCCCGGTCAATCGGGGGGACCTTCGGGGTCGCCGCGTTCGGCACGATCCTGTTGCAGCGCTTCACCACCGAGCGCGCGTTGCACCCGGGCGCCCCGCGGCTCGCGCTCGCACACTCGCTGCACCTGGTCTTCGTGGCGGCGGTGCCGCTCGCGGCGATCGCGCTCGTCCTGGCGGTCCTGCTGAAGGAGAAGCCGCTGCGCACGGAGGCGTTCGTGCAGGCGAGCGCCGCGGAGGTCGCGACCGATGTGGCCACGCTCCCGGTGGGACCGGAGGCGGCGGAAGGGCTCGCCGAGTCCGGGTACGAGCACGCGGGCGATGGGCAGGTGGCCGACGAGGAGCCCGCGTCCGCGTCCTCCCATCTGTTGTGATCCGGCGCCCGGCGCTGTCCCCTTGGGCGGGTGCCGGGGGGCGGAGGTGACGTGTAGCCTGCCCGGGCGGGGACCCGTCCGGGCGGTTGCACGCCCGGCCGTCTGAACGGAAACGGTTTCCGGCGTCGCACCAGCGTCAGGGAGGTCGATCGATGGGCACCATCAACCTCGTCACGGAGATCCCCGGGCCGCGCTCGCGGGCAATCCTCGAGCGCAAGGAGCGGGTCGTGTGCGACCCGCTCGACATCCACGCGCCCACCATTATCGTCGAGGGGCTCGGCGCGGCGTTCACCGACGCCGACGGCAACACGCTGCTCGACTTCTCCGCCGGACTGGGGTGCCATCTGGTGGGCTACTCCCATCCCAGGGTCGTGGAGGCGGTCCAGCGGCAGGCCGCGAAGTTCTCCCACACCGACTTCTCGGTGATCCCGTACGAGGTCTACGTGGAGCTGGCCGAGCGCCTGGTGCGGCTCTGCGGCGGGGGCGACCGCAAGGTCGCGCTGTTCAATTCCGGCGCCGAGGCGGTCGAGAACGCCGTGAAGTTCGCCAAGGCCGCCACCGGAAGGCAGGCGCTGATCTGCTTCGAGGGCGGGTTCCACGGGCGGACCCTGCTGACGATGTCGCTGACCAGCCGGCACCGGCCGTACAAGACGGGCTTCGGGCCGTTCGCGCCGGAGGTGTACCGGTTCCCGTTCCCCTATCCGTATCGCAGCTCGCACCCGGACGAGGCCGGCCGGGAGGCCCTGGAGGCGCTCGACCGGGGGTTCACGACGATGGTGGATCCCTCCACGGTGGCCGCCGCGGTGGTCGAGCCCATCCAGGGCGAGGGCGGGTTCGTCGTCCCGACCCCGGAGTTCCTGAACGGCCTCAAGGACCTGTGTGCGCAGCACGGCATCCTGGTGATCGCCGACGAGATCCAGTCGGGCACCGGCCGCACCGGAACCTTCCTGGCGAGCGAACAGTTCGGGTTCGAGCCCGACATCGTGTGCCTCGCGAAGTCCTTGGCGAGCGGGTATCCGCTGTCGGCGGTGGTGGCCCGGTCGGGGATCATGGACGCGCCCGGCCCGAGCGCGATCGGCGGCACCTACGTCGGCAACCCGGTGGCCTGCGCGGCCGCGGTGGCGGTCCTCGACGTGATCGAGGAGGAGGGCCTGCTCGAACGGGCCGAGATCGTCGGCAAGACCATCCGGTCGCGATGGGAGCACATCGCGGAGGACGTGCACGAGGTCGGCGAGGTCCGGGGCGTCGGGGCGATGATCGGCGTGGAGTTCGTGAAGGACCGGGGGACCCGGGAGCCGAACGGCGGGTTCGTCGGTGTGCTCATGCAGGAGGCCCTGGGACGAGGCGTGGTCACCGTCTCGTGCGGTCCGCAGCACAACGTGCTGCGGCATCTGGTCCCGCTGGTGATCACCGAGGAGCAGCTGGAGGAGGGGCTCGACGTGCTGGCCGAGAGCGCGAGGTCGGCCCGGAAACGGGCTCCCGTCGGCGGCGGGGACGATTCCTGATGTGCCGGAGCATCAAGGTCCTGCGACGGCCCGAGGGCCCGCCGACGGAGCAGGAGCTGCACGAGGCCGCGCTGCAGTACGTCCGCAAGGTGAGCGGATACCGAGCGCCGTCGCGCAGGAACGCAGAGGCCTTCGACGCGGCGGTCCGGGAGGTCACCGAGACGTCCCGGAAGCTCCTCGACGCCGTGACGCCGGGCTCGGCCGCGGACTGACGCGACCGCCGCGCGTTCTGCGAAGCTGGGGCCCGTGGACCGCTACCTGTCCGCCAACCGCGCGCTGTGGGACGAGTGGGCCGACGTCAACGCCCGCTCGGACTTCTACCGCGTCGAGCAGTTCAAGCAGGGCGTCTCCAAGCTCCGGGACTACGAGCTGGCGGAGGTCGGGCCGGTCGAGGGCAGGACGCTGCTCCACCTCCAGTGTCACTTCGGGCTGGACACGCTGTCCTGGGCCCGCGAGGGGGCCATCGTCACCGGGGCCGACTTCTCGCCGCGGGCCCTGGAGCTCGCGCGGTCGCTGGCGGACGAGCTCGGCATCCCCGCCACGTTCGTGGAGTCAGACCTGCACGAGCTGCCCGAGCGGCTGGACGGCGAGTTCGACGTCGTCTACACGTCGCGCGGTGTGCTCGGGTGGCTGCCAGACGTGGAGCGGTGGGCCCTGGTGGCCGCACACTTCGTGAAGCCGGGCGGCTTCTTCTTTGTCACGGAGGTCCATCCCTTCCTGCAGGTGTTCGAGGACGAGGGCGACGTCGACTTCTTCAGCCCGCAGCTGCGATACCCGTACTGGTCGCACGCCGAGCCGATCGCCTCGGAGGTGCGGGGGTCGTACGCGGACCGGGCGGCCGAGATCCTTTCGAAGAAGGAGTACTGGTGGAACCACTCCCTCGGTGAGGTCGTCACGTCGCTGGTTCGGGCCGGCCTGCACGTCGAGTTCCTGCACGAGTTCCCCTTCCTCGACTGGCCCTCACCGGGGCTCGCCGAGGCCGACGACGGCACGTTCCGGCTGCCGCCCGAGCTCGACGGCCGCCTCCCGCTGTTCTTCTCGCTGAAGGCATCGAAGCCGGCGTGACCTCCGAGCGCGTCGAGGTGGCCCGCATGCAGGCCGAGGACTGGCCCGCGGTCCGCGAGATCTACGAGCAGGGCATCGCCAGCGGAAACGGCACCTTCGAGACGGCCGCCCCCGACTGGGCGGCCTGGGACGGCGCGCACCTCCGCGAATGCCGGCTGGTGGCCCGTGAGGGCGGTCGGGTCCTCGGGTGGGCGGCCCTGACCCCGGTATCGCCTCGCGCCGTGTACCGGGGCGTGGCCGACATCAGCCTGTACGTAGCCGCCGGTGCCCGCCGCCGGGGGATCGGCCGAGCCCTGCTCGAGCGGCTGATCTCGGAGTCCGAGGCGGCGGGCATCTGGACGCTGCAGGCCGGGATCTTCCCCGAGAACGACGCCAGCCTGGCCCTGCACCGCGCCTGCGGCTTCCGCGAGGTCGGCCGCCGGGAGCGCATCGGCAGGCACGGCGACCGCTGGCGCGACGTGATGCTGCTGGAGCGCCGGAGCGGCGTCGTCGGCGCCTGACCGAACGTTCTTGAGGAGCTCCCCGGGCATGACCACCTGATCCCAGGCGCGGCACCCCGATGGGACACGACGTCGCCGTCGGCGGGAGGAGTACCGTACGGCTGAATCAGCGTCTCAACGCCGCACAAACAGCGACGACACCGCGAGATGATCGAGATTCACCACGAGACCGAAATCCATGGCACCGCCGATACGATCTTCGGTGCCATCGTCGACCTCCGCGGCTACGATCGCTGGCTCTCGCGATCGACGGCGTTTCCGGGCATCACCGATATCAGCGCGGATCCAATCACTGCCGGAACGACCTATGTCGAGTCGGAGCCTAGGGGCGTGCGCCGTGGGACCATCACCGAGTTCCAGCCACCGACGCGGGTCACGTTCCATCAACTGATGACGATGAAGCCGACGCCCCTTGGAATCATCGAGATCGACGTGACATATACGCTCACCCCGACGGAGGAGTCGATCCACCTGGGTCGAGTTGCGACGGTCAAGATTCATTGGCCTTTGAAGCTGGTCCAGCCGTTGGTGGTGCGCCAATTCCGTCGGGAAGGCGAGCGCACCCTGCTCGCTCTGAAGGCTTCGCGGAGACCCTGCGCTAACGGAACAGGACTGTGCCGAGATTGGCGGTGGGTCTTCCGGCCGCGGGTGCGCCAGGAGGGAAGGGCGGAAGCGGCGGCCCCGAGCGACACGCAAGGGAGCCCCGAAGGGGCCAAAACCCCGTCGGGCGGGAACCACTGGAGCATCCCATCCCGACCCCTTTGAAGCCAGTCTGAGTCTTCAACACGGGGGCAGCGGCCAAGGCGTGGTGGTGGTACCACGGGTCGACGAGCTACCTCTCGTCGCAGCTCTCGACGCATCACGCCCGGATGATCGAGGTCACCCCGTACCCGAGGTACTTCGTGTTCGGTGAGTTCGTGGACGGCACGACGATCAACTCACTGGCCGAGAAGAACACGATCAACACCGCTCGGGGGCAGCTCTACACGGAGGGCATGCGGCCGTACATCCACGCCGCGCTGGCCACCTGGAGCTGACCGGGGAAGCGCAGGCCGCGTCGCCGGGAGAGGACCTCGGTGACGGCCATCGGCGATGGGATGGAGCGGCTGGTCGGGCGTGCACCCCTCGGTCGAGACGGGCTTGCCTGAACTCAGTCCGGGACGATCCTCGTTGCCGGTCTCGCCGGCGGGCGCGCGTTCCACGTTCACCGGGTCGGTGATGATTGCCGTGCAGCCGGTGGCTTCGATGTAGCGGAAGGCCCCGTCGATCTTGGGGCCATCGAGCCACCGGGAAGGGCCCGCCCCTGCGGCCCCGTGACGGGGCTCCCGGCGTCGCACTAGCATCGCTTCGACTGCTGAAAGGAAACGGATCATGACCACGCGTGTCACGCGGCCGAGGCGCTCGTGTCTCTCCGTGCCGGGATCCTCGCCCAAGATGCTGTCGAAGGCGCCCGGGCTGCCCGCCGACGAGGTGTTCATGGACCTCGAGGACTCCGTGGCGCCGGGCGCCAAGGAGGAGGCCCGGGCGAACATCGTCCAGGCCGTTAAGGAGGGCGACTGGACCGGGAAGAGCGTCGTCGTCCGGGTGAATGGCGTCTACACCAAGTGGTGCTACCGCGACGTCATCGAGGTCGCCGAGAACGCCGGTCAGTTCATCGACTGCCTGATGATCCCGAAGGTGGAGCACGCGTCCGACGTGAAGTTCGTCGACGAGCTGTTGCGCCAGATCGAGGAGACCACCGGGCTCGACCGGCGCATCGGGCTGGAGGTCCAGATCGAGACGGCCACCGGCCTGAAGAACATCCACGAGATCGCCCACGCCTCCGACCGGGCCGAGACGCTGATCTTCGGGCCGGCCGACATGAGCGCCTCTCTCGGCCTGCCCACCGTGACCGCGGGCCTGCCCATGCCCGGCTACCCCGGTGACCACTGGCATCACGTGCTGATGACGATCCTCATCGCAGCGCGCGACGCGGGGCTGCAGGCCATCGACGGCCCGTACCTTGTGATCAGGGACCTCGACGGGTTCCGGGAGATGGCCACGCGGTCCCGGGCGCTCGGGTACGACGGCAAGTGGGCCCTGCACCCCGGCCAGATCGACGTGCTGAACGAGGTGTTCGCGCCGACCCAGGAGGAGTTCGACAAGGCCGAGGCCATGCTCGAGGCCTACGCCCACGCCACCGACGTGCAGCTCACCGGGGCGGTCATGTTCGGCACGGAGATGATCGACGAGGCCTCCCGGAAGATGGCCGAGCAGCTGGCCATGCGAGGTCGCGCGGCGGGCATGCAGCGCCAGCAGAAGCTCGAGGACTTCACCGCGCCTCCCGGGGGGGAGGGCTAGGTGGCGCTGGCCGCCGAGACCGGGCTCGTTCCCCTGGACGACGAGCAGCGGGCCATCGTCGAGACGGTCCGCGACTTCGTCGAGAAGGAGGTCATCCCGGTCGCCGACGAGCTCGAGCACCGCGACGAGTTCCCGGAGAAGATCGTCGAGGGGATGAAGGAGCTCGGCCTGTTCGGGCTCACCGTGCCGGAGGAGTACGGCGGCGCAGGCCTCGACCTCATGACCTACGCGCTGGCGGGTGTGGAGCTCTCGCGCGGATGGATGTCGCTCTCCGGCATCCTCAACACCCACTTCATGGCCGTGTACCTGCTGAAACAGTACGGCAGCGAGGAGCAGCGGCAGCGGTGGCTGCCGCGGATGGCCACCGGAGAGCTGCGGGCGGCGCTGTCCATGTCCGAGCCGGGCGCCGGCTCCGACGTCCAGGCCATCCAGTGCCGCGCGGTCCGCGAGGGCGACTCCTACGTCGTCAACGGCACGAAGATGTGGGTGACGAACGGCCTCCGCGCCGGATTGGTCGTGCTGCTGTGCAAGACCGACCCCGAGGCCGACCCGCCCCACAAGGGCATGTCGGTGCTGATGGTCGAGAAGGAGCCCGAGGCGCAGAAGTTCGAGGGCATCACGATCCCCCCGAACATCGAGAAGATGGGCTACCACGGCGTCGAGACCACCGAGCTGGTCTTCGAGAACCACCGGGTGCCGGCAGAGAACCTCCTCGGCCAGGAGGGCCAGGGGTTCCGCCAGATCATGGACGGCATCGAGGTCGGCAGGGTCAACGTCGCCGCCCGAGCCGTGGGCCTCGCCACCCGCGCCTTCGAGGAGGCAATCGCCTACGCCCAGGAGCGCCAGGCGTTCGGCAAGCCCATCGCCCAGCACCAGATGATCCAGGAGAAGCTGGCCCACATGGGCACGCTGCTCGAGGCCTCGAAGCTGATGCTGATGAACGCGGCGAAGAAGAAGAGCGAAGGGGAGCGCAGCGACCTCGAGGCCGGCATGGCCAAGTACTTCTGCACCGAGGCCTGCCACGAGATCGTCACCGAGGCTCTCCGCGTCCACGGCGGGTACGGCTACAGCGCCGAGTACACGATCGAGCGGTTGTACCGCGACGCCCCGTTCCTGCTGATCGGCGAGGGCACCAGCGAGATCCAGAAGCTGGTGATCAGCCGCCAGCTGCTGGACCGGTACCGCGTCAAGTAGCCCCGGGCCGTGCCCGGAAGCCCCAGGTCAGCCGGTCA
>WNGA01003255.1_pt1 | contig 24383 bp, 33 predicted proteins | sample 5400061 | NCBI WGS metagenome assembly WNGA01 (sample SAMN13153366, study PRJNA577476) | soil metagenome | isolation source: 100 cm soil or saprolite under grassland replicate 2 | place: USA:California | collected 2016-06-15 | reverse complement strand
CTTGAATGCCGTCTCGCCGCCAACCACCGTCGCCTCGAGAGGTTAGGAGATCACCATGCGAATCACGAGAATGCCGCTGAGAACTCTCGCGTCCGCATGCGTGGCAGCGGTCCTGTGCCTGTGGGCGCCGCTGCACGCCGCGTCTGCGTCTGCCGCAGACGCCGCGATGCAGGGCGACAAGGCCGCGCTCGCCGCGCTGGTCAAGAGCGGCGCCAACATCAACGCCGCGCAGGGCGATGGCATGACCGCGCTGCACTGGGCCGCGTTCAAAGGCGACGTGGAGATGGCGCAGATGCTGCTCAAAGCCGGCGCCAGCCTCAAGGCGACCACACGGCTTGGGAACTACACCCCGCTCCTCGTAGCTGCGAGGAACGGACACGCCGCTGTCATTCAGGAACTGATCAAGGCCGGAGCCGATCCGAATGCGGCAACCACGCACGGGACCACACCGTTGATGCTCGCTGCTGCCGCCGGTAGCGTCGACGCAATCAACGCACTGCTGACGCACGGCGTCGACATCAACGCCACCGAGATCAAAGGGCAGACCGCCCTGATGTTCGCGTCTGTGAATGGCCGCGTCGAGGCCATCCGCGCGCTGGCGGGGCACGGCGCCGATCTGAAAATGATGACGAAGTCGGTCGACCTCACGATTCCGCCGCCCGAGCCGCCGCCGCCGGAGCCTGGCCGTATCGTCGTCGATCCGAACGCGTCACAACTCGGCCGCGCCGGCGGTAACTTCGAGCACAACCTCCTCGTCGCCGCGACGGGTGGATTGAGCGCGCTGCACATGGCGGCGCGGCAGGGACACGTCGAGGCCGTGAAGGCGTTGCTCGATGCGGGCGCCGATTTGAATACGGCGACAGCCGGAGACCGGACGACCCCGCTGCTCATCGCGATCATCAATGGCCACTTCGATCTCGCGAAGATGATGCTCGATCGCGGCGCCGACCCGCGCGTTGCGGCGGAAAACGGCGTCACGCCGCTCTACGCGGTTCTCAATTGCGAATGGGCGCCCGTTGCCGCGTATCCACAGCCGCGCGCGTACGAACAACAGCACACCACGTATCTGGAGCTGATGACGGCGTTGATCGATAAAGGCGCCGATCCCAACGCCCGCATCAACAAGAAGGTTTGGTACTCCGGCTACAACTTCGATCAGTCGGGCGTAAACGAAGCCGGCGCGACGCCGTTCTGGCGCGCCGCGTATGCCAGCGACCTGGATGCGATGCATCTGCTCATCGCCCGAGGCGCCGACCCGAACGTCTCGACGATGCGGTTGAAGGAGAAGAAGAACGAGGCGCACGATCCCGGGCAGAAAGCGTTTGTCCCAGGCTATGTCTCGCCGCTTGCACCCATCCCCATGGGCGGACCCGACGTGTCGCCTCTCTTGGCTGCCGCCGGTGTGGGTTACGTCGGCGGGGGCGGCAATACGCACCGGCTGGCGCCGACCGGCATGATGGCCGCAGTGAAGTACCTCGTCGAGGAGCTTCACCTGGATGTCAACGCCAGAGACGCAGACGGCAACACGCTGATCCATCAGGCCGCGTCGCGTGGCGACAACGAGATGATCCTGTATCTGCTCTCGAAAGGTGCCGACCCGCACGCGGTGAATCGACTTGGTTTGACGACGGCCGATTGGGCGAATGGGCCGCAGCAGAAGGTGCAACCGTTCCCGGAAACGATTGCGCTGCTGGAGAAGCTCGGCGTCAAGAACAACCACCTCTGTGTCTCGTGTTAACGCGATCGCGTGCGATCGGTTGATCGCACGCGGCGACCTCTGTCCCTGCTAGGGACCTCCGTCCCCGCTAAGAGACCTCTGTCCCCCGGACTCGTCATGGTTTCAGCGAACGGCTCTTGCGGGCGTAATGAGGGCTGTATTGAAGACCGTACGGCGTCACGAGCGTCAAGCTCGCTTTCTCTCGGAAGAATTCCTTCTTCGATTGGCGAATGGCCTCCAGTTCCTCGGCGGTGCAGTCGCGGAGGACGACTTCCTCACGCGGCACGAACACCACCTGACCGATCGGCATCGTGTGGCCGCCGTGAATCCCTTCGCCGGGTTGGAGCACGTAGCGGAATTCCGTCTCGTGCGCGTACCAATCCGTTTCGACGCGGACCACCAGCATCGGCGCCACCGGCCGCTCGATATTGTTGAAAATCGGCGTGTACAAGGTGTCCCACCCCGCCGGGGTCTGGAAGTTGGTGGCGCCGCGGAGCGAGATCCCTCCCGCGGGTGTGCCCAGATCCTCCGGCACGATGAAGATGCGCGCCATCTGCCGCGCCCCCTCGATTGAGATCGGTGTGTTGGGCACGAGAAACTTGACCTCTTCTCTCATCGTGCCGACACCGCCCATGGGAAGGGCGACGGTGACCGTGAAGATCGGCTGCCAGTTCGCGCCGAGCGCGCCCATGTAAAACGTGAAGTGATAGCGCCCCTCACCTTCGTACTCGATATGAAACGCTTCGTTCTCCGCGAGTGCGGGATAGACGAGAAAGCCGACTTCACTGCCGGCCTCGAGCACCGGGCAATGTCGCGCGTGCTGCGGCAGGAGAGGACGCTGACTCTCGCGGCGCGGCTTCAGGCCGACGCCAGGACGAATCGAGTTCGGGAACATTCGCACTTCCATGCTGATACACACCTTAGGTGAGCGACCGGCGGTCGTCAAGATTCGCCGGGGCCGATTCGACGTGTTGGCAGCGATTGCCGCCCTGGTTAACAATAAAAAAGGGGAGAGTCTCCATTTTCGTGACGTCAGTCCCCATTTCATGAGTCCCCATTTCGTGATCTCGCGACGTTTTGCGCAACGCTCAGCGTACGTTGCGATCGCGATGCTTTTCCTCGCGTGTTCCGCGACGATTCGCGCCGTGCACGTCCAGGTCGGCGGTCCGCTCACCTTTGCCGATGACGTCGCTCCGATTCTGTTCGATCGCTGCGTTTCCTGCCATCACCCTGATGGCCCCGCGCCGTTCAGCCTCATTTCGTATTCGGACGCGAAACAACGGGCATCGCTCATCGCGAAGGTGACCGCCAGCCGCTACATGCCGCCCTGGAAGTCCGAGCCTGGCTCTGGCGAGTTCGTCGGTCAGAAGGCGCTGAGCGAGTCCGAGATCGACACCATTCAACAGTGGGTCAGCGACGGCGCCCCGGAAGGTGACACCACGCATCTCCGCGCGCCGGTCTGGACCAAGGGCTGGCAACTCGGCACACCTGACCTTGTCGTCACGCTGCCGGAGCCGTACACACTGCGAAGCGACGGGGCCGACGTCTGGCGCGTGTTTGTTTTTCCGGTCCCCGTTCGGTCAGTGCAGTACGTGAAGGGGCTCGAGTTTCGGCCGGGCGGCGCCAAGGTGGTTCATCACGCGCGGATTCGGCTCGATCGGACGCCGGCATCACGGCGGCTCGACGACCAGGATCCCGCGCCGGGCTATGAGGGTTTCATCGCCCGGTCCGCGCTTTATCCCGATGGCCATTTTCTCGGGTGGACTCCGGGCCAGACCTCTCCGCTCCTCCCGAAAGGGCTTGCCTGGCGTCTCGATCCCGGCGTCGATCTGGTCGTGGAAGTCCACATGGTCCCCTCCGGCAAAGTGGAGAAAGTGGACCCCTCCATCGGCCTCTATTTCGGGAGCGATCCACCGGAGAGGACTCCGGCCATTCTGAGGCTTGGACGCAAGAACCTCGATATCCCCGCTGGAGAAAAGGCGTACGTCAGCGCCGACTCGTTCGTCCTGCCGATCGACGTCGAGGTCCGCGCGCTTCAGCCGCACGCGCACTACCGTGCGCGGCAGGTCACCAGCATCGCGACGCTGCCAGACGGAACCAGGCAGACGCTGCTTTCCATCAAGGACTGGGATGTGAGATGGCAGCACTTATATCAATACGTCACGCCAATCGTCCTGCCGAAGGGCACGACAATCGCGATGCAATTCACCTTTGACAACTCCGCCGACAACCCGCGTAACCCGCAGCTGCCGCCAGCCCGCGTCTTCTGGGGAGAAGAGTCCATTCGCGAGATGGGTGAGCTCTGGATTCAGATGCTGCCGCGAAACGATCGGGATCTGCGAGCGCTGCTGGCCGCCATCGAGCCGAAGATGGTGAACGAGGACACGATCGGCTACGAGATGCGGCTGCGGCAGGATCCAACAAAGGTCCTGCTGCACGATGAGGCGGGCGATGCTTACCTCTATCTGGGACGCCCGGCCGATGCGGTTCGACATTTCGAGGCGTCGCTCGGCGCGAACCCGGGTTCAGCGTCAGCGCATTACAACCTCGGGGTGGCATTGGCGGAGACCGGCGACCTGGAAGGGGCAATCCGGCTCTTTCGACGAGCGGTGGAACTCAAACCGGATTATGCGCTTGCGCACAACAACCTTGGCAGCGCGCTCACGCGTCTCGGAAAAACGGACGAAGGGCTGGAGCATTTCCGGACCGCCATCCGGCTCGACCCGAACGATGCGGGGGCGTATCACAACGCTGCGACGGTGTTGCACGCGCGAGGCGAGCTCAGCGAGGCGGTTCGGCATTTCCGCCGCGCGGTCGAGCTCAAGCCGGACTGGATTCTCGCGACGTCAAATCTGGCGTGGATTCTTGCGACTGCGCCGAGCGAGGATCTGCGGAACGCCGCTGACGCGACGCGGCTGGCGGAGCGGGCGGTCGCTTTGAGTGAGAGGGCCGATGCTTCGGTGTTGGACGTGTTGGCCGCCGCATACGCCTCGGCTGGCGAGTTCGATCGTGCGCTGGCAGTCCTCGGTGAGGCGCTCGCGCTCAAGCCGAACGCACGCGTCTCCGGCACAATTCGGCAGCACATGGCTTTGTACAAGCGGCATGAGCGATACGTGCTCCCCTTGCCAGCTAAGGGCCCACATCAAGGCCCGCACTAAGGCGACGGCTGAGCAGGCGCGGTCCCATGAGCAGGCGCCGTTGCGGCGCGCCGGGCGGAAATGCTATATTTCCTAGGTTCTAGCGGGGGCTGGGACACCCTATCTAGCCCCTTATGTGCCGTGACGCGCCCGACGGGGCCACAGGCGTCCGCCGGCGCTCGCAACAAACAACGATTAGGGGTCAACAGCTTCGGGTGCCAAGTGTCGTCTCGAGACGACCTTTTAGGCCCGTAGCGCCGCACGCACCTGGGAACCCTGGCTTGTCGTGCCAAGGAACCTGGGGTGAGGCGTGCTTTTCCGCTTTTTGTGGAGCGCTCGTGCCGACGATTAGTCAGCTTGTCCGTCAAGGACGCGATCAGGTCCGCTGGAAGACAAAGAGTCCGGCCTTGCAGGACAGCCCGCAGAAGCGCGGCGTCTGCGTGCGGGTCTTCACGCAAACGCCGAAGAAGCCGAATTCCGCGCTGAGGAAAGTCGCGCGTGTCCGGCTCACCAATGGGATTGAGGTCACCACCTACATCCCGGGTGTGGGTCACAACCTGCAGGAGCACTCCCTTGTGCTCATCCGCGGGGGCCGCGTGAAGGACTTGCCGGGTGTGCGCTATCACGTCGTCCGCGGCACGCTCGACGCCGTGGGCGTGCAGGGCCGCAAGCAAGGGCGTTCGAAGTACGGCGCCAAGCGACCGAAGCAGTAGGGTGAGGAAGTTTCCAGTTGCCAGTAAGTTGAGTTTCTTGGTTGGCAGATTATGTCAGTTGAAACTTCGCAACTCTGAAACTTGCAACTGAACTTTGAACCCTTCGACGCGGCTCAGGGTTCATCCTGAGCAACGTCGAGGGATGAACTGGGAACTGGTAACTGGAAACTGAGATCGATAGGACTGATCAATGCCGCGACGACGAGAAATTCCGAAGCGTGAACTGCCCGCCGACGCGCTCTACAACAGCGCGCTCGTGACGAAGTTCATCAACACGATCATGCAGGAGGGCAAGCGCTCCACGGCGGAACGCATCCTCTATCAGAGCTTCGACATCATCAAGGAACGAAGCGGCGACGATCCGCTCAAGGTATTCAAGAAGGCGCTCGACAACGTGAAGCCAAGCCTCGAAGTGAAGTCGCGGCGCGTCGGCGGCTCCAACTATCAGGTGCCGATCGAAGTGAACCCGAATCGGCGGCTGTCACTCAGCATTCGCTGGCTGGTGAGCTACGCCCGCTCGCGCGGCGATGGCAAGACGATGCAGGAGAAGCTCGCGAACGAGCTTCTGGATGCCGCCAATCTTCGCGGCGGCGCGGTGAAGAAGCGCGAAGACACACACAGGATGGCGGAAGCAAACAAGGCGTTTGCCCATTACCGCTGGTAAGGACGCACGTGGGGGCGGTTCGCGAATCACCCTGCAAACGACAAGACGTTCATGGCGAGACAAGCTCCACTAGACCGTACCCGGAACATCGGCATCATGGCCCACATCGATGCCGGGAAGACGACCACCACCGAGCGGATCCTCTTCTACACCGGGATTACGTACAAAATCGGCGAGGTCCACGAAGGCACCGCCGTGATGGACTGGATGGAGCAGGAACAAGAGCGCGGCATCACCATCACGTCTGCCGCCACGACCTGTTTCTGGCGCGATCACCGGATCAACATCATCGACACGCCGGGCCACGTCGATTTCACCGTTGAAGTCGAGCGCTCGCTGCGCGTGCTCGACGGGGCCGTCGCCGTGTTCGACGCGGTTTCCGGCGTCGAGCCGCAGTCAGAAACCGTCTGGCGCCAGGCCGACAAGTACCGCGTCCCGCGCATCTGCTTCGTGAACAAGATGGATCGCGTGGGCGCGGACTTCAAAGAGACGCTTTCCCAGATCGAGTCCAAGCTGCAGGGCAACCCTGTCGCCATCCAATTGCCCATCGGCAGCGAGGACAAGTTCATCGGCGTCGTCGATCTCGTCCGCATGAAGGCCGTCACCTACAAAGACGAAACGATGGGCGCGGACTACATCGTCAGCGAGATTCCGGCTGCGATGCTCGACGAAGCGAAGCGGTATCGCGAGAAGCTGATCGAGAAGTGCAGCGAGGCCGACGACAAGCTGCTCGAGAAGTATCTGCACGGCGAGGAAATCACCGAGGCCGACATCAAGGCCGCATTGCGGAAGCGGACGACCGAATCAGTGCGCAAGGAAGACGCTCCCTTCGTCCCCGTGATTTGCGGGTCGGCGTTCAAGAACAAGGGTGTGCAGCCGCTGCTCGATGCGGTCGTGGATTACTTGCCATCGCCGCTCGAGATTCCGCCCGTGAGCGGCATCGACCCGCGCGCAAAGGGCGACGAGCCTGTCCTCATCGAGCGGAAGGCTGACGACCGCGCGCCGTTTGCCGCGCTTGCGTTCAAGATCATGACCGACCCGTTTGTGGGTCAGCTCACCTTCTTCCGCGTGTACTCAGGCACCCTCGCCACCGGAACATCCGTTCTCAACGCGACGAAAGGCAAGACCGAACGCATCGGCCGCCTGCTCAAGATGCACGCGAACAAGCGCGAAGAGATCAAGGAGGTCTTCGCCGGCGATATCGCTGCGGCTGTTGGTCTCAAGTTCGTCACGACCGGCGACACGCTCAGCGACGAGAAGCGGCCGATTCTGCTCGAGTCGATGGACTTCCCCGAGCCGGTGATCTCGCTGGCAATCGAGCCGAAGACAAAGGCGGATCAGGAAAAGTTGGGCCAGGGCATGGCCAAGCTGATGACGGAAGACCCGACGTTCCGCGTCAACACCGACGAGCAAACCGGACAGGTCGTCATTCGCGGGATGGGCGAGCTGCACCTGGAAATCATCGTCGAGCGGTTGAAGCGCGAGTTCAACGTCGAGGCCAGCGTCGGAAAGCCGCAGGTCGCGTACAAAGAAACGATCACCGCGCCGGCAGAAGGCGATGGACGCTTTGTTCGGCAGACCGGCGGTCGCGGGCAGTATGGCCACGCCAAGATCCGCGTTCGTCCGATGCCGCCTGGAACCGGGTACGAGTTCGAGAACCAGATCATCGGCGGCTCCATCCCGCGCGAATACATCAAGCCGATCGATCAGGGCATTCAGGAAGCGCTCACGCGCGGAATTCTCGCCGGCTATCCGATTGACGATGTGCGGATCGAGCTGTACGACGGCTCGTACCACGAAGTCGATTCATCAGAAATGGCGTTCAAGATCGCGGGCTCGCTGGCGTTTCAGGACGCGGCCAAGAAAGCCCGGCCGGTGCTGCTCGAGCCGATCATGCGCGTCGAGGTAGTCGTACCAAAGGATTATCTGGGCGACGTGATGGGCGATCTGGCGTCGCGCCGGGGCCGCATCCAGTCGCAGGAGGATCGCGGCGGCACGCAGATCATCTCGGCGCGCGTGCCGCTGAGCGAGATGTTCGGGTACGCGACGGAGCTCCGCTCGCGCACGCAGGGTCGCGCCACGTATTCGATGCACTTCGATCGATACGAGCAGGCGCCGCCGGATATCAGCGGCGAAGTGATCGCACGCGTGCAGGGGACGAACACGAGATAACCAACCGCGTAGTGGCGGGGCTTCAGCCCCGCCGAGGGACGAGATGCTCGGAGACAAAATTCGCATTCGCTTGAAGGCCTACGACGCGCGGGTGCTCGACCAGAGCACCGGCGAGATCGTGGAGACGGCCAAACGCACCGGCGCGCGGCTGGCAGGACCGATTCCGCTGCCGACCGAGATCAACAAGTGGACGGTGCTGCGCTCGCCGCACGTGGACAAGAAGTCGCGCGAGCAGTTCGAGGTGCGCACGCACAAGCGGCTGATCGACATCTTCGAGCCGACGCCGCAGACGGTCGACGCGTTGATGAAGCTGGATCTCCCGGCCGGTGTGGACGTGGAGATCAAGGCGTTCGGCAAGGATCACAAGTAATCAGTGACGTACGTAGCGCGGACCTTCAGGTCCGCGGACGATGGGAACCGAGAAATGGTAAACGGAATCATCGGCAAGAAAGTCGGCATGACGCAGCTGTTCCTCGAGGACGGCACCGTGGCTCCCGCGACGGTCCTCCAGGCAGGACCCTGCATCGTCGTGCAGCAGAAGACGGCGCAGACCGACGGCTACGATTCTGTGCAGATTGGGTTCGTCGAAAGTCGAGCGCCCAAGGCGAACAAGCCGACGATCGGGCATTTCAAGAGCGCCAAAGTGCCGCCCACGCGCGTCTGTCGCGAAGTGGCTCTGCAAAAGGGCGCCGAGTCGCCGAAGGCCGGCGATCAGGTGCTGTGCTCGATTTTCAATCAGGGCGAGCGCGTTGACGTGATCGCCACGAGCAAGGGCAAGGGCTTTCAAGGTACCGTCAAGCGTCACCACTTCCGCGGCGGCGACGCGTCACACGGTTCGATGTTCCATCGTGCGCCCGGTTCGATCGGCGCGTCGTCGTATCCGTCGCGCGTGTTTCTCGGCATGCGGATGCACGGTCACATGGGATCCGACCGCGTCACGATTCGCAATCTCAAAGTGCTTCGCGTCGACGCCGAGAACAACGTCATCGTGGTGCGCGGCAATGTCCCTGGTGCCAATGGCGGCTACGTGCTCATTCGGAAAGCTGTTGCAGCAAAGCCGGAGCCGCAGCCGCAGAAGCAAGAGAAGCAGAAGAAGACTGGGAAGAAATAGGTGCCTAAAGTGCCTAGCATGCCTGGAGTGCCTAGCATGCCTGGAGTGCCTAGGGTGCCTGGAGTGCCTAGGGTGCCTACCGAAGGGGTACGTAGCGCGGACCTTCAGGTCCGCGATGTAGTGGCGGGGCTTTAGCCCCGCCGGAGCAGTCATGACAGTTGACGTCGTTAACAACCAGAACGAGAAGGTCGGCACCGTCGACGTGAACGACGACGTGTTTGGCGGGCGGGTGAAGATCGATCTCATTCACGAGTCTGTCATGCACGCCAATGCCGCCCAGCGGCGCGGGACGCACGCCACCAAGAACCGGGCGCTCGTCAGCGGCAGCGGCAAGAAGCCATGGCGGCAGAAGGGCACCGGCCGTGCGCGCGTCGGCGAGATTCGCAATCCGCTGTGGCGCAAGGGCGGCATCGTGTTCGGGCCGCAGCCGCGCAGCTACGATTACCGGCTGCCGAAGAAAGTCGAGAAGGGTGCGCTTCGCGCTGCACTCTCGGCAAAGCTTCAGGGCGGCGACGTTGTGGTTGTCGACGCGCTCAGCGCCAGCGAAGTGAAGACCAAGACGGCCACGGCCCTGCTGAAGTCGCTTGGCGTTTCCGGCAAGGCGCTGCTTGTTGACGTGCAGCCCAACGACAACTTTGCGCTGTCGGTCCGCAACGTGGCTGGCGTGCGACTGCTGCCGAGCAACCGCATCACCGCGCGCGACGTGATGGACACGCGCAAGGTGGTCCTCACGCAGGCCGCGCTCGAAAAGCTGCAGGAGGCGCTGTCATGAAGCTGACGGATGTGATCCGGCGGCCGCTGGTCACCGAGAAAACGACGGGCATGCGCGAAATCGATGGGCGCACCGTGGTGTTCGAAGTGGCGCGCGACGCCAACAAAATCGAAATCAAGCAAGCCATCGAAAAGCTGCTGGGCGCCAAGGTCGCAAATGTTCGAACGGCGAACGCGCACGGCAAGATGAAGCGTCAAGGCAAGTTTCAGGGACGTCGCTCCGACTGGAAGAAAGCCTACGTGAAGCTCCGCGAGGGCGAGAAGATGCCGGATTTCCTGGAGGGCGCGTAAAAGAAGTTTCCAGTTACCAGTTGTCAGTTCAAAGTTTCGCTTGTAGCGCGGACCTTTAGGTCCGCGACCGATCGCGGGCTAAAGCCCCGCGCTACGACGACAACTTTGAACTGGAAACTGACAACGGGAAACTGATCGAGGCACACGATCATGCCGATCAGAAAATATAAACCGACGTCGCCAGGCCGTCGCCAGATGACGGTGCAGACGTTCGACGAGCTCACGACTACTGAGCCGTACAAGCCGCTGACCGAGTCGTTGCACCGCTCCGGCGGCCGCAACAACACCGGAGAAATCACCTCGTGGTGGCGCGGCGGCGGTCATCGTCGTCTCTATCGCATCATCGACTTCAAGCGGGACAAGAAGAACATTCCCGGCAAAGTCTCGACGATTGAGTACGATCCGAACCGCTCGGCCCGCATCGCGCTCGTCACCTACGCGGATGGCGACAAGCGCTACATTCTGCAGCCGCTTGGCTTGAAAGTCGGCGACACCGTCATTTCCGGCGATTCGGTCGACATTCTTCCGGGCAATGCGCTCCCGCTCAAGAACATCCCGCTCGGCACCATGGTGCACAACGTGGAGTTGAAGCTGGGTCGCGGCGGCCAGATGGCGCGCAGCGCGGGCGCGGCCGTGCAGGTCGTCGCGAAGGAGGGCGAGTATGTCTCGGTGAAGACGCCCTCGGGCGAGATCCGCAAGGTGCACATGGATTGCCTCGCCACGATCGGACAGGTTGGCAATCTCGATCACGAGAACATCTCGGTCGGCAAGGCCGGGCGCAGTCGATGGCTGGGTAAACGGCCGCACGTTCGCGGCGTCGCCATGAATCCGGTGGACCACCCCCTCGGCGGCGGCGAGGGTAAGACATCGGGTGGCCGCCATCCCGTCACTCCGTGGGGCGTGCCGACCAAGGGGTACAAGACGCGAACGCGGAAGCCAAGCGACAAGTTCATTGTGCAGCGGAGACAGAAGTAGCCATGAGTCGTTCACTGAAGAAAGGCCCGTTCGTCGATACGCATCTGCTCGAGAAGGTCGAGTCGATGAACCGCGCGGGTGACAAGAAAGTCATCAAGACGTGGTCGCGGCGATCGACGGTCATTCCCGAGATGGTCGGCCACACGCTCGCCGTGCACAACGGCCGGAAGTTCGTGCCGGTGTACCTGACCGAGAACATGGTCGGTCACAAGCTTGGTGAGTTTTCGCCGACGCGCCAGTTCAAGGGGCACTCCGCGAAGTCGGACAAGGCGGCAGCGGCGGCTCCGGCTGCAGGCGGCGCCCCGGCTCCAGGAGGAAAGGCGTAAGTCATGATTCGCGCGCAGGCAACAGCGAAATACATCCGCACCTCGGCTCAGAAAGCGGGCCTCGTGTTCGATCTCATTCGCGGCAAGGACGTGAACAAGGCGCTCACCGCGCTGCAGTTCAGCAACAAGTCGGTCGCGCGAGACATCGCAAAAGTGCTCCGCTCCGCCGTCGCGAACGCGCAGCAGAGAGAGGGCTTTGGAGGCGACGTCGAGCGGCTGTTCATCTCCAGGTGCCACGCGGACAACGGGCCGTCGATGAAGCGCGTCCGGCCCGCGCCCATGGGTCGCGCCTTCCGCGTGGTGAAGCGGACGACGCATCTGACCGTGGAAGTGACGGAGAAGCCGGAAATCATCGCGGCGGTCGGCAAGCAGCCTGCGGCGCGAGGCAAGCGCCCGCAGGCAGCGAAGGCCTCGAAGGAATCGAAGGCGCCGAAGGGCGCAAAGGCGGCGAAGGCCACGACGTAGTAGTGGCGGGGCTTCCGCCTCCGCTGAAGCTTCGGCGAGACACGCCGCAGCCTTGGCGAAGGCGGTTAGCCCCGCCGACAAGGAGCATATGGGCCAGAAAGTCCACCCGTACGGATTTCGGATCGGGTTCAACAAAACCTGGAAGTCGCGCTGGTTTGCCGACAAGGACTACGCGGCGCTCCTGCACGAGGATCTCTCGCTCAAGCGCGATTTGAAGAAGCGGTTTCAGCACGCCGGCGTGTCAAAAGTCGAGATCGAACGCGCCGCGAACAAGCTCAAGATCGACATTCACACCTCGCGGCCGGGAATCATCATCGGCCGCAAGGGCCAGGAAGTCGACAAGCTGAAGCAGGAGATCCAGAAGCGCACGAGGCGTGAGGTCTTCATCAACATCCAGGAGATCCAGAAACCGGAGCTCGATGCGCAGCTCATTGGCGAATCGGTGGCGATGCAGCTCGAAAAGCGCGTCGCGTTTCGCCGCGCCATGCGCAAAGCGGTTGAATCGGCGCTGCGCTTTGGCGCACGCGGCATCAAAGTGCGCGTGTCCGGCCGATTGAACGGCGCCGAGATCGCGCGCTCGGAGTGGTATCTGCATGGCCAGCTGCCCCTGCAAACCCTGCGCGCGGACATCGATTACGGCTTTGCCGAGGCCAACACCACCTACGGCCAGATCGGCGTGAAGGTGTGGCTGTACAAGGGTGAGCGACTGACGCCGCGCGTGGGACGCGAAGAGGAATACGGCGGCCGCGGCGAGCGGGACCGCGATCGCGGGCAACGCCGGCCGCGGTCCGACATGAGGTGACAGCGACATGTGGCGATCTCGAGATTTGACGATGTCGCGATGTGATCTCGTCAAATCGCCACATCGCCAGATGCAAGGATCACAACTATGTTGATGCCGAAGAAAGTCAAATACCGCAAGCAGCAGCGCGGCCGCATGACCGGCAAAGCGTGGCGCGGCGGCGACGTGTCGTTTGGCGACTACGGGTTAAAGGCGATGGAGCCGTGCTGGCTGACCGATCGTCAGATCGAGGCCGCGCGTGTGGCGATGACGCGCTTCATCAAGCGCGGCGGCAAAATCTGGGTACGCGTGTTTCCTGACAAGCCCATTACAAAGAAGCCGCAGGAAACCCGTATGGGCAAGGGCAAGGGCGCGCCCGAGGGCTGGGTGGCCGTCGTCAAGCCGGGACGCATCCTCTTCGAGATGGAGGGCGTCACTGTCGACGAAGCGAGGCGGGCGATGCAGCTCGCCTCGGCGAAGCTTCCGATCAAGACGAAGTTCGCCACCCGCTTCGCGCAGGAGGCCGTGTCATGAAGGCGATGGAATTGAGAGATCTCGACAGCGACTCGCTCGAGGCGAGGCTGCGTGAGCTCGACGATCAGCTGTTCCGCATGCGGATTCAGAAATCGCTGGGTCACCTCGAAGCGCCGGGCAAGGTGCGGAACATCCGTCGCGAGCTGGCACGCGTGAAGACGGTCCTCAGAGAGAAAGTGAAGTAATCATGGGCGCGAAGGCGGAACTGCAGGGCGTGGTCGTGAGCGACCGCATGCAAAAAAGCGTGGTGGTCGCCGTCGAGCGGCGTGTCCAGCACGAGCTGTACGGCAAATTTCAGAAGCACACGTCGAAGTTTCTCGCGCACAACGCGAACGACGATGCCAAGCTCGGCGACCGAGTGGCGATTGCGGAGACGCGTCCAATGAGCCGGCGCAAGCGCTGGGCGATCACGCGCGTGATCGAACGCGCGCCGCAGGTGTAAGCGGCTGGCGCCGCACGCAGGAGTGAACAGTCATGATTCAGATGCGATCGATTCTCGACGTCGCCGACAACTCGGGGGCGCGCCGCGTGTCGATGATCAATCCGCTCGGCGGTTCCACCGGCCGGTACGCGCGGCTGGGCGACATCATCACCGCCAACGTGAAAGAGGCCGCGCCCGAATCGAACATCAAGAAGGGCCAGGTGGTGAAAGCCGTTGTCGTACGCGTGCGCAAGGAGCAGCGACGGAAGGACGGCAGCTATATCCGGTTCGATCGCAACGCCGTCGTGCTCATCAACGATCAGGGTGAGCCGATTGGCACGCGCGTGTTCGGTCCGGTGGCCCGCGAGCTCCGCGAGCGCAAATTCATGAAGATTATTTCGCTCGCACCCGAGGTCCTGTAGAGATATGGCAAGACTGCAAACGCCGGTTCGGAAGAACGACACGGTGATCGTGCGCACGGGCAAGGACCGCGGCAAACGCGGGCGTGTGTTGCGCGTGCTGCCGGACGCCAATCGATTGATCGTCGAAGGCGTCAATATGATCAAGCGCCACACGCGCCCCAACCCGCAGAAGAACATCAAGGGCGGCATCGTGGAGCGCGAAGCGTCGATCCATGCGTCGAACGTCATGATCGTCGATCCCGATACGAATGAAGCGAGCCGCATCGGCCGCCAGGTGATGTCCGACGGCCGGCGGGTGCGAATCAGCCGTAAGAGCGGCACCGTGGTGGACAAATGAAGACGAAGGCAACGACAGCGCGTCTGCGCGAGCGGTACTCCAAGGACGTCGTGCCGGCGCTGCAGAAAGAATTCGGCTACAAGAACGTGAACGCTGTTCCGAAAATCACCAAAGTCGTGGTGAACATGGGACTGGGCGAAGCGACACAAAACGCGAAGGTCGTCGACACGGGCGCCGACGAGCTCGCGCGCATCACCGGCCAGAAAGCCGCCGTGCGTCGCGCGAAGAAGTCCATCGCCCAGTTCAAAGTGCGCCAGGGGATGCCCATCGGCGCCATGGTGACGCTGCGTGGCGAGCGGATGTACGAGTTTCTCGATCGCCTGATGAACATCAGTCTGCCCCGCGTGCGCGACTTCCGCGGCGTGTCGCCGAAGGGCTTTGACGGCCGCGGCAATTTCACGCTCGGCTTGCGCGATCAGTTGATCTTTCTCGAGATCGATTACCTGAAGGTCGACAAGGCGCGCGGCATGAACGTGAATGTGGTGACGACGGCGAAGACCGACGAAGAGGCGCGCAAGCTGCTGCAACTGCTGGGGATGCCGTTCCGACAGAGCTGATCGCCCTTTGAACTGGAAACTGGCAACTGGGAACTGAGGAGCGAAGGAGACGTTAGTGGCAACCACCGCCAAAGAGGCACGTGAAAAGAAAACGCTGAAATACAAGGTGCGCTATCGGCATCGCTGCCGCCGTTGTGGCCGGCCGCGCGGCTTTTTGCGCAAATTCGCGCTCTGCCGCCTTTGTTTCCGCGAGCTGGCGCTGAAGGGCGACGTCGCAGGGGTAACGAAGAGCAGCTGGTAAAGGTTCAAGGGTTCAAGGGTTCAAAGGTTCAAGGGTTCGAAAGTTCAAGGGTTCGAAGGTTCAAAGGTTCGAAGGTTCAAGGGTTCGAAGGTTCAAGGGTTCGAAGGTTCAAGGGTTCGAACCGGTGAACCTTGGATGTAGACAGAGTTGTTATGACAGATCCAATAGCAGACATGCTCACCAGGATTCGCAATGCCGTGGGATCGCGCCATACGCGCGTGGATTTGCCGGCCTCGAAGCTGAAGGTCGAAATCGCCCGCATCCTGCAGGACGAGGGCTACATTGGAGCGTACCGGGTGATTGAGGAACCGGCGGAGCGGCGGGGAAAGTCGCCGCGCCAGACGATCCGGCTGCACCTGAAGTACGGCCCCGGCGGCGAGCGCGTCATCAGCGGACTCGAACGAGTGAGCCGTCCCGGCCGCCGCGTCTACGCGGGGCGCGACGATGTGCCGCCGGTGCTGGGCGGACTTGGTGTGAACATCCTCACCACGTCGCGCGGGGTGATGACCGGCCGTGCCGCGCAGAAGGCTGGCGTCGGCGGAGAAATCCTCTGCAACGTTTGGTAATCATCCGGCTGGTGCCGGGCACTTGGAAGAACGCTCATGTCCAGAATTGGTAAGAAACCGATTGCGATCCCCAAAGGGGTCACCATCAACGTCGACGGCAACGTGGTCGACGTCAAAGGGCCGAAGGGCCAAATGCGTCAACCGCTGCCTCCCGGCGTGTCCGCCGCGGTGGAAGACGGCCATATCGTCACGCGAAAAGACAGCGAGGCGCGTGAGCTGAGCAAGTTTCATGGCCTGGCGCGCAGCCTCGTCAACAACGCGGTGCACGGGGTCACAGAGGGATGGAAAAAGGAGCTCGACATCGTCGGCGTCGGCTACCGCGCCGAGATAAAGGGCCAGCAGGTCGTGCTCGCGTTGGGCTACTCGCATCCCATTCTGTTCGATGTGCCGAAAGGAATTGATGTCGCCATCGAGAAGCAGACGCACATCACCGTCATCGGCGTCGATCGGCAACTGGTCGGTCAGGTCGCGGCGAACCTCCGTCGTCTGCGCGAGCCGGATCCGTATCAGCAGAAGGGCGTCCGGTACACGGGCGAAGTGCTGAAGAAGAAAGCTGGAAAGACCGGCGCCTAGTCAATGTGGGCGATGTGATGATGTTTGATGTGGTGATGTGATGCAGATCAAGACCAAAGAGGATCGCCGCGACCGAATCAAATTCCGCATTCGGAAGCGCATGCGCGGCACGTCAGACCGGCCGCGACTGTCCGTATACCGAAGCGTCTCGCACATCTACGTGCAGGTGATTGACGACCTCGCCGGCACGACGCTGGCCTCGGCGTCGAGCATCGAGCCGACAGTCAAGGCCAAGATGACTGGTGAGACGCGTACGGGGAACGCCAAGGGCGCGGAACTGGTCGGCCGCACGATTGCCGAGCGATTGAAAGAAAAGGGCATCACGCGAGTGGTCTTCGATCGCAACGGCTTCCTGTATCACGGTCGCGTGCGTGCGGTGGCAGAAGCCGCGCGCCAGGCAGGGTTGGAGTTTTAGAAGCTTGGGGCTTGGGGCTTGAGACTTGAGACTAAGGTTCACGCTGCCTGCGCGAACCAGGCCACAAGCCCCAAGTCGCAAGGCCCAAGTCGGTCCGTTTTAGGAAAATTATGATTCGCACCCGCGAGAAGATCGACGCGTCGCAGCTCGAGATTAAAGACACGGTGGTGTCAATCAACCGCGTCACGAAAGTTGTGAAGGGCGGCAAGAACCTGAGCTTCAGCGCCCTGGTTGTCGTCGGCGACGGCCGCGGCGTTGTCGGCTACGGAGTCGGCAAGGCGAAGGAAGTCCCTTCGGCCATCAAAAAGGGCATCGAGGCGGCCAAGAAGAATCTCATTCGCGTGCCGCTCAGAGGCAGCACGATTCCGCATCCGGTGACGGGAAACTTCGGATCGGGCCGCGTGCTGCTGAAGCCGGCGCCGGATGGCACGGGTATCATCGCGGGCGGCGCCGTGCGTGCCGTCGTCGAATCAGCGGGTGTCGCGAATGTCCTGACGAAGTCGCTGGGGTCGGCGAATGCGCACAATGTCGTGCGCGCGGCGTTTACGGCGCTGCAGATGCTGCGCGATCCCGCACGCGTCGCACGCCTTCGCGGTAAGGACGAACAGGACTTTGTGGTGACGGGCCGATTCAGGGACCGGTCTCTACAGCAGATGGTTGGTAGCAAGACGTCCAGCTGACGTCCAACGGCCTGTAGCGGCCCGTCTGCAGACCGGCCGGCGAGCCAATGAGACAACAATGGCAAACGAGACGAAGAAACTGCCGAAGAAACTAAAGGTGACGCTCCTGAAGAGCCCCATTGGCTTCAACGAAAAGCAGGGTAGAGTCGTTCAGAGCCTCGGGTTGCGGCGGATCCGTCACACCGTGGAGGTGGCCGATACGCCCGAGACGCGGGGGATGATTCACAAGGTGCGGCACCTGGTCGAGGTGACGGAGTAACGGCGAAGCGAGCAGATTATGGATTTGAGCGATTTGAAACCGGCGCGCGGCGCGAAACAAACGAGAAAGCGTGTCGGCCGCGGGCCGGGATCCGGCAATGGCAAGACTGCGGGTCGGGGACACAAAGGGGCGCAGTCGCGCTCCGGCTACTCGTATAAGCGCGGCTTCGAAGGCGGCCAGATGCCGCTCCATCGACGGCTGCCAAAGCGAGGCTTCAACAACCTGTTCCGCACCGAATACGCCGTCGTGAATCTCGATCAGCTCGAGTCGCGTTTCGATCAGGGGGCGACCGTTTCGCCCGACACGCTTCGCGACGCAGGTCTGGTGCACAGCAAGCGACTGCCCATCAAGGTGCTCGGCCGCGGCGAAATCACCAAGGCGTTGTTTGTTCAGGCGCACAAGTTCAGCGGGAAGGCCGCCGAGAAACTCGCAGCGGTCGGCGGAAAGGCAGAAGCAATCACGCGGGGAGAGTCGACGACGTGATCGAATCGCTTAGAAACCTGTTCTCCGTTTCCGATCTGCGCAACCGGGTGCTCTTCACGCTCGGGTTGCTCGCCGTCTACCGCATCGGCAGCCATATCCCGACGCCGGGTGTCAACCCGGCGGCGCTCGCGGAGCTCTCGCGGCAACTGCAGGGAACGATGTTCGGCCTGTATGACATGTTCACGGGCGGCAGCCTCTCGCGAATTCAGATCTTCGCGTTGGGCGTCATGCCGTACATCAGCGCATCGATCATTCTGCAACTGCTCACCGTCGTGTGGCCGTACCTCGAGCGACTCTCAAAAGAGGGCGAGCTCGGGCGCCGCAAGATCACGCAGTACACGCGCTATCTCACGCTGTTGCTGTCGGCCGTGCAGTCGCTGGGCATCGCCATTTGGCTCGAGCGGAACACGCAAATCGCGGGCGGGTTGCCGCTGGTCTACGACCCGGGTTGGGGATTCCGTCTGCTTTGCATGCTGACCCTCACGACGGGGACGATGTTCATCATGTGGCTGGGTGAGCAGATTACCGAGCGCGGAATCGGCAACGGGATGTCGCTCATCATCTACGCCGGCATCGTGGTCGGCATGCCGCGTGGGTTCCTGCAGACACTCGATCTGATGAAAACCGGCCAGATCAGCCTGCTGCAGATCGCGGTTCTGCTCGTCCTGATGATCGGCGTTGTCGGCGCGATCATCTACGTCGAGCGGGGACACCGGCGCATCACGGTGCAGTACGCCAAACGGGTCGTGGGACGCAGACAGTACGGCGGTACCAGCACGCATATTCCGCTCAAGGTCAACACCGGCGGCGTCATCCCGGTTATTTTCGCGTCGTCCATCCTTGCATTTCCCGCGACGCTCGGTCCGGCGTTCGGGGCGGGAAGCTGGGGCGACCAACTCATTCGCCAGTTGGGCATGGGGATGCCGCTCCACAACCTTCTTTACGTGCTCGGCATCATTTTCTTTGCATATTTCTACACGGCCATCATCTTCAATCCCGACGATGTCGCAGAGAACATGCGCAAGTACGGCGGTTTCATTCCCGGCATTCGTCCCGGGAAACGCACCGCCGAGTACATCGATACAATTCTTGCGCGTGTGACGCTGGCCGGCGCGGTTTACCTCGCGCTCGTCGCGATGCTGCCGACGTTCCTCATCAGCGGCATGAAGATGGCGCCGATTCCGGTCGTCGGTGAGTGGCTGGAAGCGAACCTGCCGCAGTGGTTCACGCAGGGTCTCGGCGTGCCGTTCTATTTCGGCGGCACGTCGCTCCTGATTGTCGTCGGTGTTGCGATGGACACCGTCAACCAGGTGGAGTCGCAGCTGATTATGCGCCACTACGACGGCTTCATGAAGAAGACGCGAATTCGCGGCCGGCGCGGGTGACGTGGCGCTGAACCTTGTGATCATGGGTCCGCCGGGTGCCGGGAAAGGCACGCAGGCGGAACGGTTCGCGCGCGATCACGGCATCCCGAAGATCTCGACCGGCGACATCCTGCGCGAGGCCGTGCACGACAACACGCCGGTGGGCCAGCAGGTGTCCGAGTTGATGAATCGCGGCGAGCTCGTGGGCGACGATCTCATCATCGGCATCGTGCGCGATCGTCTGGCACGCCCCGATATGGTGCGCGGGTTTGTGCTCGACGGGTTCCCGCGGACAGTCGCGCAGGCGCGTGCGCTCGACGAGATGCTCGCGGGCCGCGGCCCGCTGGTCGTCGTCGAGATTCGCGTGCCCGACGATGAGCTCGTGCGGCGAGTGAGGGGCCGGCGCATCTGCCAGGCGTGCGGGCGAACGGTGTCGGCGTTCAACGGCGATCCGAGCCAACCCGCGCGATGCGCCACATGCGGCGGTGCGCTGGTGGCGCGAACCGACGACGGCGAGGCCGTCGTGCGGGACCGATTGAAGGTGTACTGGCGCGAGACGCAGCCGATGATCACGTTCTATCAGGCACGTCCGACGTATCGCGTCATCGACGGCACACAGTCGCCGGAGCGCGTGCGCGACGCGTTGGCGAGCGCGGTCACGTCGGCGCTCGGCCGGCCAGCGGTCGATCCCGCGCCTGTCGCGGTGGCGCAGCCGAGGTCAAACGCGTGATTGTCTGCCGCTCGGCGAGCGAGATCGAGCGTCTGGCTCGGGTCAACGCGCTCGTTGCGCGCGTGCTGGCGGAACTGAAGGCGACGGTGCGTCCTGGTGTGACGACCGCCGACCTCGATGCGCTGGCAGAGCACCGCCTGAAGCAGGCGAACGCCGCGCCGGCATTCAAGGGTTATCACGGCTACCCGGCAACGATTTGCGCCTCGATCAACGAGCAGGTCGTACACGGAATTCCGTCGAAGCGGGCGCTCGCGAACGGCGACATCATCTCGATCGACATGGGCGCGCAGTTGGATGGGTTTTTTGGTGATTCGGCCGTCACCGTTGCCGTGGGCGATATCAGCGACGAGGCCGCGCGTCTGCTGGCGATTACCGAGGAGTCGCTGTATCGCGGGCTCGCGGCCGTGCACGCGGGCGCGCGCGTTTCGGATATCGGCGCCGCCGTGCAGCAGCATGTCGAGGCGCACGGGTTCTCGGTCGTGCGCGAGTTTGTCGGCCACGGGATCGGCGTCAAACTGCATGAGGAGCCGCAGATTCCCAACTACGGGACGCCGGGACATGGTCCGCGGCTTGCCGAGGGGATGGTGCTCGCCATCGAGCCGATGGTCAACGCCGGAAAACCGGCCGTGAAGGTGCTCGGGGACGGATGGACGGCGGTGACGAAGGACGGCAGCTTGTCGGCGCATTTCGAGCACACGGTCGTGGTGACGCGCAGTGGTTGCAGGATTCTGACGCCCGCTCAGGAAGAGGAGGAACGAAGTCCTAAGAACGAATTACTGAGGACGCGAGGAGTCCACGAAGCAGCGGTGCTGCGGCACTTGAGCTCTTGATGCGCGTGTTCTTCGACATGTTCTTACGTTCTTGGGTCTCAGTTCTTGTTCTTTAGTTCTTGTTCTTGGTTCTTGGTTCTTGGTTCTTGGTTCTTGGTTTTATGGAAGCCGAGGGGGTGGTAATCGAGCTTCTGCCCAGCCAGTTGGCGAAAGTGGAGCTCGATGGCCGGCACGAAGTCGTCGCGCACCTGGGCGAGCCGGTACACAGGAATTTCATCCGGGTGCTGGTTGGCGATCGCGTGCGCGTGGCGTTGATGCCAACGGATCGAACGCGCGGAAGGATAGTGGAGAAACTGTAGGTAGGGGCGAGGCATGCCTCGCCCTTCACTTCGCGAGCGAAGCGAGCGACATTATGAAGGTCAGAGCGTCGGTAAAAAAGATGTGCGATAAGTGCAAGATCGTCCGCCGCCGCGGCGTGGTCCGGGTGATCTGCACGAATCAGAAGCATAAACAGAGGCAGGGATAGGTCTGGTGGGTCTGGTGGGTCTGGTCGGTCTGGTCGGTCTGGTGGGTCTGGTGGGTCTGGTAGGTCGTTACGCAGATGATTCTGCGTTCTTCCTGACCCGTCCTACCCGACCCACCTGTCCTACCCCGCCCCACCCGTCCTACAGACCCACCAGGCCCACGGCGAGGAACAGCGAATGGCACGCATTTCAGGTGTTGATCTTCCGCGCACCAAGCGCATCGAAATCGGGCTGACCTACATCTACGGCATCGGACGGCATCGGTCGAATCTGATTCTCGAGTCGGCGGGCGTGAGCCCGGATGTGCGAGTCAAGGATCTGAGCGAGGACGATGTCCGCAAGATCAGCCGGGTGCTCGAGGAGCAGGGCGGCGTTGAAGGCGATTTGCGCAAGGAAATCTCGATGAACATCAAGCGGCTCATCGAGATCGGCAGTTATCGGGGCGCGCGGCATCGCCGCAATCTTCCCGTTCGGGGGCAGCGCACGCGCACCAACGCGCGGACGCGCAAGGGCCCACGCAAGGGCGCAGTGGCGAAGAAGAAGACGGTGTAGGTGGGTCAGGTAGGACTGGTAGGTCTGGTAGGACTGGTTGGTCTGGTAGGACTGGTAGGACTGGTTGGTCGGGTCAGAGAGACGCGGAGTGATCTGCGCAGTTACCCGGCAAACCCACTAGTGGCTCGTAGCAGCTGTTACGCGCCACTAGGCTTACCCGACCCACCCGACGGACCCGACCGTGAGTGAGCGAATTTATGGCAAAGAGCGAAGCGTCGGCCGGCACCGCCAAGGAGCCGGCGAAAAAAAAGAAGTCGTTCAAGAAGCGAGGCGAGAAGCGCGTCGTCCATCACGGCTTCGTCCACATCCAGGCGTCGTTCAACAACACGCTGGTGACGATCACCGATGCCGAAGGCGCCGTGGTCGCGTGGTCGAGTGCGGGCGCGATTGGCTTCAAGGGCTCGCGCAAGGGCACTCCGTTTGCGGCGACGCAGGCGGCGCTCAACGCGACCAATGCGGCAAAGGCGTTCGGGATGCGGTCGTGCGAGGTGCTGGTGAAAGGACCCGGCTCCGGACGCGAATCGGCGATCCGTGCACTGTCCACCGCGGGACTCGAGGTGAAGTCGATTCGCGACGTCACGCCGATTCCGCACAACGGGTGCCGGCCGCCGAAGCGCCGGAGAGTGTAGCGCGGGACTTCAGTCCCGCGATCGATCGCGGACCTGAAGGTCCGCGCTACAGAAGAAGGAAGATAAATGGCTAGATATTCAGGTGCGGTGTGCCGGCTTTGCCGCCGCGAAGGCATGAAGCTGTTCCTCAAAGGGGAACGCTGCTACACGGAAAAGTGCGCCATCGAAAAGCGCAACGTGCCGCCCGGTCAGCATGGCCGCAGTCGAAAGGCAAAGCTCGTTGGCTACGGCGTGCAGCTGCGCGAGAAGCAGAAGGTGAAGCGCATCTACGGAGTGCTGGAGGATCAGTTCCGCCGCTATTTCGAGCAGGCGGAGCGCACCCGCGGCATCACGGGTGAGACGCTGCTGCAGCTGCTGGAGCGCCGGCTGGACAACGCCGTGTATCGGCTTGGCTTTGCGACGTCGCGTCCGCAGGCGCGTCAGCTGGTGCGTCACGGCCATTTCCAGGTGAACGGCCGTAAAGTCGATATTCCCTCCTACTCGGTGAAGGTGGGTGATGTCGTGACCGTCCGCGAGACGAGTCGCAAGAATGCGTCGATTCTGCACGCCGTCGAAGAGGTCAAGGGTCGTGGCGTGCCCGAATGGCTGTCGCTCGATGGCGAGATGTCGGGCAAAGTCGTGTCGGTGCCGACGCGCGAGCAGATCAACCTGCCAGTACAGGAGCAGTTGATCGTGGAGTTGTATAGCAAGTAAGGCAGGTCGGGCGGGTCGGTCGCGTCGGTCGGGTTGGTCGGGTCGGTCGGGTCGGTCGGGTCGGTCAGGTAGGTCGGGTCGGTGAGGTAGGAGATTACGCACATTCAGCTGTGTACTGCCCTACCAAACCAACCAGTCCGACCAGTCCGACCAGACCAACCCGACCGACCAGTCCCACCAGACCGATCCGACCGACCAGACGCACCCGACCAAATTCGCACCCGCTCTTCCAGCAGCTTGTCAGGCCTGCAGCGAGCGAAGAGCGGTCACTACCTGCAGGTCTGGAGGTCGGTCTGCCGGCCCGTAAGCGAAAGGACACGTCATGCTCTGGAAAGGGTTTCAGCGGCCGAAGCGGCTCGAAGTCGAGCGCGAGACGCTCACGGAACGATTTGGACGTTTTTACGCACAGCCGTTCGAGCGCGGGTTCGGCACGACCATCGGCAATGCGCTCCGCCGTGTGCTGCTGTCTTCCATCGAAGGCGCCGCTATCACGGCCGTGAAGATCGACGG
>WNGA01004288.1_pt1 | contig 24389 bp, 23 predicted proteins | sample 5400061 | NCBI WGS metagenome assembly WNGA01 (sample SAMN13153366, study PRJNA577476) | soil metagenome | isolation source: 100 cm soil or saprolite under grassland replicate 2 | place: USA:California | collected 2016-06-15 | reverse complement strand
ACGGGGTGATCGCGCAGACGATCCCTTCGAGGGGGCGGTGGTCCATGCGGTTCCAGGTGCCCCGCGAGCTGGCGGGCTGCTCGGCGAGCAACCGGCGGGCGAAGTGCACGTTGAGACGCCAGAAGTCGATCAGCTCGCACGCGGAGTCGATCTCCGCCTGGATGGCGGTCTTGGACTGGCCGAGCATCGTGGCGGCGTTCAGGGTGGCGCGCCAGGGTCCGGCCATCAGCTCGGCGGCCTTGAGGAAGACCGCGGCTCTGTCGTCGAAGGACAGTCGCCGCCACGCCGGCGCTGCCGCAAGCGCGGCATCAATCGCCGCTTGGGCGTCGGTTCTGGTGGAGTTGCGCAGCGTGCCGAGGACGTGGCGCCGGTTGTGCGGCTGCACCACGTCGATCGGCTCACCGGAGCCCAGGCGCCGCTCGACGCCGATCGCGGCGGTCAGTTCCAGCCGCTCGGCGGCCAACTCCATGAGCCGGCCCTCTAGTACCGCACGTTCCGGGCTGCCTGGGCGGTAGGCCAGCACGCGCTCGTTTGCGGGGGTGGGGACTGCGGTGGCTGCGTCCATCGAGGGCCTCCGGGCTGGAACGTCGAGTCGGATGTCGACAGGTTGAGTGACCGCGCGGCCAGGACCGGGTGGCAGGGGAGCGGAGCAGGAAGCGGGCGTCTGCTGGGCACCGGCGAGCCGCCGCATGAAGTGGCCGTACCACGCTGGGCCCAGCTGATAGGTTGCCGGAGGCTCCGGGCGTTGCCGCCGAACCGGCGGACGGGGAGAAATTGTGGGGGTCGATCGCCATGGTGATCACGGCAGGCGGGCTCTCCATGGCCGTGGGGGGCCTGGCTGCGGCGGGCACCCTGGCTTGAAGGATCCTCAAGCATGCCGCCATGGGCGAGCCACCCGCAGCGGCAGCCCGGGGCAGGTTGCCACCAGGCGCGGCTTGACGTTGGAGAACCCATGGCATCCCCGACCGCGTCACCATTCGAGCCGGTGCTGCGGCGGGATCTCGATCGGCTACCACAGCAATTTAGGGATCAGTATCTGGTCGGTCCCGATGACGCCGAGCGCGCGGTGCTGACTGGCACCACGCATCGGGTCTGGCATCGGCCGAGGTGGATCTGGCCGATGCTCCGCCTGCTTGCGGTGTTCGACATCATCTTCCCTGAACAGGGAAGCGACGTCGCCGCAGAGATGATCATTGAGGGCGCAGATGATCCAAGCGGTCGGGCCACCCAGGTGTGGCGTCGGTCGTTCGCCTTCTCGTCCCCTCGCCGATTCGACGCCATCATGACCTTCGACTCTCACCAGGGACGGGTTGTCGAGTGGCTGCGGCCAGCTAACCTCATCGAGGTGGTGTGGGATGTTGCCTTCGAGCCGCCCGCCACGATCCGCATCATCGCCAACCGCGTTCGTATCGGCAGAGGTCGCTGGCATTTCACTCTCCCAAGGTGGGCCGGGCCTGAGGTTTCCGCTGTCGAGACGGCCGACGCTGACGTTGCATCACCATCGACTTGGTTGTCCGTCACCCTTGGCTAGGGGACATATTCGGATACGAGGGGCGCTTCCACGTGCGGCGGGAACAGAAGCATCGGGAGGACGAGTGAGCCTCAAGGACGCTGATGTCGTCCTAGTCCGGTTTCGCCCTTGGTTCTACGCCGCCGCCGTGTACAACTTCGTGTGGGGAACGAGCGTGATCCTCTTCCCCGACTGGCCGTTTCACCTGATCAGACTCCCGCCGCCCGAATCACCGCTGTTCTGGCAATTGGTGGGGATGTTCGTCCTGGTGTATGCGCCTGCCTATGCCTGGGCTGGTAGGCGTCCGAGCGCACACGCGCAGATCGTCATGGTCGGGATGCTGGGGAAGCTGCCCGGCCCGGTCGGCTTCCTGTGGGCCCTCAGCGTGGGTCTGCCTGGCCACACCGGCTCGCGCCGCGATGCCCTCCGTCGTGATGCCCACGATGCCCCTCTCGGCGTGCAGGTCGCCGACCGCCTCCAGCACCGCCCGCCACTTCGCTGCGACCTGAGCGGGCCGAGGCTCGATGGCCAGCTCGAAACGTACCCAGCATGACGTCGAGGCGTCGTTGGCTCGGGCAATCGTCAGTCGCGGAGCAGGTGCGACAACTGGCCACTGTCAGGTATCAGGATGGTGGAGCCCGGGCGCGGACCGGTCGCGGCCAGCGTGAGGCCAATGGGTTTGGCCGCGACGGTCAACGTCGACAGCCCGCTGGAGGTGCTGACCCGTACCGCGAGTCCATCCTCTCGCCAGTGGCCGTCGACCAGTAGTGCCATCCGCCACACTGCCCGCGCGGCTTGCCGTGTTTCGGAGTCCCCGCCAGGTGCCTTCAGCAGTTTCCACCTGCCGCGCCAGGCGGCGTTGAGCGCGCGGCCGACGCGGTGATATTCGTGGGCGGGTACTTCAACGCTGGCCAGGGGATGGCTCTCCGCGAGGCTTTCTCCGACCGGGGTCGCGATAGCCCAGGTCAGTGTCGACAACAGCCGGGTGAGCCGGCTGGCCGCCATGCCGTGCGTGATCATTATGGGCAGGTACCGCGGCGGTCCGCCGCGAGGGGCCGACCGGTCTGGCGCGGGTTGCGGACAGCGGCCGTCCGGTCGGCGTTCGTGCCAGGCGAATGCCGCCTCCAGCAGCGGGTGATGCCCCACCGGCGCCTCGCCGAGCATTCGGCGGATCTGGCCGTCGTCGAACACCGAGCGGATCGCATCCGGTGGGGTGCGGGTGGCTGGCATCGGGCGGTTGACGCGCCTTTGGGTCACTGTCATGCGTGAGTCACCTTTCGTGAGAGCGCTCGCTCGCTGCCGAGGCAGGCAAAGCCGGTGAAGACCGGGGCCTGTTGCTGAGGCCGCCGGACGCCGGCGCGATCAGGTGAGGACGTCGGCAAGGCGAGCCGCGTTGTAGCCGTGCGCCTCGGCGACTGCCGCGTTGGCGATGACGCCGTCGAAGGCGTTGAGGCCGAGCCCGAGTGCATGGTTGTGGCGCAGCGCGGCCCGCCAGCCGCGGTCGGCGATCTCGACCGCGTAGGGCAGGGTGACATTGGTCAGCGCGTAGGTCGATGTGTGTGGCACCGCGCCGGGCATGTTGGCGACGCAGTAGAACACCGAGTTGTGTACCGGGTACGTCGGGTCGGCGTGGGTCGTCGGGTGCGAGTCCTCGAAGCAGCCGCCTTGGTCGATGGAGATGTCGACCAGCACGGAACCGGGCTTCATCCGCGAGACCAGGTCGTTGCTGACGATCTTCGGTGCCCGCGCACCGGGAACCAGGACGGCGCCGATCACGAGGTCCGCCTCCAGCAAGGCTCGTTCGAGCTCGTACGCGTTGGACGTGACGGTCCGGCATTGGCCCCGATAGATGGCGTCCGTACGCCGCAGCCGCGCGACGTCGCGGTCGAGCAGCAGTACTTCGGCGTGCATCCCCAGCGCGATCGCCGCCGCGTTGCGGCCGGAGACACCGGCACCGACGACGACGACGTTGGCGGCGCGGACGCCGGGTACGCCGCCCATCAGTACGCCCCGACCGCCGTTTCCACCGAGGAGGTGATATGAGCCGACGTGGGCGGCGAGGCGCCCCGCGACCTCCGACATCGGGGCCAGCAGCGGCAACGTTCCGTCAGACAGCTGCACCGTCTCGTACGCGATGGCTGTCGTGCGGGCCGCGAGCACAGCGTCGGTACCGGCCTTGTCCGCGGCCAGGTGCAGATAGGTGAACAGCACCTGGTCCTGGCGCATCCGCCCGTACTCCTCTGCGACGGGCTCCTTGACCTTCAAGACCAACTCGGCGGTGGCCCACACGTCGTCGGCCGAGTCGAGGATGTCTGCCCCGGCCGCCACGTAGTCCTCGTCGGGGATGGAGGACCCCACGCCCGCGTCGCGCTCGAGGAACACCTCGTGACCGTGGCGTACGAACTCCCGTACGCCGGACGGGGTGATCGCCACCCGGCGCTCGTGGTTCTTGACCTCACACGGGACACCGACCTTCACGGCTGCCTCCAACGCTTGCTATCGCGGCCCGGACACAAGCAAGGATGAATGATGAGGCAAGAGACCGCTAGTTTGCTGACGGAAATTATGTAGTATGCCTCTGTGGGTGCAGAACATTCGTTAACCCGGCGCCCAGTGGGGTCGGGCCCGAACGATATTCCGCCAGCTGACGGCCGCTTGGACGAGGTCGACCGGCACATCCTCCGCCTGCTCGCCCGCGACGCCCGCATGCCCAACAACGCGCTGGCCGAACGCGTCGGCATCGCCCCGTCCACGTGCCTCGGCCGGGTCCGCGCGTTACGCCAGCGAGGAGTCATCCGCGGCTACCACGCCGATATCGACATGGCCGCGCTCGGCCGACCAATCCAAGCGATGATCGCCGTCCGTCTCCAGACGCACGCCCGGCGCCGCATCAGCGACTTCGCCACTACAGTCGCCCGGCAGCCGGAAGTCCTCAACGTGTTCTTCCTGGCCGGAGCCGACGACTTCTACATACACATCGCCGCGACCAGCACCCAGGCGCTGCGCGACTTCGTCATCAACCTCAGCGCCAACCCCGACATCGCATCGACCCAGACCAACCTGATCTTCGAGCACCTCAAAGGCGACATCGATGCCTGATCAGGAATGAGTCCCCTCCGCGCGTGACGCACCCGAGCCGCGGCCCGCCCTCACATGGCCGGGATCGGCGGGACTAAGCGAGCGGTGTGGTGCCGGGAGCCTGAGCTCCGCTCCGGTATCGCCGACTCAGAGTCCATTCAGCGTCGGTAAACGTGAATGAGTTTTCGGGGTGTCTAAATGATCAAGCCCTGACCAGCGGCGACGCTGGTCAGCGCTTTGAACTGGTCGGGTGGCGGGATTTGAACCCATCGCCTCTGCTCGTCGGTCAGGTACTTAGCGGATCTTCATTGTTTGTCAAACGTCCGGCACCAACCAATGTCCTACCCGGTGACCGTATCGGGAACCGTCGTGGCAGCAGCACTCGACGAATGGGGTTCAAGGCGCACTACAACTGCCCCACGCCAGGCGACACCGAGGTGTGCACGGTCGCTGCGTTCTGCGGTGAACCCGACAACCCGGTCGGCCACGTCACCGGACCGGACGGGAAACAGACAGCCCTGTACGGCACCTCGTACGCCGTAGCGCTAACCGGTGCACTCGCGGTGCAACTCCCGGCATAGACAGCGGTCTGGCGAGAGCGCCACAGGACGATCATCGAGGGTTCGCATTGGCGACTGTGCATTCTCGTAGGACGCCAAACCAGTCCGCGACCGCCGTCCTCGTCCACTGCGCCAGCCGGCAACTGCTACTGGTCTGCCTCCCTGCCGCGGTTAGCGGCTCCGCGAGCCAAGTTCTCCGAACTCGGCGACGTCTTGATCATCGACAGCTGTCGGCGCACGCACTGCCTTCCGTCTCCGATGCGACGGCGTGGACCCTCGGCTGAGCTTAGCCCCGCGCTGAGACGGTGGTGCCGGTATGCGTCGGCTGTTGTTGTCGAAGCCCATCCTCGGCATGTCCGCGCGATCATCGGAGCTGCACCCGACCCTTCTGTGGTCTGCTGCCGGCAAGACTTGCCCTGTCTCAGGCCGCTTGTCGTGGCTGGCTATAGTTCGGCTCGATCAAGTTTGCCGCGCTAACAACGGACACCGGCGTGAACCAGCGCGACGAAGGCAGCATGGTGACCGCGCGCCGCCGGTACTGGGTGGTCGGTTGTCCAAGCGATAGTTCGCCAGGGCCCCAATGTCCGGCTTGCTGGCCTGGCCGACTACGTGCTGTAACACGTCCCGCGATCGAGCCGGCCTGTCTATCGCTTGCGTGTCGCAAACCGCAGGTCACGGGCCGTTTTCGTGGCCGGTTCCTCAGCCGAAGTTGATCGTCCACTTCGGACTTAAACCAGCCAACAGTTGGTCCGATGGCCTAGCCGCAGCTACTCCGGCTGGCCGCCGAGGCGGCCGACAACACGTGCCAGGGCTTCCCCGAGGATGTCGAGCTCGTCGTCGGCCAGCAGGTCGACGAGGTGCTCCCTGACGATCCCGCGGTGCCCGGGACGGACCCGTGCCAGCGCCCGCCGGCCGGCGTCCGTCACGCTCGTGAATGCGACGCGACCGTCATCCGAGCTCGCGGAACGCCGGATCAGCCCGGCCCGTTCCAGCTGGTTCACCTGGTATGTGAGCCGGCTCTTCGACACCACTGCACGGCGCGCAAGATCGCTCATCCGGAGCTGCCCGTCGGGCGCGGACTCCAGCGAGACCAGGATCTCGAACGCTGGGTGCGAGAGGTCACCGTCGGCCTTCAGCTGTTGTTCGATGCGCCGGTCGAGCAGGTGGCTAGCGCGCAGAAAGTTCATCCATGCTCGCCGCTGCCGTGCGCTGAGCGGTGGCCCCGAGGTCATGTCCTCAATTCTATCGGTTGAAGTTCAAATCGAAACTAGTTAGGATTTAGTTCAAATTTGAACCGTTCGCGAACGAGCCCTTGGAGGAATCCGTGATCCGTCGCATCCCCCACGCAGCAGACGTCGCACTACTGATCGCCCGCCTCGCCGTCGGCGTCGTCTTCGTCGCCCACGGCTGGCAGAAGTTGGTCGTCTTCGGCCACGCCGGAACCGTCAAGGCGTTCGACGGCATGGGCGTGCCGTTGCCCTCGGCCGCCGCGTTCTACTCCACCTGGGCCGAGCTGCTCGGCGGAGTGGCCCTCATCCTCGGCGTTGTCACCTCAGCCGCCGGCCTGCTGCTGTTCATCGACATGCTGGGAGCCTTCGTCATAGTTCATGTGGACCACGGGGTCTTCGCGAGCGACGGGGGCTTCGAGCTCGTCCTGACGCTCGGCGCGATCAGCCTCGGCCTCGCACTCTCCGGTGCCGGCCGGTTCTCCGTCGACAACATCGCCCTGCGGCGCGTCACCCAACGCCCGGCTGGTTGACGGGGACCGCGCGGAGGACGCCGCTCCTACCCGTACCGCGTCCTCCGCGTAGCCGGGGCCTCGACGCGACACAACGTCGGCGTCCGGTCAGTGGTCCGGGGGCGCGACCCGCGAGAGCGCCTTCTGGGCGGCGGCGAAGGCCGAGTTCGCCGCCGGTACGCCGCAGTAGACCGCCGTCTGGAGCAGGATCTCCTTGATCTCGTCCACCGTGAGGCCGTTGCGCAACGCCCCACGTACGTGAAACTCCAGCTCCTCGAAGTGGCGGCCGGCGACGAGTGCGGTCAGGGTGACCGCGCTGCGGATCCGGCGGTCAAGGCCGGGACGGGTCCAGATCTCCCCCCACGCGTACCGGGTGATGAAGTCCTGGAAGTCGGCCGTGACGTCGGTGGTCGCGGCGACGGCCCGATCGACGTACGCGTCTGAAAGCACCTCACGACGGACCGCCATGCCGCGGTCGTACGCGTGGTTCACGATGCCCCCTCGAGGTGTTCGCGGATCGCCGCGGTGACCGCGGACGGTTGTTCGACGTTGGCGAGATGCGCCGCGTCCGGCACCACGACGAGGTCGGCACCCGGGATGCCCTCGGCGAGCTCCGCACCCAGCGACACCGGAGTGGCGGGGTCGTCGGCGCCGGCGATCACGCGGGTGGGAACCCGGATCTCGCCGAGCCGGTCACGGAGGTCGAAGTCGGCGAGCGCGTCGCAGCACGCGGCGTACCCCTCGGCCGAGGTGGTGCGCAGCATCCGCAACAACGGCTGGACCTGCGCTGGAGCGCTGGCCGGGAACCCGGCGGTGAACCACCGCTCGGTCGCGGCCGGCTGCAGCCACTCTGTGCCCTGGACGCGGACCCGGGCAGCCCGCTCCCACCAATCCTCGGCGGCGCCGAACCTCGCCGCGGTGCAGCACAGCACCAGCGAGTCGAGGCGATCCGGACGGTGGACCGCGAGCCACTGACCGATGGCGCCGCCGATCGACAGGCCGCAGTAGGCGACCCGGTCGAGCCCGAGCTCGTCCAGCAGCGCGACGACGTCGAGGGCCAGCGCATCGACCGTGTACGGGCCGAGCGGCGCGGGAGACCGGCCGTGCCCCCGCAGGTCGAAGCGGACCACCCGCCATCGGTCGGACAGCCCCGGGACCTGCGGATTCCACATCTCCAGCGCGGTGCCCAGCGACGGGCCGAGCACCAGCGCCGGCCCCCCGGGCGGACCGTCGACCCGGTGTCGCAAGCGGACGGCGCGGGTCATCCCCGCTCCGGTTCGATCCGGCGGTAACGGTCGAGGACCCGGTCGACGATGGCCTCCGCGGAGCCGAGGTGCCCGGCCGGGTCGCAGAGCGCGTCCAGCGTCTCGGCGTCCAGCAGCCGGGTGACGTCGGGCCGCTCCCCGAGGATGTCCTGCAGCGGGCGGCGCTGTTCCGCCGCGCGCAGGCTGGCCTCCCGTACCACTTGCTGTGCCGGCTCCCGTCCCCACTCCGCGGCGAGCGCCAGTGCGACCCGCTCGGCGGCGACGAGCCCGCCGGTCAGGTCGAGGTTGGCGCGCATCGCGTCGGGGTCGACGCGCAGCCCTTCCAGCAGGTCCCCGGTGACCGCGATCGTCCCGCCGGCCAGCCGGAGCAGCTCGCGCAGCGGCCGCCACTCGGCGTGCCAGGCTCCGGCCGGGCGTTCGTACTCGGCCAGCAGCGCGCCGTACAGCGTCGAGGCGAGTGCGGGAGCCTGCCGGGCGGCCGCCACGACCAGCGTGGCACGGACCGGGTTGCGCTTGTGCGGCATCGTCGACGACCCGCCGCCCTCACCCTCGGCGACCTCGCCGACCTCCGTCTGGGCAAGCAGCGTGACGTCGAGCGCCACCTTGCCGCACGCGCCCACGGCGAGCGCGAGAGCGGACGCCAGTTCGGCGACCGGCGTGCGTACGGTGTGCCACGGTGCCGTCGGGACCACGAGTCCGCACTCGGCGGCATACGCCTCGACCACGGCGATCCCGTCGCCCTGCAGCGCGGCGAGGGTGCCCGCCGCGCCGCCGAGCTGTGCGGGCAGCGCTCGTCGTACCACCCGGAGCCGGTCTCCCGCGTCGAGCAGGCCGGTGAGCCAGGCGGCGGCCTTGGCTCCGAAGGTGGTGGGCACCGCGTGCTGGGTCAGGGTGCGCCCGACGGTGAGGGTCCGTCGATGGGTGTCCGCGAGCCCGGCGGCCACCGCGGCCGCGCGGCGCAGGTCGGCGATTGCGAGGTCCAGCACCGCCCCCGCGACCAGCATGGTGGCGGTGTCGAGGATGTCCTGGCTGGTCGCCCCGTGATGCACCCACCGGGCGGCATCCGGATCCAGGTCGCGCACCACGGCCCGGAGCGCCTCGACAAGCGGGATCACCGGGTTGCCGCCGTCCCGCGCCCGCAGGGCGATGGCGCGTACGTCGTACCGTCCGCTGTCGGCGCAGTCCGTGATCAGCTTCGCCGCCGCCGGCGGGACCAGCCCGACGCGAGCCTCCGCGCGGGCGAGGCCGGCCTCGGCGTCGAGCATCGCCCGCAGGTAGGCGAGATCGCCGCTGGCGCGCTCGACGGCGCTCCCCGCCCAGATCGGGGCGAGCAGGCCGACGTCCGCTGCCGGGTCAGAAGACATCGAGGAAGACCGTCTCCTGGTCACCCTGCAGCCGTACGTCGAAGACCAGGTCACCGTCGTCGCGAGGCAGGGCCACCAGCGTGGCGCGGCGCGGCTCGCCCAGTTCGGACAGCAGCGGGTCCGCCCCGTTGGCCTCGGCCTCGTCGGGGACGTAGACGCGGGTCACCACCCGGCGCAGCATGCCGCGGGCGAACACGGACATCGCGATGTGGGGCGCCTGGGGCCGCCCGTCCACAGTGGGCACCGGGCCTGGCTTGACGGTACGGAACCAGTAGCGCCCGTCGGCATCGGTGTCCGACCGCCCGAAGCCCCGGAAGCTCTCGGCGACCTGGAGGATGCCCGGGGCGCGGGAGAACGAGCCGTCGGGGCCGGCCTGCCAGATCTCCACCAGGGCATCGGGAACCGGGTCGGCGTTGCCGTCGAGCACGCGACCGGAGAGCACGAAGGACCCCTCGCACCCCTCCGGAACCAGCTCGTGGCCCGCTTCGTACCGCAGCGCGTCGTGGAAGAACGGCCCCACGGTCTGCGACGGGGTGCGGATCGTCATCAGTCCCCCAGCGGGGTGGCCTCGGCGCCGCCGAGCACGATGTCGAACCGGTAGCCCAACGCCCACTCCGGTACGGTCGCGCCGTGGTCGTACGCCGCGACGAGGCGCCGCCGCGCCCGCTCGTCCGGGATCGAGTTGAAGATCGGGTCCTGGAAGAAGAGCGGGTCACCAGGAAAGTACATCTGGGTCACGAGCCGGTGCGTGAACGCCCGACCGAAGAGCGAGAAGTGGATGTGCGCCGGCCGCCACGCGTTGTCGTGGTTGCGCCACGGGTACGCGCCCGGCTTGACGGTCACGAACCGGTAGTGCCCGTCGTCATCGGTGAGCGCGCGGCCCGTACCGGTGAAGTTCGGATCCAGCGGCGCCGGGTGCGCATCCCTCTTGTGGATGTAGCGGCCGGCGGCGTTGGCCTGCCAGATCTCCAGCAGCGAGTCGCGTACCGGCCTGCCGTGGTCGTCCACCACCTGGCCGTGCACCACGATCCGCTCGCCGAGCGGCTCGCCGTCGCCCTGCCTGGTGAGGTCGTCGTCGTAGCCGGGGCGGACGTCCGACTCGCCGAAGACCGGCCCGGTCAGCTCGGTGAGCCCGGGCGGCGGGATGACCAGCGCCGCCGACGGCGAGCGGAGCACCGTGCTCTCGTACCAGGGAAAAAGGTACGGCGGATCGAGGCGCTCGGCGCGCTGCGTCCGGACCGGTGACGTCATCGGGCCTCCTAGCGTTCCAGGACGACGGCCAGCCCTTGGCCTACGCCGATACAGATGGTGGCGAGCCCGGCGCCGGTGCCGCGCCGGGCGAGCTGCCAGGCCAGTGAGCCGGCGATGCGGGCACCTGAACACCCGAGCGGGTGGCCGAGTGCGATCGCGCCGCCCTGCGGGTTGACGAGCTCGGGGTCGAGGTCGGGCCACTCCGCGAGGCAGGCGAGCGCCTGCGCGGCGAACGCCTCGTTCAGCTCGACGCCCACCAGTCCGTCCCAGCTCCGCCCCGCCTTCGCCAGGGCGCGGGACGCGGCACGGACCGGGCCGACGCCGTACCACTGCGGGTCCGTCCCGTCACTGCCGCTGGCGGCGATCCGGGCCAGGGGCTCGCGACCGATCGCCGCCACGCCCTGCTCGTCGGCGAGGAGCAACGCCGCCGCGCCGTCGGAGAGCGGACTGGAGTTGCCGGCGGTCACTGTGCCGTCGGATCGGAACACCGGCCGGAGCCTCGAAAGCTTGTCCACCGTGGAATCGGGCCGGATCGCCTCGTCCCGGTCCAGGTCGACGCCGGCCACCGGCACCACCTCGCCCCGGAAGAGACCCTGGTCCCAGGCTGCGGCGGCCCGTCGATGGCTGCGTGCCGCGTACGCGTCCTGGCTGTCGCGGTCGATGCCGTACTTGTCGGCGAGTAGCTCCGCGCCCTCGCCGAGCGTCACCGTCCACTCGGCCGGCAGGCGGGGGTTGACCATGCGCCAGCCCAGGGTGGAGGAGTGCAGCGTAGTGTGGCTCCGCTCGTACGGCGTCTCCGGCTTGAGCGCCACCCACGGGGCACGGCTCATCGACTCCACGCCGCCCGCGATACAGATCGACGCGTCACCGACCGCGATGGTCCGCGCCGCGTGCAGTACGGCATCCAGCCCGGAGCCGCAGAGCCGGTTGACGGTGGTGCCCGGCACCGAGGTCGGTAGTCCGGCGAGCAGCACCGCCATCCGGGCGACGTCGCGGTTGTCCTCCCCTGCCCCGTTGGCGTCGCCGAATATGACATCGCCGACCTGGGCCGGGTCCAGCCGTGGGCTCCGCTCGACCAGCGCGCGGGTCACGCCAGCGGCGAGGTCGTCGGGGCGGGCATGGGCGAGCCCGCCGCCATACCTGCCGACCGGAGTACGGACGGCGTCGACGATGTAGACATCGTGGCCGCGCATCAAGCGTCACCTCCGTGCTCGGTGTGCCCGTCGCGGGATGCGGCTTCCAGGGCACGCAGCGCCGCCAGTTCGCCGGGGTCCGGGACCGGCGTCACCGCCAGGTCTTCGGCTACCCGTAGGTCCCAGCCGGTGTTGGCGCGCACCTGGTCGACCTCGACCCCGGGGTGCACCGCCACCAGAGTCAACTCGCGGCTGGTCGGGTCGGGGTGCAGGACACCGAGATCGGTGATGACCCGGACCGGGCCGGAGCCGCCGAGCCCCAGGCGCTTCCGGTCGTTCGGGCCGCCGCCGTGGCCCAGCGTGGTGACGAAGTCCAACCGCGGCACGAAGGTCCGTTTCTGGTGCCGGAGCACGATGAAGATCCGATTCGCGTGCGCGGCGATCTCCGGTGCGCCACCGGCACCCGGCAGTCGCAGCTCGGGCCGGCCGGGTCCGCGGGAGATCACCGTGGTGTTGATGTTGCCGAAGCGGTCCAGCTGCGCGGCGCCGAGGAACCCCACGTCGATCCGGCCGGCCTGCAGCCAGTAGTTGAAGATCTCCGGTACCGAGACGACCGCGTCCGCGGTGTCGGCGAGCTCGCCGTCGCCGATCGACAGCGGCAGCCGGGTGGGCCTGGCCCCGATCGTGCCGGACTCGTAGATCAGCACCAGGTCCGGGTTGTGCATCCGGTGGGCCAGGTTCGCCGCTGTCGAGGGCAGGCCGATCCCCACGAAACAGGTACGCGCGCCCACGAGTTCCCGGGCGGCCGCGACGGACATCATCTCCGCCGGAGTCCACGTCTGCTCGCTGGTCGGCGTGCTCATGCCGTCCCCGCTCCGGCGAGTACGTGCTCTTCCATCCAGGTGCGGAACGTCTGCCGGTCGCGGCTTATCGCGTCCCAGGCGTGGTAGAAGTCGTTGTCCCGGACCGTGTAGCCGGCGGCGTACGAGGGGTGCGCACCGTTCGGGACAGGCACGACCGCGCTGAGCGCCCAGGACGGGATGACCACGCCACCGGCCACCGGGTTGAGCTGGTCGACGATCTCCTCCACCGTGACGATCGCCCGCCGGGCCGCGAGCACCGCCTCTTTCTGGACCCCGAGGATCCCCCAGAGCTGGACGTTGCCGACCCGGTCCGCGCGCTGCGCGTGGATGATCGAGACATCGGGATTGACCGCCGGTACGGCGGCCAGCTCCTCGCCGGTGAACGGGCAGGTCAGCGTGGCGATCGCGGTCGTCCGCGTCGGCAGGTCGCTGCCGCGGTAGCCGCGAAGCACCGCGAACGGCAGCCGGGACGCCCCTGCGACGTATCGGTTCGCCATCCCCGCATGGGAGTGCTCGTCCAGCTCCAGGGGCCGCGGCCAGCCGTTCTCCACCGCATCGCGGAGCCGGTGCAGCGAGCCCACGCCGGGGTTGCCGCCCCAGGAGAACACCAGCTTCCTGGCGCAGCCCATGCCGATCATCTGGTCGTAGACGATGTCGGGGGTCATCCGCACCAGGGTCAGGTCGCGGCGTCCCTGGCGGATGATCTCCTGGCCGGCACGGACCGGGATCAGGTGCGTGAACCCCTCCAGCGCTACGGTGTCGCCGTCGCGGACATGCTCGGCGACGGCTTCGGCGAGCGTACGAATCGGCATGTGAGTCACGCTCCCACCCGGTAGCGACGAATCGGCGTCGGAGGTTCCGGCCAGCGGAAGGGTCATCGGTCACGCAGCTCAGGAGTAGTGGCGGTAGACGGCCTGAGCGACACAGACCGGCTTGTCGCCGCCCTCCCGCTCGACGACCGCATCGACCACGATCTCGACCCCGCCGGCGACGTCCTTGACCGCGGCGAGCGTGGCACCGAGCCGGATCTTGGAGCCGACCGGTACGGGGCTGGGAAACCGCACCTTGTTCAGTCCGTAGTTGACGCTCACGCTGGTCCCGCGGATCTCGAGCAGGTCGCCGAACAACGGGGCGAGCAGCGACAGGGTGAGGTAGCCGTGGGCGATGGTGCCGCCGAACGGCCCGGTTTTCGCGCGTTCGACGTCGACGTGGATCCACTGGTGGTCCCCGGTCGCGTCCGCGAAGGTGTCGACCCGCTCCTGGGTGACCTCCAGCCAGTCGCTGTAGCCCAATAGTTCGCCGGCCTTGGCCCTGAGCTCGTCGAGACTCTTCACTACCACCGTCATGGTCTTCTCCTGTCTTTCGGTGTGAGATTCAGCCGTGGCCGTGCAGGTCGCGCAGCCGGGCCTTGAGCACCTTCCCGGAGGCGGTGCGCGGCAGGGCGTCCGTCACGGTCACGGACTTGGGGATCTTGTACCGGGCGAGCTTGCCGTCGAGGAAACCGAGGATCTCCTCGGAGGCGGCGGTGACGCCCGGCTGCAGCACGACCACCGCTCGGCCCACCTCACCCCATTTCTGGTCGGGTACGCCGATCACCGCCACCTCGGACACCGCGGGGTGCTGGTAGATGATCTCCTCGACCTCGGCCGGGTAGATGTTCTCCCCGCCGGAGATGATCATGTCCTTGATCCGGTCGACCACGTACGCGTAGCCGTCCTCGTCTACGGTGGCGGCGTCGCCGGAGTGGAACCAGCCGCCGTCGGAGAACGCCCGCCGGGTCTCGTCGGGGCGCCGCCAGTAGCCCTGCATCACGTTGGGGCCCTGCACCACGATCTCGCCCTTCTCACCGGCCGTGATGTCCGTCATGTCCGGGTGGACCACGCGGGTGTCGGTGAAGAACATCGGGTTGCCCGCGGCCCCGATCCTGGTGGCACTGTCCTCGGCGCGGAGCAGCAGCGCGCCGGGCGAGGCTTCGGTCATGCCGTACCCCTGGATGAAGGTGAGACCCCGCTCCTGGTACGTGCGGATCAAGGTCTCGGGCACCGGCGCGCCGCCGCACATCAGGCTCCGCAGCGAGGAGAGGTACGCCCGCGGCCAGCGCGGGGACTGGCACATGGCCAGGAACATCGCCGGTACGCCGAACATCCAGGTGACGCCGTGCTTCTCGATCAGCTCGAACGTCCTGTCCGGATCGAAGGCGGACATCAGCACCGAGGTGCCGCCCTTGAGGAAGGTCGGAAGGCAGGTCATGTTGAGCGCGGCGGTGTGGAACAGCGGTGCGCTCACCAGGGTGACCTCGGCGGCGGCGACGTCCACGTCGACCAGCACGTTGTACGTGTTCCAGGTGATGTTGCCGTGAGTGATCATGGCACCCTTGGGCCGCCCCGTCGTGCCCGACGTGTACATGATCATGCACAGCTCGTCGAGGCCCACCGGCTCGTCGATCGGCTCAGGGGTCGCGCCGGCGATGAGGTCTTCGTAACCGGCCGACCCCGGCTCAATCCCGGCGACCGCCACCAGATGACGCACCCGGGTCTGATCCCGGATGGCCGCCACGGTGTCGGCCACCTCGGGCGCCCAGACCAGGACATCTGCATCGGAGTCGTCAAGGATGAACGACAGCTCAGGCGCCGCCAGACGGAAATTGAGCGGTACGAACACCGCGCCCAGCGCGCCGACGGCGAACAGCGTCTCCAGGAAGGCCGGATGGTTCGGGCCGAGGTAGGCGACCCGGTCGCCGTGGCGTACGCCTAGGCCGCGCAACGCACGGGCGAGCCGGACGACCCGGTCGTGCACCTCGGCGTACGTCCACGACCTGTCGTCGTGGACCACGGCGGTGCGGTGCGGCGAGATGCGGGCGCGTCGAGCCGGCCACGAGCCGACACCCTGGTTGAGCATCGGGCACCCCTCAGGTCGAGAGCTTCAGGAGTCGGGCCGCGTTCTCCTTGAGGATCAGCGGCCGTACCTCCGGCTTGATGTCGAGTTGGTCGAAGTCCGCGAGCCACCGGTCGGGTGTGATGACCGGATAGTCCGAGCCGAACAGCACCTTCTCCTTGAGCAGCGAGTTGGCGTAGCGGACCAGTTGCGGCGGGAAGTATTTGGGCGACCATCCCGACAGGTCGATGTAGACCTGCGGCTTGTGGGTGGCCACGGCCAGCGCCTCGTCCTGCCAGGGGAACGACGGGTGCGCGAGGATGATCGGCAGGTCCGGGAAGTCGGCGGCGACGTCGTCGACGTACATCGGGTTGGAGTACTTGAGGCGGATGCCGGCGCCGCCGCGTACCCCGGCGCCGATCCCGGTCTGGCCGGTGTGGAAGAGCGCGGGAACGCCGAGCTCCTCGAGGACTTCGTAGAGGCCGTACACGGCCCGGTCGTTCGGGTGGAACGCCTGGATGCTCGGGTGGAACTTGAAGCCCCGTACGCCGTGCTCCTCGACCAGGCGGCGGGCATGGCGTACCGCTGCCTTCCCCTTCCACGGGTCGATGCTGGCGAAGGGGATCAGCACGTCGGGGTGCGCGGCGCACGCCGACGCCACGTACTCGTTCGGGATGGGTGGGTGGCCGGTCGCGGTCTCCGCGTCCACGGTGAACACGACCGCTGCCATCTTCCGCTCCCGGTAGTACGCCGCCATCTCGGGGATGGTGGGCCTACGCGGTCCCGTCGTCTTGAAGTACCCGCCGGACGCGGCGTGCAGCTCGTCGGAGAGCGAGGCGTGCCCGTCCTCCGTCACCTCGGCATGGGTGTGTACGTCGATCGCGACGAGCTCGTCGACGTTCATGTCTTCGCTCGCGGCACCTGGGGGGCGGGGATGCCGACGGTCTGCGGCTCGCGGCCGAGCGATGTCGGCCACGCCTCAGCGATCGCGTCCGGATCCCAGCCGCCGGGCCGTACGGCGACTGCGACCTCCTGCGGGTGCGACCACAGGGACAGCCGGTCGCCGCCGACCCCGATGCACTGGCCGGTCACGTCGTCGGCGGCGTCCGAGGCGAGGAACACGACCAGGCCGGCGACGTCGTCGGGCGTACCGAGTCCCTCGCCCGCGCGAAGCCACGACGGCAACGGCTCGCCGCGCTCCTGCCACGCCTGGATGTACGGTGCGAAGGCGGGGATCGTCGCGGTCATGGCGGTCGCGGCGACGGGGATCACCCCGTTGACCGTGATACCGGCCTTGGCGCACTCCATGGACCAGGTACGAACCATGGCGGCGACCCCCGCCTTCGCGGCGGCGTAGTTGGTCTGCCCGAAGTTGCCCCGCTGTCCGGCGGGGGAACCGATCAGGATCAGCCGGCCGCCCGTGCCCTGCTCACGGAAGCGCTGCACGGCCGCCCGGGCGCAGGTGAAGGTGCCCCGGAGGTGGACGTTGACGACCGTGTCGAACTCCTCGTCCGACATCTTCCACAGCACCCGGTCGCGCAGGATGCCCGCGTTCGTGACGAGGATGTCGAGCCGGCCGAACGACGCCACCGCCGTACGGACCAACTCTTCGGCCGCTTCGGTCGTGCCGACCGCGGCGGCGCAGGCGACGGCCCGGCCGCCGGCCGCCGTGATCTGCTCGACCGCCGCCTCGGTCACGTCCTTGTCGACGTCGTTGACCACGACCGCCACTCCGGCCTGGGCCAGCGCCGTGGCGTACGCGAGTCCGAGACCCCGGCCGGCGCCGGTCACGATCGCCGCTTTCCCGGTGAGTTCCACCATCTTGTCCTTCCCTCGGCTGCGTGGTTCAGGAGGCCTCGGCGGTCGCCGCCTGTGGGCTGGGGATCACGCCGGTGTGGCCCAGTGGCGCGGTCTCGTCGGCCAGGTCGCGCTGGTACGTCTCCTTCAGTCCGAACACACACAGCAGGCTGATCACTGAAAGCGCGGTCACGTAGATCGTCACCGACCAGGAGTTGCCGGTGGCGCCGTACAGGGCGGTGGCGACGAAGGGCACCAGCGCGCCGCCGAGGATCGTCCCGAGCTGCAGGCTCAACGAGGCGCCGCTGTAGCGGACGCTGGTCCGGAAGAGCTCGGCGAACGCCGCCGGCTGCGGACCGAGGTAGAGACCCTGGAACCCGAACAACACGAACAGCGCCACGGCGATGAGCCCGAAGGACTGGGTGTTGACCAGTGGGAAGAACAGCACCGCGCTGACCACCAGCCCGGCGCAGGCCCACAGCAGGACCCGCCGCCGCCCGAGCCGGTCCGACAAGCGGCCGGAGACGAGGATCGCCAGCGCCTGGAGGACCGATCCGACCACGATCAGCAGCAGTATCGGGCGCAGCGGAAGCTGGAGCGTGGTGGTGGCGTACGAGACGAAATACACGATCGCGATGTATCCGAGGGCCGAGAGACCGAGGTAGCTGCCGGCGGCGAGCAGCACCGCCCGGCCGTCGCGGCGGATCACGTCGAGCACCGGCATCCGCCGCTCCGCGCGGGTCTTGCGTACCTCGTCGAACACGGGACTCTCGGCGACCCGCAGCCGTACGAACAGCCCGACCGCGACCAGCACCGCGCTGAGCAGGAACGGGACCCGCCAACCCCAGGCGGCGAACTGCACCGGGGCGATCACCATCGACACGACGAGGAACATCAGGTTCGACACGACGATGCCGATAGGCAGGCCGAAGGCCACGAAGCTACCGAAGAAGCCACGGTGACCCTCCTCGGCGTGCTCCACGGCCATCAACGCGGCGCCGCCCCACTCCCCGCCGAGGCCGAAGCCCTGCACGAAGCGCAGCACCACGAGAAGCAGCGGCGCCCACAGCCCGATCGCGGCGTACGTCGGCAGCAGGCCGATGGCGAACGTCGCGATGCCCATCAGCATGAGCGACCAGACCAGCATCGACTTGCGCCCGATCCGGTCACCGAAGTGGCCCATCACCACCCCGCCCAGCGGCCGGGCCAGGAAGCCGATGGCGAATGTCGCGAACGCCGCCAGGGTGCCCACCACCGGTGAGACCTGCGGGAAGAACTGCTTGCCGAAGACGAGCGCGGCGGCGGTGCCGTAGATGAAGAAGTCGTACCACTCGATCGTGGTGCCGACGGCACTCGCGGTGGCGACGCGGCGAGCCTCTCTGCCGCGGTCGAGTACTGGCTGGCTGGGGGACATGGCGAGCCTCCTGACGGTGCTCCGGTCGTGGTGGCTGACGTTAGGCGCTTCCATGACGACCGTCAAGACTTTGCAAAACATTTGGGGGTACGAGGACCCGCGCCGGTGCCACACTGGGAGGGCGCCGGACACCGAGCCGAAGGAGAGCGAATGCCCAAGCAGGCGGCTGGCCCGAGCAACCCGAAGCCGAGCAACGGTGGGGCGACCACTCGTCCGGAGTCGATCCTGATCACCCTGTTCGGGATCTACGCCCTCGGCCGGCACGTCGCGGTCTCGGCAGGAGGCGTCATCGACGTGCTCGGCCGGCTCGGCATCACCGAGCACGCCACCCGCGCCACCCTGAACCGGATGAGCCGGCGCGGCCTGCTGCGCAGCGTCCGCCAGGGCCGCCTGTCCTACCTCGCCCTCACCCGGTACGCCGAGGACGTACTCGCCGACGGCGAGCAGCGGATCAACTCAGAAGTCGTCAACCGGGACTGGGACGGCCACTGGACGGTGCTGGGATTCTCCGTACCGGAGACGAGACGTGCGGACCGGCACGCCCTCCGCAGCCACCTGGGGTGGGCGGGGTTCGGCCTGCTCCAGAACGGCCTGTGGATCGCCCCGTCCCCTGCCGACGTCAACGATGCTCTGGAGAAACTCGACCTGCTCGACCACGTCAAGATGTTCCGTGCGCAGGCGATCTCGCCGACCCGGCCGGAAGACCTGGTCCGGGAGGCGTGGGACCTCGACCAGCTCGCGGACGGCTACGCCAGGTTCCTCGCCCGTTGGGAGCGGGGCACCTTCGACGGCCCGGACGACCTGGGTCGGCAGGTCATGCTGCACACCGAGTGGCTGCTGCTGATCCGCGAAGATCCCCGGCTGCCGCTGGTCCTGCTCCCCGAAGACTGGCCCGGGGTCCGCGCCGAGGAGCTGTTCTGGAAGTTGCGCGACGAGTTGGCTGAGTCCGCCCGCGGCATCGCGGCGTCGACCCTCGACACCATCCCGGTGCCTGAGCCGGCGACGCCTCACAGCTGATGGTCTTCGACTGAGCGGAAGCCGTAGCTGCCCTACTCCGCCCTCCGGGGACCAGGCTCGTGCTATGCGTACCCAAGTGGCGATCGTCGGGGCCGGGCCGGCCGGGTTGATGCTGTCCCACCTGCTCCACCAGCGGGGCATCGAATCGGTCGTCCTGGAGATCCGCAGCCGGGATTACGTCGAGCAGCGCGTCCGGGCCGGCGTGCTGGAACAGGGCACCGTCGACCTGCTCACCGAGACCGGGCTCGGCAACCGGCTGCACAAGGAGGGCATCGTCCACCACGGCATCGAGCTGCGCTTCGGCGGAGCGGGCCACCGGATCCCGATGACCGACCTCACCGGCCGCTCGATCTGGATCTACGGGCAGCAGAAGGTCGTCGAGGACCTGATCGAAGCCCGGCTCGCCGCGGCCGGCGCGGTCCACTTCGAGGTCTCCGACGTGAGCCTGCACGACCTGGAATCGGACGGCCCGTACGTCCGGTTCCGCAAGGACGGTACGGAGGTCGAGCTGCACGCGGACGTCGTCGCCGGGTGCGACGGCTTCCACGGCGTGAGCCGCCCGTCGGTGCCCGGCGGCGTGCTCACCACGTACCAGCGGGACTATCCCTTCAGTTGGCTGGGGATCCTGGCCGCGGTGGCGCCCTCCACCGACGAGCTGATCTACGCCCAGCACGAGCGGGGATTCGCGTTGCACAGCCTGCGATCACCGGAGATCAGCCGGCTGTACCTGCAGGTGGCGCCCGACGACGACATCGCGAGCTGGCCGGACGTACGGATCTGGGACGAGCTGCACACCCGCTTCGAGACCGTCGACGGCTGGACCCTGCACGATGGCCCGATCATCGACAAGGGCATCGCGCCGATGCGCACGCCTACTCGACGACCTGCCTGCGGCGGGTCTGGCGGGCCCAGCACTTCTCCTGGTGGATGACCTCCCTGCTGCACACATTCCCCGACGCCGACGGGTACGAGCGCAGGTTGCAGCGCTCCCAGCTGGACTACGTCGTCTCCTCCCGATCGGCCGCCACCAGCCTCGCGGAGAACTACGTCGGCCTGCCGCTGCCCTGAGCTGCCGGAGCGACCGGGAAGTCGTGCAGGAGCCCTGGGTACGGATCGTCCCTGGCCGCGGCCAGCCGGGCGCCGATGCCCTCGGCCGCGGTCATGACCGGCGGCGCGAGCTTCCGCGGCTCCACCCGTACGGTGTGCACGACCAGGCCAACCGCGGCGACCGGCCTGCCCCCCTCGTCCAGCACCGGCACCGCCACCGAGCAACTGCCCAGCGTCATCTCTTCACTCGTCACCGCGTAGCCGCGCCGCCGTACCTCTGCCAACTCCCGGTGCAGCCGGCCCGGTTCGACGATGGTGTACGCCGTGGGCCGCTCCAACGGCCGGGACAGGTACGCCCGGACGAACTCCGGTGACTCGTACGCCAGGAGCGCCTTCCCCACCCCGGTCGCGTGCATCGGCAGCCGGCCACCGACCCGCGAGATGATCGACACCGAGCGATGGCCGGACAGCTTCTCCACGTACAGCGCGTCCCACCGGTCGCGGATCGCGAGGTGGACGTTCTCCCGGGTCGTCTCGTAGAGGGTCTGCAGGAACGGCAGCGCCACGTTGCGAAGCCGGGTCGACAGCGGCCCGAGCAATCCGACCTCCCACAGGTGAAGGCCGATGTGGTAGCGGCCGTCGCTGTCCCGCTCCAGCCCGCGCCACTCGGTGAGTTCTGCCACGAGCCGATGAGCCGTCGCGAGCGGCAGCCCGGCTCGGCGCGCGATCTCCGAGAGGCTCAGCGTGGGGTGCGCGATGTCGAAGGCGTCGAAGATGGCGAGGACACGAGAGGTGACCGAGCGCCCCGGCTCACTGCTGTTGCCCGCCATGCTGGCCCTCCGCTGAGATGACGTCTCGATGATGCGGCTCGGCGTACAGCCGGGCCACCAGGTCTGCGCGACGGTCGAGCACCACGCGCTGGTTGACGTACCCCTTGTCGGTGATCTCTCCCGCGTCGAGGCTGGGTGGTTCGGGAAGCAGCAGCAACCGTTCCACCCGGGCGGAGGATCCGGCTGCGGCGTTGAGCTCCGTAAGCACCCGAGCGAGGTGGGCGCGCACCGCCGGGTTCGCGGCCAGTTTCCCGGGGGAGAAGTCATCGTCACCGACGAGTCCGAGTACGCCTGCGGGGTTGAGCCAGCCGAGGGCGCAGACGCAGTCCCGCTCGTGGCCGGCGATCACCGCGTCCCTGAGCACGCCGCCCGACGCCGACACCAACGCCGGGCGCAGGGTCCCGACACTGACCCAGGTCCCGCTGGTGAGCTTGAAGTCCTCGGCGATCCGGCCGTCGAACAGCAGCCCCTTCGCCGGGTCGGCATCGTCCACGAACCGTACGGCGTCACCCGTGATGTAGTAGCCCTCGTCGTCGAACGCGGCGGCGGTGAGGTCCTCCCGGCCGAAGTAGCCGGGGGTGACATTAGGCCCCTTGACCCGGATCTCGAGTTTGGTTTCGTACGGCGTCAGCTTTAGCGTGTTGCCCGGCAGCGGCACGCCGATGCAGCCGCTCGGCGACGGGTCGTAGTGGGCGGAGGTGACCGCGGGCGCGGTCTCGGTGGCGCCCCACGACGACGTGACGGGTACGTCTCTGCCGGTGACGGACCTCGCCACGGCACGGAGCCGCTGCCACAGCTCCTCGGGAAGGGACGCTGCCGCGTAGAAGAGCAGCCGCAGCCGGGAGAAGAAGATCTTCCCCAACTCGGGATCGCGTTCCAGCTCGGGGATCAGCATCGCGTAGCCCGCCGGCACGTTGAAGTACACCGTCGGTGCCACGTCCTTGAGCGCGGCGAGCGTACGCCCGAACAGCGGCGGCAGCGGCTTGCTGTCGTCGATGTGGATCGTGCCGCCGTTGCCCAGCACCAGGTGCAGATTGTGGTTGCCGCCGAAGGTGTGGCTCCACGGCAGCCAGTCGACGAGCACTGGCGGGTCGGTCCTGAGGAACGGCCACACCTGCCGGATCATCTGCTGGTTGGCGCAGAGCATGCGGTGGGTGTTGAGGACGCCTTTCGGCGTACCCGTCGATCCCGAGGTGAAGAGGAGCTTCGCGACCGTGTCGGGCGTGACCGCCGCGAGGGCCTCCTCGACCTTCGCCGTGGGCCGGGTCCGCGTGAGGTGCTCGAGCAGCTCACCGCCGAGCCCGGGCACCGGGTTGCGGGCCACCAGCACGCCGAGGCCTTCGCGGGCGACCGCGCGCAGCGCGGCCTGGAACGCGCTGCCGCCGTCGGCGAAGACCAGGCCGGGCCGGATCAGCTCGGCGATGGCCCGGATCCGTGCGTGGTCGCGGCTCATCAGGGAGTACGCCGTGCTGACCGGTGCGACCGGAACACCGGCCGTGTACGCCGCCAGTGTCACGAGCAGGTGCTCGATCGAGTTGCCAGACAGGATCATGATCGGGCGGTCCGGACCCAGTCCGCGGTCCAGAAACGCCTGGGCCAGCGCGTCAGTGGTGGATCGTGCCTCGCCGTACGTCAGGCTTCGCCACTCGCCACCACCGTCCCGCTGAGCCGCGAGCACGTACTCCGGGATCCGCTCCGCCCAGGCACGCAGCATCTCCGCGAGGCTGCGCTCATGGGGCTCCAGCGGATGCGTCGAATCCAGCAGCACGCTGCCGTCGGCGCGCGAGCGGGCCGCGACAGAGGGCGGTGCGAAGAGCGCATGCGTCGGGGGATCTGTCATCACACGCCCTCCGGGAAGACAATCGATCCTCCCATGTCGACCAGACGCAAATGTGTTGAGTTTTGTGGAGCCCCACCTGGTCGTCAACCTTGACTACCAGGGCGTCCCCCGCGCCGCGACCGGCCGCTACGGATCGGCCGCGAGCTGCGCGCCGGCACCGTATGGACCAACACCTGGGCCATCGTGGCGGACCAGTTCGAAGAAGGCGGCTTCGGACAAAGCGGCCTGGGCAGGCTCAACGGCCTACGCGGCCTGGCCGAGTTCCAGGAGCACAAGACCTACGCCCAGATCCTCGGCTGAAGACCACCCGCCGCACGGACGCTCCGCCAGAAACGATCCGTCAGCACGCCCACTTCCTGGAAGGAACCAAATCATGACCAATCGTCGTACGGTGCTCCGCTGCAGCGCAGCCGTCGCCCTCGGCGCCACCGCCCTCAGCGCCTTCATCTCCGGCGCTGACCTATTCTCGTGGGTGCGTTGGGAGAGGTTCACGGTTGTTGACGAGCCGAACCTCCAGTACCTGCAGAAGGTGAAGGCAGGTATTGATCCCGTCCACTATCTCGGCCCTCTCGGCGCGCCTGGTCTGACCGGATATGCAGGGATCACTCAAGTCGCAAAACCCAAAGGGGTGATCGCCGCTCAGAGGGTCGAATGCGGCGTCCCACACGTGGTGTCCTGCCGTGCGTTGGGAGTCTCGCAGGCGTGGCTGTACAAGTGGCGACGCGGTGACCCGTCGCTGCGCCGGAAACGCCGCGCGGCGCTGGCCGCGGTGATCGCGTATCTGTTCAAGGCCCATCACGGCGGCTAC
>WNGA01010339.1_pt1 | contig 24391 bp, 15 predicted proteins | sample 5400061 | NCBI WGS metagenome assembly WNGA01 (sample SAMN13153366, study PRJNA577476) | soil metagenome | isolation source: 100 cm soil or saprolite under grassland replicate 2 | place: USA:California | collected 2016-06-15 | reverse complement strand
GCGAGCCTTCACCTCGTTTCGACGGCAGGGGGCACCACTCGGGACAGCTCGGTGTGGCAGGCCATCTCGCCGGCGCTGACCGTTAACCAGACGTACACGCTGAGTTACTGGTATAAGGTGGGCGCGACCTCTTCCCCGGTGGTGGTGCGGATGTCCGGGAACTGGCTGAATACCACGGCGATCTCCTGCGGCGACGGCGTGACCGGACGAATCTTTGTCGACGGCGCACCGGTGTTCCAGCAGACCGTGCAAGCGAATGGGGCCACCTTTGCGTTCACCACGCCGGCGCATTCCGGTTCGAAGATTGATTTCGTTCTGGATGCAGGCCCGGCGGACAACGACGACTGCGACGCGGCGACTTTCAATGCGACCATCGTCACGGCCGATCCCTCGCTCGGGATCGTGGCCGACTCGGCGGCCGACTGGTCGGTCACCGGCACGCAGGGGGAGAAGAACTGGTATTACGGCTACTACAACAGGACGGCCGACCCGGACCAGACCTACCAGGCGGCCAACTTCACGCCGTTTCCGCGCGCCAACGGCCCGCAAAGCCCGAGCAACTTCTGGGACGAGGAGGAGTGGGACTGGTTCAGCGGCAATCCGCCCTTCACCCGGATCGGCCAGTACTGGATGAATCCCAACGGCCCCAACAGCGGCACCGAGCATTGGGCGATCCGCCGGTGGGTCAGCACGGTCAGCGGCAACGTGAGTATTCAATGGCACGCCCACAAAGAGTTTCCAGATCAGAATAACTTCGGTGGGTTGGGCGTTACCGTGCGCGTCTTTCGTAACGGCGTTCCGCTCGACTCCGCCACGCTGCGGGGGAGCAACGTGGTTGGGGTGACGCGGACCGTCGTGGCCAGCGGCGTGGCAGTGGGCGACACCTTCGACATCGCGGTGGATCCCCTCGGGGTCACGGGCGCGAGTGATGATGTTGAAGATAAAACTTTCGTGACGGCGACGCTGCGCGGTTACCGGACGCTCACCAGCCAAATTGCCAGCGACATCGGGGCGTCCATGCAAAATGTCAATTCGACCGCCTATCTCCGCCTGCCGTTTACCGTGGAGAATCCGGCCCTGTTCAACTCGCTCACGCTCCGGTTGAAGTACGACGACGGATTCCTCGCCTACTTGAACGGCGTCGAAATCGCCCGGGGCAACGCGCCGACGTTTCCCGACTGGAACTCGGCCGCTGCAGCGGGCCGTTCGGATGCCGAGGCAAGCGACTACGAGATTTGGAACGTCAGCGCCTCGCTCGGCTTGCTGGCGCCCGGGACGAACGTTCTGGCCATCCACGGCCTGAACTCCAGCGCGAGCGACGGGGATTTTTTGATCCTGCCCGAATTGCTGGCCACGAGCGCCACGAACGATCCGACGGCCAACCGCTATTTCATGGCGCCCACGCCTGGCGAGCCCAACGGCCTCGGGAACACGAACCTCGGCCCGCTGATCGCCGATGTTTCGCACTTGCCGAACGTGCCGACCGACAATCAAAACCTGCAAGTGACAGCGAAGGTTTCCGGCACCTTTCAATCCGTCAACACCGTGCGGCTCATCTATCGCACGATGTACAGCAACGAGGTCAACGTCGCGATGTTTGACGACGGGTTGCATGGCGACGGCGCGGCGGGGGACGGCACCTGGGGCGCGAGCATCCCGGCCAGCGCCTCGAATCCCGGCCAGATGGTGCGCTACTACGTTTTCGCGACGGACGCGCTGAACAACAGCTCCCGCTTTCCCGCGTATCAGGATCCGAAGAACTCCCCGCAGTACCAGGGCACGGTCGTGTTCAACCCGGCGCTGACCAACCCGTTGCCGGTTTTGCACTTCTTCGTGCAGAATCCCACGCTGGCCAGCAACCGCTTTGGCACACGTTGCTCGGTGTCTTGGGACGAGGAGTTCTTCGACAACATCGAGGTCAATGCTCACGGGCAGACTACCTGGTATCACTTCCCCAAGCGGAGCATGGATTTCAACCTGAATACCGGCTACAAACTGCGCTGGAAACGCGGCGAAGATCGCGTGAAAGCGTTCGACCTGCTGACCACCGCGTCGGACAAAGCCTTCATGCGGCTGGTGATGTCGTTCGAGATTTTTCGCGACGCCGGCGTGCCGACGCATTACGCCTTTCCGGTGCGCGTGCAGCAAAACAACGGCTTCTTTGGCGTCATGCACTTCGTCGAGCAGGCCAACGACGACCTGCTGGAACGCAATGGCCTCAACCCGAACGGCGCGCTTTACAAGATCTACTTCCCGCTGACCAACGCCTACGCCGGCATCCACAAGCAGACGCGCAAGAACGAGCCGAACGACGATCTTCAGGCCTTGATCGACGGGCTCAAGCTGACCGGCCCGGCCTTGAAGCAGTTCCTCTTCGACAACGTCGACGTGGCCGAAGCGGTCAATTTCTTCGCCACCATTGAAGTCGTCCAGAACGAGGACTGCTGCGACTACAAGAATTATTATCTATACCGCGACACCGGAGGCACCGGCGAATGGCAGGTGATGCCGTGGGACCTCGACCTGACCCTCGGCCGCACGTTCACGCAGTGGATCCAGGTCGGGCAGAATCTCTACGGCGGCTATTACGACACGAACACTTACGCCAGCAACCGGTGGTACTCCGAGTTGCGAGCCCGCCCTGACGGCTACGGTTTCATTGGTGGCCAACAGCCCATCTTCGAAGCGCTGTGGGCGTTGCCCGACACCCAACTCATGTTCCTGCGCCGCTGGAGCCGGGTGCAGGAGGACTTCCTCAATACGAGCAACACCCATCCGCTGGCGCTGCGATTGGACCGGCGCGTGGACGAACTAACCGCGCAGATCGCCCCGGATGCGGCCTTGGATCTCGCTCAGTGGGGCACCTTCCCGTATGGGCAGCCCATCGTCTGGTCGCAGCCCTTCGCCGCGTCCGTCCTGAAAGAGAAGTACCTGGCTCTGCGCCGCCAATGGATCTTCAATACGCTGCGCTTCGCCAACGGCGGCCCTTACCTCGGCCCGCAGCCGACCAACGCCGTCATCCTCATCGGTGACATCGATTACAATCCGGCCTCCGGCAACCAGGCCCAGGAATACGTCCAGCTTCGCAACACCAACAACACCGCCATCGACATCTCCGGCTGGAAAATGTCCGGCGCCATCGAACACACTTTCCGCGGCGGCACCGTCATCCCGACCAACGGGACCCTTTACCTGGTGGCGGACGTGAACGGGTTCCGCTCCCGCACGGTCGGCCCGCGCGGCGGCCAGGGCCTGTTCATCCAGGGCAGCTACAAGGGCCAGTTGTCGGCGCGCGGCGAGTCGCTTGTCCTCTCGGACAACACCGGCCGGACAGTCGCTTCGACCAACACCACCGCCATGCCGAGCCTGGCCCAGCAATACCTCCGGGTGACCGAGATCATGTATCACCCCGCGGTCCCGGCGTCCGGACTGGCGACCAACGCCGACGAATTCGAATACGTCGAAGTGAAGAACATCTCGACCACGACGACCCTGGCCTTGAACGGCGTGCGGTTTACCGAGGGCATCACTTTCAATTTTACTGGCAGCGCGATTACGAGCCTGGTCCCGGGCGCGTCGGCGATCGTCGTCCGTAATCTGGCCGCGTTCAGTTCGATTTACGGCAACAGCCGGCCTGTGGCCGGCCAGTTCAGCGGCCAGTTGGACAACAAGGGGGAGGACTTGCGCCTCGTGGACTCGAGCGGCGAAAAGATCCTCGATTTCAGCTACGACCCGGACTGGTATCCGATTACCGACGGGTTCGGCTTCTCGCTGGTGATTGTGAACGAAAACGCCCTCTGGAGCACTTGGGGCTTGAAGTCGAGCTGGCGGCCGAGTGGCGTTTTCCTCGGTTCGCCCGGTGGCTCGAAGCCGCCAACACCGGTCTTCCCGCCTGTCATCGTTACCGAACTGCTCACGCACAGCATCCCGCCCGAGGTCGACCGGGTCGAACTGTACAATAACAGTTTCGATGTCGCCGATGTTGGCGGCTGGTACCTCACGGACGATTACCGCAGCCCGCGGAAGTACCGCATCCCGGATGGCACGATGGTTGACTTTTTCGACTACCTCGTCCTTACGGAGGCTCAGTTCCATCCGACGAATCCTCCAACGCCTTGGAGTTTCTCGTTCAGCTCGCGCGGCGACGAAGTGTATCTGTTCTCCGGCGATGGGGCCGGCAACCTGTCGGGCTATGTTCAAGGCTGGACCTTCGCCGCCGGCGAGGCCGGCGTCTCCTTCGGCCACTACATTTCCAGCGATCTACGGGAACATTTCGTGGCCCAGAACGCCACCAGCTTCGGCATGGACAACACCGGTCCAAAAGTCGGACCTGTCGTGATTTCGGAAATCCACTATCACCCGCCCGATCTCGCCGGAGGCGAGGACAACGCGGGAGACGAATTCGTGGAGATTCAGAACATCACTGGCACGGAGGTCCCGCTGTTCCACGCCGCGTTCCCACTGAACACCTGGCGCCTGCGCGGGGGCATCGGCTTCGATTTCCCGGCCGGCCGGACGCTCGGCGCCGGCGCGACGCTCGTCGTGGCGAACTTCGATCCTGCCGATACGGTGCGCCTCGCGTCATTCCGCAGCCGCCTCGGGCTGGATGCGGGCGTGACCGTCCTCGGGCCATTCTCCGGCAAGCTCGACAATTCGGGCGACACCGTGAAGCTCTCGAAGCCCGACGTGCCCGTGGCCGGCGAAGTGCCCTACATCGCAATTCGGGAACGATCCCGCGAACTGGTTTGCCGCCGCGCCGTTTGCGGCCTCCGGAGTGGGCGACGCGCCGGTCATCACGACACAGCCGGCCAGCAGCTCGGTCGCTGCGTCCTCCCAGCACACTTTGAGTGTGGCGGCGAACGGCGCCCCCCCGCTGCATTACCAATGGCGTTACAATGGCTCCGGCATTGCGGGCGCGACGAACTTCACGCTCACGCTGGCCAATCTCCAGCTCTCGCAAGCCGGCGACTACAGCGTGGTGGTTTACAACCACGCCGGTGTCGTCGAAAGCTCCAACGCAACGCTGACCGTGGTCCTCGGCGCCTACTTCCTCCAGCACCCGCGCAGCACCAACACGACCCGGGGAAGCCCGGTGACGTTTAGCGCCCTGGCAGTCAGCAGCAGCCCGATTACCTACCAGTGGCGATTCAATGGAACCAATCTCACGGGCGCCACCAGCCCGACGCTGACTCTGCCCAGCGCCCAGCTCGATCAGGCGGGCGTCTATCAGGTCGTGGCGACGGACGCGATTGGCCCCGTGCCGAGCGCGCCGGCCACGCTGCTGCTGTTCGTCGAACCGTTCATCGTGGTGCATCCCGTCAGCCAGACCGTCCTCCCGGGGGACAATGTCACGCTGAGCGTCACCGTGAGCAATACCGCCTCGTTGCCACTGGGCTTCCGCTGGCGCCGCGGTGGAACCAGCCCATTCGGCTGGCAAGTGCTCAATTCCTATACGTCGTTTTTTACGGTGACCAATGCCCAGCCGCCCGCGACCAATTTCAACGTCGTCGTGACGAACTTCGCCAGACTGCAAGGCTCGAACAGCCTGACGGCGGTGCTGACGTACTTGGCCGACTTCGATGGGGACCACCTGCCGGACACCTGGGAAGTCACCTACGGCTTTGACACCAACAGCATGAACGACGCCGACGGCGACGTCGACGGCGACACCCTGTCGAATCTCCAGGAATACATTGCCGGCACCGACCCGCTTGATCCGGCCAGCTACCTCAAGGTCGATACGATCACCGCCGGCGGAGGCGCCACCCTCACCTTCGGCGCCGTCGCCGCCCGCACCTACACCATCGAATACTCCGGCGTGCCTGGCGCGCCCTGGACCAAGCTGACGGACGTGGTGGCAATGCCGGTGAACCGGGTCGCGATCATTTTCGATCCCGGCGCCACGACCAAGCGCTTCTACCGCGTCGTCACTCCGCGCCAGCCGTGAGGCCGCATTTGGAGTGCGGAGGCCGGCGCAGATGTTCTTTGGAGTGCTCCAGCCCTTCGCCCCTTTGGCACGAAGCCGAATCGCTTGGGCGCGTTTACACAACAGCTTTGTCACTGGCCCTGGCGGAGCTTCCGGGCGCCTGCGCTCCGGGCTTGTGCCTGCGATGGCGGCGCTTAGTCTTCGCGGGCGATGCAAACGTTCCTGCTGAACCTGGGAGTTGCTCTCGTCCTGATCCTCCCGGCCGGCGCGGCGCCCGCGCATAAAGCCGCTCGTCCGAAGCGCCCGGCGGCGCCCGCGGCCTTGCCCCTCAACCTCGTGGGCGAGGTGAACGATTTCCGCATCGAAGACCAGCTCGACCTCGCCGCCGAGCAGCTCATGGCCGCCGGCAAGACCGCGAAGATGTCAGAACTCATCCGCCAATTGAGCCGCCGTACTTGCTCGGTCGAATTGCCCAGGTTTACGCCGAAGAATTCTTCCGGCGCGGAAATCGCCGAAACCTGCCGGCCGGGCGTCGTCGTGATCGGCGACCTCTCGAAGTGCAAGAAGTGCCCCAAGTGGCACGTGGGCGCCTCAAGCGGGTTCCTGCTCACGGATTCTGGCGTCTGCGTGACCTGTTATCATGTTGTCCATGTCCCTGAAAGCCCGACGCTCATTGCGATGACCGGCGACGGGCGGATCGTCGCCGTCAAGGAAGTGCTCGCGGCCAACCCGCACACGGACCTGGCCCTCCTCCAACTCGACGGCTCAGGCTTCAGACCGCTGCCGCTCGACACCAATGCGCCCGCCGGCTCGACCGTCCGGGTGCTGAGCCATCCGGACGATCATTTCTTCACACTCAGCGAGGGGATTGTATCGCGGTATGTGGCGCTGCCGCTGGAGAAAGCAGCGGGCGAAGTCACTTTCATGGCTGTCACCGCGGATTTCGGCGCCGGTTCGAGTGGCGCGCCCGTATTCAACGAACAGGGTGGCGTCGTCGGCCTCGTGAACAACACGCAGTCGCTTTACTACGATCCGAAGAAAGGGCGGGATCTCCAGATGGTCTTCAAGCACTGCCTGCCTTCGCAATACATTCTCCAGCTCATTGAGAAGAAGTAGTTTGAAATGAGCTAGTTGTAACGATTTCGCTTCAACCGGCCTCTAACCTCACCAAATCGTCAGGTGCGGCCAGGCTATATCGTTACAGTCAGGTATTCTCAACTTACCGCTTATCCAAAGCTTGACCTGCCTGTTGGGCTTCGTATAAGTTGTTGACTCTCAATGAACCTGTAATTAGACTACATTGGATCGAGTTATGGCAGACAAGCTTCGTTGTGCGGTCATCGGAGCGGGCAGCATCGGCCTCGACCACCTTCACAGTCTCGTCACCTGTCACCGTGCCGCGGCGGTCGCCATTGCCGAGACCAACGCCCAGCGAGCCCGCGAGGCCTGTGCCCGCAACAACGTCCCCCGCAGTTACGTCGACTACCGTGAACTGCTGGAACAACCGGACATCGACGCTGTCATCATCGCATTGCCCACTTACCTCCACGCCTCCGTCGCCCTCGAAGCGCTCAAAGCCCGCAAGCACGTCCTGATCGAAAAGCCCATGGCGATGAACGTCAAGGAGGCCGCGAAGGTCGTCGAGGCCGCCAAACAGATGAAGCGCACCTTGATGGTCGCGCAGAATTTCCGCTTCAACAAACACACGCAACTGGCTCGCTCCATCGTCGAACGGGGCGACCTCGGAGAAATCTATCATGCGCGTGGCTTCTGGCTTCGGCGCTCGGGCATACCCCGCATCGGCTCGTGGTTCACGCGCAAACAGCTCTCCGGTGGCGGCGCGTTCGCGGACATCGGAGTGCATCTCCTCGACGCCTGCCTGCACCTGATGAGGGAATTTGACGTGGCTTCGGTGAGCTGCCGCATGCACGCGAAGTTCGGCCCGCGCGGCCTGGGCGAAATGGACTGGGGCCGCAGCGAGGTGGACCCCAAGAAGCCTTTCGACGTGGAGGATTACGGCGTGGCCCTGCTGCGCCTCAAGAGCGGCCGCACCGTGCTGCTGGAAATTGGCTGGGCCTGCTTCCAGAACAACGAGTCCCGAGAGTACGGCGTCGACCTGCTCGGCACCAATGCCGGCTTGAGCCTCTGGCCGGCGCGTCTCTACCGCAACATGCTCGACGGCCACGAAACCGTCGCCTTTCATCCCAACAAAGTCCCCTTCACCGAGGACCGCGTGCATCATTTCGTGGGGTGCGTGCTCGACGGCAAAAAACCGATCGTGCCGCCGGAAGAGTCCCTCAAAGTTCAGCAAGTCCTCGACGCCCTCTACGCTTCGGCCGACACGGGCAAGGAAGTGAAGCTGGGCTGAACCGGGGACTTTAAGAACTCCCGCCCACCGCCACACTCCGCGCATGGCCTCAGTTCCATTGTCCCTCATGGCCCGCTACTGCGACCGCGCTCTGCGCACGGCCGACGTGAACGACTACGACGGCGCGCACAACGGGTTGCAGGCCCAAAACCGCGGCCGCGTGTCGCGAATCGCCGCCGCGGTGGATGCCAGTCTGGCCACGGTGCGCAAGGCGGCCGCGGCCCGCGCCGACCTCCTGGTCGTGCACCACGGATTGTTCTGGGCCCCGCGGCATCCGTGGGTGGGCAAGCACTACGAGCTGATGCGGCTGTTGCTCGAGAACAACCTGGCCGTTTACAGCTCGCACCTGCCGCTCGACCTGCACCCGCGGCTGGGCAACAACGCGCAGCTCGCCGCCGCGCTCGGCTTGCGAAACCACAAGCCGTTTTTCTTCGAGAAGGATCAGCATCTCGGCGTCCAGGTCGCGGCGACCGTGCCACTCAAAGAGCTGACCCGGCGCCTCCATTTCATCGTGCGCGCCGAACCGACGGTGCTGCCCGGAGGGCCGTCCACCTGCCGCCGCATCGGGATCGTGACCGGCGGCGCCGGTAGTGAAGTCAAGCGCGCCGCCAGCGAGGGCGTGGACACCTTCATCACCGGCGAAGGTCCGCACTGGACTTTTGGGCTGGCCGAGGAACTGGGCATCAACGTCCTCTACGGCGGCCACTACGCGACGGAGACCTTCGGCGTGAAAGCGCTGGCGGGGGAGTTGTCGCGCAAGTTCGGCGTGCCGTGGGAGTTCATCGATCACCCGAGCGGGTTGTGAGTTCGTTGAATCGTTGAATCGTTGAATCGTGAATCGTTGAATCGTGAATCGTGAATCGTTAAAACGTGAATCGTTAAATCGTGAATCGTTAAATCGTGAATCGTTAAAACGTGAATCGTTAAAACGTGAATCGTTAAATCGTGAATGGATCGATCGATAAGGTGCTATCTCGGCGTGCCTGCGGTGGAATTGCCGGCCCGCCCGATTTCCGATCCACAAATCTAACGATTTAACGATTCACGCTTTAACGATTCAACGATTTAACGTTTTAACGATTCAACGATTCAACGATTCAACGATTCAACGATTCAACGATTCAACGATTTAACGTTTTAACGATTCAACGATTCAACGATTCTACGCCTTCGCGCTTCGCCACGACGAACGAATTGAACATCACGTAGCGCCACGGACCGAGGTTCAGAAAAAAATCAATGGGCTTGGCGACGTAACGGTCGCAGCAGGAAACGCTCTCCACCCGGCAACCGGCGCGGTTGAGAAAAAACTCCATCTCGGCGGCGTTCGTCGCGACGATCGCGTCATCATCCGGTGTAAAAGGCTCTTTCACGATGGGCTCCATCCTGTCGAAGCGCACCGAGTCAGGCGCGGCGCGCATCTGCCGGCGCTTGGCTCGAAGCCGCTGCCAATTGCGCCACTTGTTGGCCAGTCCGCGCATCCGCGGGTGATAATCGCGAAAGCCGAGCACGCGAAAAAAATTCGGGCTGCTGAGCACGATGCGCCCGCCGGCTTCGGTGACGCGCGCCAGCTCCTGGATGAACGCCTCGGGTTCCTCGACGTGCTCGAGGACGTTCAGCGCGCCGACGCTGGCAAAGTGCTGGTCTGCGAACGGCAGGCGCTTCCCTTCGTACAGTAGGCAGCGGTCTGAAAAATTTTTCGCCCGCTCGATGTTCGGGCCGGAGACGTCAACACCCCACGCCTCGAACCCGGCCTCCTTCAACCGCGCTACCACCTGGCCGACGCCGCAGCCGACATCCAGCGCGCGGGCGCCGGGCCTGGCGGGCTTGAGAGTGTCCGCGTATTTCGCGTAGAAGCCGGCGTCCCAAGACGAGAGGAATTCGGCGTAGGCCTCGTTTTGCCGGTAGTAAGATTCCTGGTGGCCCATGGTGGTGTCGTGCGTAACGCCGTTCAGGGCAGCACAACACCCGGTAGCGCGGCAAGCCGGAGTTTGCATTCCCCACTGCGGGATCGCGGGATGATCCTTGCTTCCAATCCCGGCTACGGTGTCAGCGCAACAGAGCTGCTCCGGAAGTTGGCCGTGACACCCCAAAGATTGACCGGAGCCAACGCCTGGCCCCAGCGCAGGTACCGTACGCTGGAATCCAGGAAGGCATAATTGGATCCGCCGGTTCCCCTTCGCTTCTGCGGATTGTTGTGCCGGCTGTGTTCGATTTCATTGATGTCATTGCCGCCACTCTGCCAGAAATCCACGTGCCAGTTCTCCGATGCGTCTATCTTCTCGCCAAAGGCAATGGTGTCGCTGGGTTCCTGGGCGATACTCGCCGGAAAGCCGAATTCCCACTCGTGACGCATGAACAAGTCCCACTGCCTGCCAACCAGGACTGATTCGTAGTAGTCGCCCCACCCGTTGAGCAAATAACTGCGTGGCGCGGCGAGGGCGCTGCCGGGCGGCCCTGTCCCCGTCCGTCCCGCCGGATCGGTCGGGCACTTGAGCAGCGCCAGGGACTCGTACTCAGGTCGCAGGCGCTCCGGCCAGAACGGCTGCATTCGGGGCGGAAACTGTCCGTCGTTGTTGTCCGCATAGACGGTCAGCGCCGTGAACAGTTGCTTGAGGTTATTCATGCACACGAGCTGCCGGGCTTTCTCCTTGGCGCTGGCCACCACCGGCAACAGCATCGCGGCGAGTATGGCGATGATGGCGATGACCACCAGCAGTTCGATGAGCGTGAAGGCGCGGCCCCGGCCCACCGCGCGCCGGCGGCAGCTTTGACTCACGCGTGATTTGCGCCGGAACTCCAAGTGAGCTTTCATAATTCGCTGACCGGTTCAACTCCGGTCTCTCTCATTCCGAGTGTCAGTTTCTACGTCAGTCCCGCGAAAAAGTAAACACCGCCCTGCAGCGGGCGCAGCTTGGAAATGTTCGTCCTGACTAGGCCATCTGGAATTGACAAAGCCATGTTTTCACAGTTCCAGGGTTCAACGCGCGAGAAGCTGTTTTGGTTGAGACTTTCGTAGAACCATGTTGCCAGATATCATGCCCTCGAAAAGTTCGCGCTGCGGGCACTTGAATTGTTCCTTCGCAGGAATAGGCTGAGTGCAGAAAAGAAATCAATTATGATGAAGGATGTCTATCTCGCGGGCGGCGCCCGCACGGCCATCGGCACTTTTTGCGGAGCCTTCGAACAAATGCCGGCGCCGCTTCTGGGAAGTGTGGCGGTCAAGGCCGCTCTCGAGCGCGCCGGCGTGCGAGGAGACAGCATCGATGAAGTGATCTTCGGCAATGTGATTAGCGCCGGCCTTGGGCAAAACGTGGCCAGACAGGTGGGCATTCGCGCCGGGCTCAGCCCGACGATCGGTGCAACCACCGTAAACAAAGTATGTGGCTCCGGCCTGAAATCCGTGATGCTGGCGGCCCAGGCCATTCAGTGCGGGGACGCCCATGTGGTCGTGGCAGGCGGGACGGAGAACATGTCACGCGCCCCGTATCTTCTCGAAAAGGCGCGCGGCGGCTATCGCATGGGCAACGGCGAGATCATCGACTCGATGATTCGGGACGGCCTCTGGGATGTTTACAACCTTGTCCACATGGGCACGTGCGGGGACCGTTGCGCGGAGAAGTACGGGTTCGCACGCGAACAGCAGGACGAGTTCGCGATCGCCAGTTTCAAGCGGGCCATTGCGGCGGCCTCCAGCGGCGTCTTCGCCCGGGAAATCGCGCCGGTGGAGGTCAAGTCGGGCAAGGAGACCGTGATCGTCTCCGAGGATGAGAACCTGAAAAAATTCAACGAAGAGAAGCTGCGCAAGCTTCCTCCGGCGTTCGGAGACAAAGGCACGGTCACGGCCGGCAATGCCTCGAGCATCAACGACGGCGCGGCGGCGGTGATCGTTCTGTCGGGCAATAAGGTCAAGGAACTGGGCGTCAAGCCGCAGGCTAAGATCCTCGGCTACGCGACCTCCTCGCGGGAGCCGGAGTGGTTCACGCTGGCCCCGATTGGCGCCATCGCAAAACTGCTCAAGCAACTCTCCCTCCAGGTCAGCGACGTGGGGCTGTTTGAAATCAACGAGGCCTTTTCGGTCGTGCCCCTGGCGGCGATGAAGGACCTCGGCATTCCGCATGAGAAATGCAACGTGCACGGCGGGGCGGTGGCGCTCGGGCATCCCATCGGCGCCAGCGGCACCCGCACGCTGGTCACATTGCTCAATGCGATGAAGCAGCGCGGCGCCCGCGTCGGTGTCGATTCGCTGTGCATCGGCGGCGGCGAGGCGGTGGCCATGGCCGTTGAGTTGTGCTGATCCATCGAGTTCATCTGTGCGGGCGGCCTGTTGGTTGGCATTCCACCGAAACGACCGGGACAGAAGTGAGACGAGCATGAAAATTCCCTTCGTGCCTTTGCTGGCTGCCATCGCCTGCGCATTGACAAGTCATGACCGGCCCGGAATTTCGTGTGCTCGCGGTAAACGACCTCGGCGACGGGAATCACGCCTCGCCTGCCGTCGCGGAGGGCAGTTTGTTCCTCGTCGGCGCAACGCGCCTTCACTGCATCAGGAGAAAACCATGAAATGAAGAACGAGTCGTCGCTGCACTTTTGCGGCTCGACAGGGTTATGGTGACGAATCATCCACAGTCCGATAAGGCCGTTCGCTGGTTGCTCGACGGCGATCCGGCTATCCGTTGGCAGACCTTGCGGGATTTGGTGCGGGCTGGCGAAAGGAGTATCGAGCGGGAGCAGAGCAAGGTGGCTCGGGAGGGGTGGGGCGCTCGTCTTCTGGCCAGGCAGGATCGCGAGGGCACATGGGCAGGCGGTCTATCTGCGGACGGCGGATTGTATTCCCCGAAGTGGACGTCCACGACTTACACGATGCTGCTGCTCCGCGACTTCGGACTGCCTCCGACCAACCCGCAGGCGCGCCGGGCGTGCCCGCTGCTGCTGGAGCGAGGACTCCTACGCGATGGCGGCATCAACTACGGATGGAGGGGCCGCAGCGAGACGTGCATCACCGGCATGGTGCTCTCGATCCTCAGCTACTTTCAGCATGCCGACGAGCGGCTGCACACCCTGGTCGACTACCTGCTGCGGGAGCAAATGCCCGATGGCGGGTGGAATTGTCAGCGGGACTTCGGCGCGACACATTCCTCGGTTAACACTACCATCAGTGTCCTGGAGGGTTTGCGTCTTTATGAAATGCACGCTGGGCGCAAGGCGCAGGCAGTGCAAAGTGCGCAGCACCGAGGACGAGAATTCCTGCTGAGGCACCATCTCTTTCGCTCCGACCGCACGGGCAAAATCATCAAGCCGATTTTTATTCTCTTCTCGTTCCCGCCGCGCTGGCACTACGACATCCTGCGCGCGCTGGATTACTTCCAAGCCGTCAATGCGCCCGGCGACGAGCGCCTGGCCGAGTCAATCCGGATTGTGCGGAGCCGCCAACGCGAAGACGGTCGCTGGCCGCTTGAGAACCGCTACAAGGGCAGGACCTACTTCGCATTGGAACGGCTGGGCGCACCCAGCCGTTGGAACACGCTTCGGGCGCTGAGAGTTTTGCGATGGTGGGAGCAGTCAGAGCCTGACGCGAGCGGAAATAAAGCCAGCCGACAGGCTGTCGCCTAATCGTGGTTTAGCCTCAATCATTCATTCTATGTGAACTGGAGCTTCGTCGTCGCCGCTTCGGAATCCCAGCCGCGCGTCGGGGCGCTCGTGATGGAGGAGACTTCCTTGATGGAGATCTGCCGGCCGCGGGTCTTCGGACCTTTGACTTCGATCTCCGCGGGGTTGCACGTCTGTTGATTGATCTTCTGGTACGGGGCGGGCTTGTAGCGGATGAAGAGTTCCTTCGGAGTGTCCGTCTCGACGAACAGGATGCGCGACTTGGGCGGGATGCAGAAATACTCCTTGTTCAGGATTGCGCCGCCAAAGGTGAAGCGTTTGAGATACGTGGCGTCGCGGTTCGTGTACGCCAGCGTGAACACACGCTCGCGCTCCGGCAGCCCGCAATAATACAGGTCGGGGCCGACAAAGAGCTTCTCCGGCAACTCGGTCACCTTGTAGTGGCCGTCCTTGAAGACCAGGATCAGCTTGTCGAACTTGGTGCAGTCCATTTTGAACTCGTCGCCGGTCACCTTGTAGCCCACGTAGCCGCTCTCGCGGTCATAGGCGACCTTGAAAGCCTTGAAGGCGACTTCCTTCGCGTCCACTTCGTCATAACGGCTCGACCGCGTGAGTCGTGGATAGAGCGGGCCATATTTCTCCAGCAGCTTTTCCAGGTGGGCAATCGCGTACTTGGTGACGTTCTTGAGATGGCGCCGCGTTTCTTCGAGGTCGGCTTTGGTCTTCGCCATTTCGTCGCGGTGTTTTTGGATGTCGAAAAGCGAGATGCGCCGGATGCGCACTTGCAGGAGGCGCTCGACGTCCTCGGCGGTCAGCTCGCGAAGCATCTGGCGCCGGAAGGGTCTGAAACCTTCTTGGACAGCGGCGACCACCGCTTCATTGGTCCGGCACTGTTCAATCTTTTTGTAAAGCCGTTCCTCGATGAAAATGCGTTCGAGCGTGCGGAAGTGTAACTCGTCTTCAAGGTGCTTCTCCTTCAGTTCGAGTTCGCGCTTGAGCAGGGCAACGAGTTGCGCGGTGTTCGCCTTGAGCACTTCACTGACCGTGAGTTCGACCGGCCGATTGTCTTTGATCACCACGATGCGGCTGGCGATGGTCACCTCGCAGTCCGTGAAGGCATAAAGCGCGTCGGCCAGTTTCTCGGAGGAGACGCCTTGCGGGGCTTTCACCTCGATTTCCGCCTCCTCGGAGGTGAAGTCATTCACGGATCGCGCCTTGAGCTTGCCCTTGCGCACGGCGTCTTCGATGGATGCCATGAGGGAATCCGTGGTGGTCGTCGGGGGAATCTCCTTGATGACGACGGTCGATTCATCCTTGACCTTGAGTTTCGCGCGGACCTTCACCGAGCCCGTGCCGTCGCGGTAGTCGCGCGCGTCCATCAGGCCGCCCGTCGGAAAATCGGGGAGGCATTTGAAGGGCTGCTTCTTGAGGATGGCGATTTGCGCTTCGAGCAGCTCGGGGAAGTTGTGGGGAAGGATTCTTGCCGCAAGGCCCACGGCAATGCCCTCGGCGCCGAGCATCAACGTGAGCGGTAGCTTGCAGGGCAAAGCAACAGGTTCTCGGTTTCGGCCGTCGTAACTGGGAACGAACTCGGTCACTTCGTCGTTGAAAAGTTCGGCCCGCGCGAGTTCGGTGAGTCGGCACTCGATGTAGCGCGGGGCGGCCGGAGGATCGCCGGTGAAGATGTTGCCGAAATTGCCCTGGCCTTCGATGAGATAACGTTTGTTTGCAAGCACCACCAGCGCGTCGCCAATCGACGCGTCGCCGTGCGGATGAAACTGCATGCAATGGCCCACGACGTTGGCGACCTTGATGAAGCGGCCGTCGTCCTTTTCGCGCAGCGCCCACAAAATGCGCCGTTGCACCGGTTTAAGGCCATCGGCCAGATTGGGAATCGCCCGGTCGCGAATCACATAGCTGGCATACTGCAAGAATCCCGTGTCCACGCGGCGGTGGATGGGCAGTTCGACTTTGGTCGGCTCGACGACGCGCCCGGGAGCCGCGGGGGAGCCGGCTTCGAGGACAATGTGCGCGCCGTTACCGTTGCCGGGTGGCGGCGCGGGCGGGGGCGGTTGGGTGGATTTTTCGGGCTTTGGTTTCCTGCGTTTACTCATGGGACAGGGCCGAAGACTACCGTTCCAGTGATGTTCGATTGGATAATATATCCAAGTCCCACGTAGCGATCGGCGAGTTTTTGAAGGGTGGACTTAAAGGGAAGCCGTTGTCGGCTCACGGACTCCGGATAAACTCCGTCCCACAGGCCGGTGGCGGCATTGAGGGTAACCGTCATGCCGGCCGCATTGGTCATGCGTCGCTGGGTGGGACTCCAGAAGACCGCGTTGGTCGTGTCGGCCGTCGGCAGCGCGCCCACGGCAATCGCATTGGACGGCATGGCCGAGAGGGCGTTTGTGAGTTCGAGCAGCGAATAGCGCGTGCCGAAACCGTCCAAAAGATTCGTGAACCCGCCGGGATAACGTTTGTCCGCGGGCCGCATCGGTTTGGTCCAGTTCGCAAGGGCGACGAGATTCGTGCCCGGATCGTTGGTGAACATCAACCAGCTCTGCACCGAGCCCTTGCTGCTGTAGAGCGGCTGTTGGAGCGGAAAGAGGCCATCCTTCGAGACCGCGCCTTTGGCGGCGAGCTTCGTGCCGTCCGCGAGGAAGCCGCTTAGTTTCAAGTTGCCGTTGGTGTCGGCGCTGATGGCGGCGAGGCTCGCGCCGGCGGGTCCCGGGACGCCAGCCTCCGGGACGAAGGAGAGGGTGTACTTGCCGGCGTAGGGCGCGGCAGGATTCGTGGCGGACCTCGGCTGCGTCCGGTTCGCAATGAGTTCCGCGACGCGGCCGCCTTCGGCAATCGGTCCAGTGATCCGCTCGGTGCCGTTCGTCAGGTCCAGGCAGAGCGTGACGAGAAGCTGGTTTGTAGCGCTGAGCCGGACGATGTTCGTGGCCTTGCCGTCGAGCGCAAATTGCCCGCTCCAGCGCAGGGTGCGTCCGGCGCGGCGCAAGCTGGCGCTGAATGCGCCGCGCTGGGCGAGCTTCGCGCTCACAAGAACAAGGTTCGACTTCATCGTGAACGTGAGCTTCGCCAGTGTCGACGTCGCCCCGCCGCCCCAAAAGGCGAACAAGTTCGAAGCCGCGGGCACCGCCGTGAGAGTGTAACGGCGGCCGACTTCGAGCAGGCGGCGGTCGAGATTCGGCGACACTGAGCCGGCGCCGACAATCTCGTTGGTGAACGGGAGATAAACAACGTGGATGAATCTCCGCGTGACGGCCACGGACGTATTGGTCGCGGCGTCGGTCGCCTGGACGACGAAAAAGTTCGTGCCAGCCTTGAGCGTGACGGGGGCAGACCAAAGGTTCGAAGTCACGACGGCGTTCGTGAACGGCTTGCCGTTGAGGCTGTAGAGGACTTCAGTCAGCGCGCGATCCTCGGTCACGGTGCCTTTCACGGTGACGGCCGCATTGGTGAGCCGGGCATTGGAGGCGGGGAACGTGATGACCACTTTCGGCGGCACGAAGTCCGGCACGACGAGTGGATCAGAGAGGTCGGGCACGCCGTTGGTGTTGACGTCGGTCGTGTCGATGATCTCCACGGGCCAGTCAGTGTAATCAGGCCACACCGTGTCCGGGAGGCCGTCCAGGGTGAACTCGAAGCGCATCACATTCGACGAGGTGCGCGTGTAGCGGGCCTGCCCGTCAAAGTGAAGCACCCACAGGGTCGCGCCGAGTGTGGTGACGCCGGCGATGTTCGTCCACCCGAGCGTGTAGGAGCCGCGATTGGTGCCGGCGTTGCGGAGAAACTGGCCGGTGATTGGAAAGTCCGCTGGCTGTGGCCAATCCTGATGGCCGCTGCCCGTGATCGCCGCCGCCCCGGATCGGTTCACCTGCACGACGTCGGGAACGCCATTCGCGTCCGCGTCCGTCGTTGGCAGCGTGATCAGCAGGCTGCCCAACTCGACGAAACCGAACGTGCGGAAGAAGCCATAGTCCGTCTCGTAAACGCCCGGCGATCCGGCGCGGGGACGCACCTCGTTGCTGACGAACGTGACGATGCCGACCTGCTGTTGCAACAGTGTGTTCGGCTGGCCATCGAACGTGGAAAAAGCGGAGCCGGCGGGCCCGTTTTGCAGGAACGCGTCACCTCCCACGAGACTCAGCGAGCGGCACCAGCCGTGGATGGCGGTCGTGTTGGTTTCGGCGGCCACAGCGGCCGGCACGATTGCAACGGCGGCCAACAGGGCTTGGAGCAACTTCATCAGCATAAGCAATCACGCCTGCGGAGGATCGTCTCACAGACGAGAGGGAATCTTACGGGCCGGAGGTGAAGTCAGGCAAGCAACCTTCCGGGGACAGGTGACCGTTCCTTGGACTCGGGGCAGTGCTGCGGCTCGTAGAGCCGCGCTCCGCATTGGTTGCAGCTCAGCCGCGCTGTGTCCCATCGGAGTGGGTCGCTTCCCCGGCCGTCACCGGCCGGCGGTGTTGGTGCGCCAGGAATCGGTGTTGGCCCAAAGGTTGATCGGATAAAGCGCCCGGCCATAGCGGAGGTAACGGGCGCTGCCATCAACGAAACCGTAATTCGACCCGCCGGCCGTCGCGTTGCCGAGTCCGCGCGAGTGCCGGCCCTCTTCGATTTGGTCGCTGTCGTTGCCGATGCCCTGCGCGAGGTCCATGTGTTTGTGCAGCGATTCCGTGAGCTTCTCGCCGAGCAGGATGGTATCGGACGGCTCGCGAACGGCCGTCTCGCGCATCCCCTCGGGCCACTGGTGGTTCATGTAGGCGTTGAAATTTGTCGCGGAGAGATTCGCCTCGAACCAGTCATTCCAGCCGTTGACGAGGTAGCTGCGCGGCGCGGTGTCGGGAGTATTGGTGGCCGTGATGGCGAACTGGGCATCGCTCGGGCAGACCAGGAGACGCAAGTCCTGAGAGTAAGGTTGAAGAATTGGCTTCGCGCGGATTGGTCAGGGTGAACTGTTTCTTGGCGGGCCACTCGCAAGGGTGGCTCAAAAACGAGTGCCCTATCGCCAATTTCCGTGGAGCCGATCCTGCGCGCCGAAGGCCAGGTTAGCAAACAGCGAACAGAACCGTTCGCTCAGATGAAATCAGGCATAGTACTATTCGCCTTCAAGTCGTGGCCCTGGTCGCGACGTCCTTGAATTTCTGGAAGAGTTGCCGCGCCTCGGCCTTGTCCTTGATCTCCAGGTAGAGCGCGTCCAGGCCCGCTTCGATCTTGGTCCTCTGGGCGGCGAGCCATTTCTCGCGATCGAATGCCATGCCCCGTTCGCGCTGATCGAACCTGGCGTGGTCCATTTTGGTCCTGTGCCGCGCCGTCGAGAAGGCCAGGTAGGTTTTGGAGTCCCCGAACTCGACAGCCTCGAACTGGAACATCAGGTTCGCGCGCCGTTCCACTTCCGCCTCGGGTATGTCCGGAAAGGATCTCTTCATCCAGTCCTTGAACCTCAACACGCGCGATTCCGCGGCGAGCAGGCGCTGGTTCAATCTTCGGGTGGAGAGCCAGCGACCCAGCGCGGTGTTCGATGTCTTTAAGCCGTTCTGCGCAAGCCAGGCGACCGTCTTGGGTATGGTGTGAGTTCGGGCGTGGTCCGCGACGGCCGCCGCTTGCTCCTCGGACATCGCGTAGAGCGGGCTCTTGATTGGTTGCTTGCGGTTCATTCTTTGGCCATCGCGGCTGGGCGTTCCGAGTTTTCTCAACTCGGAACTCGAGACTTGGACCCTTCGATTCGTTTTCATCCGTTCTGGGCCAGCCAATGGCGGCCGGCGGCGGTGATGCGCCAGGTTGGGTTCTCGGGACTGATTTCCTTGGGGGCCGCGGTTACAAAACCTTTGTCCTGGAGATAGCGCAGTTCGGCGGAAGCCAGTTCGGCGCCCAGGCCGCGGAAGCCGACGGCGCCTGCATGCACGGCGAGGACGATGGCGCTCAGGCCCCACCGGGTTTCGTTGGCTTCGAGCACGCGCAGGAGCGCAATGCGATAGAGTTCGCGGGTTTCGGGAGTCATTGGGCGGGTCATGGAGTCAACGAACAACGAACAACGAACGAAGAACGAGCGGCGGTAGCGGTTCGTGGTTCGTTGTTTGTTGTGGGTTGTTCATTGCGGGCGGCGGGTCGTTGGGTGGGGCGAGGCGACTGACGAGCCGGCGCGCCCGAACTCCAGGTGGACGGCTCGCGTGGACGCTCGCCTCACCGGCCAACTCGGAACTCGGAACTCGGAACTCGGAACTAATTCCGTGTTCCGCGCTGCGATTTGCGGCATGCGTCTCGCGCATGAACGTGACGGTGAACCGCGCGCCGGAGAAAGTGTTAGCGTCAAACGAGCGAAACGAGCGAAACGAGCGAAAACCTTGCGAAATTTAGGAAATTTTCAGCCTGGGATGGCCTATGCCGCCGTGGAGCTGGAAAAATCGATTCGTTTCGGCGGCTCGCGCGGCGAACGCGCGCTGCCGGAATGACAGCGCTAGTCCGCAACAAGGCCAAACCAATCCCGCTTGAGGTTCCAGCCCGTGACTTCACCGTCGCGACTGCGCTAACCCAGATGTCTCTCTCCGCGGCAGGGCCGCAACGAAGTAGCGCAGGTTTCCAACCTGCTGTGTCGCGGATTTCCAATCCGCAGGTCCCACGACGTGCGGACGGTCTGCCGACTTGAAGTCGGCGATACAGCGGGTTGGAAAGCTGCGCCAGGGGCGTGCGAGATCGAGGTGTTGCTGCTTGGGCGCCGACTCGGTAACGTCCGGTCATGGCTTCCGGAAGCGAGAATCCCGGCCTTGAGCGCGTACGCCACGAATTGCGGGCCACGGGTATCAAGGATGCCTCGGCTAATCCGCTTCGAAGCGGCATTCACTCCCGTGGCTACCTCCCTCACGCGAAACGCGAAGGAGCCGAGTATTTTGTTACCTTCCGGCTTGCCGATTCCTTGCCCAAGGAAGTTCTGCTGCGCTACGAAGGCGAGCGAGCGGAGCGGCTCAGGGCGTTGCTCGCAGCCAAACGGACAGGACGACAGACGGCGGACCGCGAGGAGAACATTAACCGCGATTTTCGCCGGCAGGTGGAACGCTATCTGGATCAATGCGCCGGAGCTTGTCATTTGCGTCGGCCGGAAATCGCCTGTCTGGTGGAAGGGGCGTTGAAGTTCTTTCATGAGCAGCGCTATGCGCTTCGGGAGTGGGTTATCATGCCCAACCACGTGCATGTCCTTTTCTGGCCGATGCCGAACTATCTCGTGAGCGACATCGTCAAGAGCTGGAAACAGTTTGCGTCCCTCAGGGCAAAACCGCTGCTCGGACTCCCGTCAGGGCGGTTCTGGCAGCCGGAACCTTTTGACCACTGGGTTCGCAACGATGACGAGCGCGCTCGGATCGCGCGTTACATTCGCAACAATCCGGTGACAGCCCGCCTCTGTGCCCGGCCGGAAGACTGGCGTTGGAGCAGCGCCTGGCGCAAGGCCTCGTAGCGCAGGCTTCCACCGTACTGTATCGCGGATTTCCAATCCGCTGACCCACGACGTGCAGACGGTCTGCCGACTGGAAGTCGGCGAGACAGCGCAACGCGGCGAAATCGCAACCAAAGTAGCGCAGGTTTCCAACCTGCTGTGTCGCGGATTTCCAATCCGCTGGCCTCACGACGTTCGGACGGTCTGCCGACTGGAAGTCGGCGATACAGCAGATTGGAAATCTGCGCTACGCCGTCGTCGCTGGCCGCCCCGCCGGAAAAATCGTTGCGGGCTGCTACAATTCGGACAGCTACGTTTCCAGTTCAGCTTTGCGCTATTTGGGTTACGGCTCTGCCGCGCTGGCCGAACGGGCGGCCGCTTGCAGCGCATCACATCGTGTACCTGCTGGCGGAGCTTGAGTTTGAGGTGAGGCGTGAACAACTCCCGCCCGCGACGACAGGCCGGTTTTGCGGTGTCTCCTGGCGCCCTCGACGGGTCAGGGCTGTTGACAAAGTCGTAGCGCAGGTTTCCCAACCTGCTGTGTCGCAGTGCTTCCAGCCTGCGGATGCCGCGAAGGCCATTCCGCGCTGCTGTTGGGGAGTGGCTGCCGATTGGAAATCGGCGATACAGCAGGTTGGGAAACCTGCGCTACGCTCAAGTCCATGAGATCCGCGGCGTGTTGCCCGACTTTGTCAACGGCCCTGCTCGACGGGTTTTCCGACACAACTCGTTCCTCGACAACCATGCGCCCTTGCGGTACACGATCCTCCTGAATGATAAAACCGCGAAATTGCGGCTCAATTTAACTGTTAGGCCACGTCACCACGCTATGAGACTTCCACCGCTCCCAAAATGGAACAAAACGACTGACGACATTGACACCAGTCACTTGTTCGCGCTCGCTCAAGGTCATGAGCAGTCTTTGCTGCCATCAGGCATTACCTTTCCACGCACGGGGCAGATTTGGGAGGCAGTGCGCGATTGCGAGGTTCATTTCGTCGCTTCATTTACGTCCGAGGCGTTAGCGGAGTCGCGCTGGCTGCCGGGACGACCGCCATCTCAGAGTATCGCGCCAGCGACGCCTTTCGGACAGGCTCGGCTGTCGCGCAGCGAGCGGGTGCGTGTCGTGTTCGCGGACGACCCCAAGCCGCTGGTCGTCTGGTTTCAACCGTTGCGCTACCACGAGCTTCACACCTACATCGTGCCGGTGGAGGTTCGGAGTGCGCCTCACTATTCACATTACCGGCTCGCCTTGCGGACAGCGCCGACATCGGACTGGCTGCATCGCGAGTCAGAGTTTTTCACTGAGGCATTCAGACTGATTGAAGACGTGGCCTAACCATGCGCTGCAGCGAACGGCGGCGGGCCGTCGCGGTTGCAGTCGGCGCGCCTCGTGGCCGCCGTCGCTGAGCTTGGGTCGTTAGGCCACTTCGCATGTCATGCGCATTCACGCACTCATCATTTTAGTTGTGGTCGCGATTGGATGCGCCCCGACTTCGAGCACGCGGCAGACGACTGCTGACAGCGGCGTTCTCGACGAGGCGCGTGTTCTCGCAATCGCTCGTGCGGCAGTTGCTACGAATGACACATGGCTTGACCGAGCAGAGTTCGAGACACCGAAGCGGCAGCCAGACGGTTCGTGGAGTGTTTTGGTCTGGCGGCGTCCGGCGACGCCAGGTGGTCACAGATTCATCAGCATAGACGAGAACGGCAGAGTCACGAATTATGGTCGAGGACTTTGAGTGGAGTATCAATGCGCTGCAGCGAACGGCGGCGGGCCGTCGCGATTGCAATCGGTGCGCCTCGTGGCCGCCGTCGCTGGGTCGTTCGGCATCGGTGCGCACCATGACATCTCTCACCAAAAGAATGAGGCGAAAGTATGTCAGACCGCTTTTCGCAGCCGGGATCGACTTAGCCGCACGCTCCTGCTATTCACTACCACGGCCCGATTTCTTTGCCATCCGGCGCACACTACTGCGTCTCACGCTCACCACGGAGTTCCTTCTACTGCGTAGCTTCAGCCGGCTGCTGGGTGTTGAGGAGGGCTTCATGGCTTTTTATCGCTCTGCGGCTGATTCCGTGCGGAGGTTTCCCAGCAATGAAAAGCCGAATGCCTAACGCTTCGTCCTCGGGCGACCCTTGTGCGACGATGCGCCCGCCGCCCGCCCCTCCTTCGGGGCCGAGGTCGATCACCCAATCGGCGGTTTTGATCACATCGAGGTTGTGCTCGATCACGACGAGCGTGTTGCCGGGGGCGCGAAGTTTGAACAGCACTTCGAGCAGCTTCGCCACGTCGCCGAAGTGCAGGCCGGTCGTCGGCTCGTCGAGGATGTAGAGAGTGCGGCCGGTTTGTTTGCGGCTGAGTTCGGCGGCCAGCTTGAGGCGCTGGGCTTCGCCGCCGGACAGCGTCGTGCCGGCCTGGCCGAGCCGGATGTAGCCGAGGCCGACTTCCGCTAGCGTCAGGCACGGCTCGTAAATCTGCGGCACGGCGCGAAAGAAGTTCACCGCTTCATCGACGGTCATGTCGAGCACGTCGGCGACGTTCATCCCCTTGTAGTTGATCTCGAGCGTCTCGCGGTTGTAACGCTTGCCGCCGCACGCTTCGCACGTCACGTAGACGGGCGGCAGGAAATGCATCTCGATCTTGAGCACGCCGTCGCCCTGGCATTTCTCGCAGCGCCCGCCCTTCACGTTGAAGCTGAAACGGCCCGAGTCGTATCCCCGCACCTTCGCGGCCGGCAGGCGCGAAAAAAGGTCGCGGATGGCGTTGAAGATGCCCGTGTAGGTGGCGGGATTGCTGCGCGGGGTGCGCCCGATGGGTGTCTGGTCGATGACGATGATTTTGTCCAGAAGCTCCTTCCCGCGGATCTCCCGGTGCGCGCCGGGCCGTTCCTTCGAGCCGAACCAATGCCGGAACAGCGCCCGGCGCAGGATGTCATCGACCAGCGTGCTCTTGCCCGAACCGCTCACGCCCGTGACGCACGTCAGCGTGCCTAGCGGAAAACGCGCGTCGATGTTCTTCAAATTGTTCTCCGTCGCGCCGCGG
>WNGA01006217.1_pt1 | contig 24425 bp, 19 predicted proteins | sample 5400061 | NCBI WGS metagenome assembly WNGA01 (sample SAMN13153366, study PRJNA577476) | soil metagenome | isolation source: 100 cm soil or saprolite under grassland replicate 2 | place: USA:California | collected 2016-06-15 | reverse complement strand
AGTTGGTCGATGCGCTCGCGCTCGTTCGGCGTGTAGCACATCACGCGGTAGCCGGCGCGATGCGCAGCGTCGACGACATCGGCGGTGAGCACCTCGTGGTTCGCGTCAAGTGCCACGCAGCCGAGCCGCGCGAGACGCGCGAGCCAGTCGTCCGGCAGCTCGTCGAGCAACAGCGTGCGCGGCAATGTCTCGACCGCGTCGCGCGCCGCGACAAGCGACGCCTCGGCGAACGACGAGAGCAGCGGCGGGACCTCGGCCTCGCGCCACAGCGTAGCGGCATCCAGAGCGACCGCTGCGCCGGTCTCGGGCTCGCGTCCCGGCGTCGGCTTGATCTCGACGTTGCATGCGACACCGTGCGCGCGCGCCCACCGCGCGATCGACGCGAGCGTGGGCAGCGGCTCGCCGGCGTACTGCGCCGAGTGCCACCCGCCGGCATCGAGGCGCGACAGCTCGCGCCACGGCAGCGCGTCGGCTCGGCCGCGGCCGCTCGTCGTGCGCTCGAGCGTCGCGTCGTGCAGGAGGAAGCTCACGTTATCCGCAGCGAGCTTGACGTCGAACTCGACCATCCGATAGCCAAGCGCGTGACCGACGCGCATCGCGGTGAGCGTGTTCTCGGGCGCAAGCTTGCCGGCGCCTCTGTGCGCGACGAGGCGCGGATAAGGCCAGTCGCGTGCGATCGCGTTCGTCATGTCATCGAATCCGCTGGCCTGTCGACGCGTCGAACAGGAACACCTGTTGCGGCCGCGCGGAGAGCGCGAACGTCGAGCCGACATCCGGATGCGTGCCGTGCGGCAGCCGCGCGATCACCGTCGTCTTGCCATGGCCGATGTGGACCAGCGAATCGGCACCCAGATGCTCGATCATCTCGACGCTGCCGGCGAGCACGCGCTCGCCGTCGGACGCGGGCGCGAAATGCTCGGGCCGTATGCCGACCACCACGTCGCGGCCGGCCTCGACGGTGCCGTTGAAGCCGCTCACGCTGCCGCCCGCATCGAGCGCAATGGCGCCGCGGCCATCAGCTTTGCCCGGCATGAAATTCATCGCAGGCGAGCCGATGAATCCGGCGACGAACAGCGTCTGCGGATTCGCGTAGACCTCCATCGGCGTGCCGACCTGTTCAGCGCGGCCCGCGTTCATCACCAGCATGCGCTGCGCGAGCGTCATCGCCTCGACCTGGTCGTGTGTGACGTAGAGGCTCGTCGTGCCGAGCCTGCGGTGCAACTTCTGGATCTCGAAGCGCATCTGCACGCGCAGCTTCGCGTCGAGATTCGACAGCGGCTCGTCGAACAGGAACACGGCGGGCTCGCGCACGATCGCACGGCCCATCGCGACGCGCTGACGCTGGCCACCCGAGAGCTGGCGCGGCTTGCGGTCGAGCAGCGCGCCCAGCTCCAGGATGTCGGCTGCGCGCTTGACGGCACCGTCGATCCCGCTCTTGGTGAGCCCGCGGATGCGAAGGCCGTACGCCATGTTGTCGTACACGCTCATGTGCGGGTAGAGCGCGTAGTTCTGGAACACCATCGCGATGTCGCGATCCTTGGGTTCCAGCCGATTCACCACGCGGCCGCCGATGTCGATTTCGCCGCCCGTGATCTCCTCGAGCCCGGCGACCATCCGCAGAAGCGTCGACTTGCCGCATCCGGAAGGGCCGACGATGACGACGAACTCGCCGTCGCCGACCGCAAGATCGATCCCGGGAATGACGACGTTGCCGGCGTAGCTCTTGCTGACGTGACGGAGTTCGACGTTGGCCATTTCGAGCTTGTCATTCCCGCGAAAGCGGGAATCCAGTGACTGTGCGCGAACGACACTGGATCCCCGCCTGCGCGGGGATGACGGTGTGCATTGACATCACTTCTCCGTATCGACCAAGCCTTTGACGAACCATTTCTGCATGAGCAGCACGACCGCCACCGGAGGCAGCATCGCGAGCATCGCCGTTGCCATGACGAGGTGCCAGTCGGTCGCGGCGTCGCCGCCGCCGGTGATCATCCTCTTGATGCCGATCGCCGCCGTGTACATGTCCTCCTGCGTGGTCACCAGCAGAGGCCACAGATACTGGTTCCAGCCGTAAATGAACAGGATGACGAAAAGCGCGGCGATGTTCGGCCGCGACAGCGGCACGATGACGTCCCAGAAGAAGCGCAGCGGTCCGGCGCCGTCGATGCGCGCCGCCTCGGCCAGCTCGTCCGGAATCGTGAGGAAGAACTGGCGGAACAGGAACGTCGCCGTCGCCGACGCGATCAGCGGCACGGTGAGTCCCGCATAGGTGTCGAGCATGTGCAGGTCGGAGACGACCTTGTACGTCGGCAGGATGCGCACCTCGACCGGCAGCATCAGCGTGACGAAGATCATCCAGAAGAAGAACGTGCGCAACGGAAAGCGGAAGTACACGATCGCGAAAGCGGAAAGCAGCGAGATTGCGATCTTGCCGAACGCGATCACCAGCGCGGAGATGAGGCTGTTCAGCATCATCTGGCCGACCGGCGCGGTCGACTGGCCGGCTCCTTGCGCGAGCACGGTCAGGTAGTTGTCGACGAGGTGCGAGCCGGGCACGAGCGGCATCGGAGGCGCGAGCACCTGCTCGGCGGTGAGCGAGGACGCGACAAACGTGACGTAGATCGGGAACGCGACGATCGCGACGCCGAGTACCAGGATCGCGTGCGAGACGAACGTCAGGATCGGCCGGTTCTCGATCATCTCAGGGTTGTCGTCCCCGCGCAGGCGGGGACCCAGTGACGTTCGTCGCTGCGACGCGCCATTCGAAAGACGCTGGATTCCCGCCTTCGCGGGAATGACAAATGGACCGCGCGCGCCCACTCATCAGTACTGCACCTTGCGCTCGACATAGCGGAACTGCACGACGGTGAGCGTGATCACGATCGCCATCAGGATCACCGATTGCGCCGCCGAGCTGCCGAGGTCGAGCGCCTTGAAGCCGTCCTTGAACACCTTGTAGACGAGGATGTCGGTCGCCTGTACCGGACCGCCGCCGGTCGCCGCATCGATGATCGCGAACGTCTCGAAGAACGCATAGACGATGTTGACGACGAGCAGGAAAAACGTCGTCGGCGACAGCAGCGGGAAGACGATCGTCGCGAAGCGGCGCACCGGACCGGCACCGTCGATCGCGGCGGCCTCGATCAGCGACTTCGGGATCGACTGCAGCCCCGCGAGGAAGAACAGGAAGTTGTAGCTCACCTGCTTCCACACGGCCGCGATCGTGACCAGGATCAGTGCGTCCGTGCCGTCGAGCAGCGGGTCCCACGCGATGCCGAGCTTGCGCAGCCAGAAGGCGAGGATGCCGAGCGTCGGATTGAGAAGGAACAGCCACAGCACCGCGGCGACCACGGGGGCGACCGCGTAGGGCCAGATCAACAGCGTTTTGTAGACGGTCGCGCCGCGCAGCACGCGGTCGGCGAACACGGCGAGCACGAGCGAGAACGAGAGCCCGATCGCGGCGACCAGAATGGAAAACACCGCGGTGACCTTGAACGACGCGAGGTAGAACGGGTCGTCGAAGAGCCCGCGGTAGTTGTCGAGCCCCGCGAACTCGCTGGTCGTGCCGAAGGGGTCCTGCAGCAGCACCGAGTAGTAGACCGCCTGCGTCGCGGGCCAGAAGAAGAAGACGATCGTGATCGCGAGCTGCGGCGCGACGAGCGCATAGGGCAGCCACCGGGATCGAAACCGCGCGCGCTTTTCCATCGCCATGGCGAACGTCATTCCCGCGGAGGCGGGAATCCAGTGTCTTGATCGAAAGTCGCTGGGCCCCCGCCTTCGCGGGGGCGACGATTCGTCACGTCACGCGCGCCGCTACTGCTTGGCCGTCTTCGCGAACCGCGTGATCTGCTCGTTGCCGCGCGCGACCGCGGCGTCGAGCGCGGCCTTCGCGTCCTTCTTGCCGCTCCACACCTGCTCGAGCTCCTCGTCGATGATGTCGCGGATCTGCACGAAGTTGCCCAGGCGAATGCCGCGCGAGTTGTTCGTCGTCTTGACGATCATCTGCTGGACCGAGACGTCGGTGCCGGGATTCTTGTCGTAGAAACCGGACTTCTTCGTGAGCTCGTAGGCTTCCATCGTGATCGGCAGGTAGCCGGTCGCCTGGTGGAACTCGGCCTGGATCTCGGGCTTCGACAGGAACGACAGGAATTTGGCGACGCCCTTGTATTCGTCCTTCTTCTTGCCGCCCATCACCCACAGGCTCGCGCCGCCGATGATCGTGTTCTGCGGCGCACCCTGCACGTCGGCGTAATAAGGCAGCGTCGACACCGCGAACTTGAACTTCGCGTTCTGCTTGACCGTGCCGTAAGCGGCCGAGGACGTCGTCATCATCGCGCACTCGCCGCTGTAGAACTTCGCTTCCGGCTCGTTCTTGCGGCCTCCGTAGACGAAGTAGCCCTTCTTCAGCCAATCCTGCATGTTCGCGATGTGGCGCGTCTGGATCGGGCCGTTGAACGTGAGCTTCGGGTCGTTGCCGGCGAAGCCGTTCTGCTCGGTCGCGAACGGCTGGTTGTGCCACGCGGAGAAGCTCTCGAGCTGCGTCCACGACTGCCAGCCCGTGGTGAACGGGCAGTTCGTCACGCCGGCGGCCTTGAGCTTGGCGGCGTCGGCAATGACCGCCTGCCATGTCGTGGGCGCTTGATTGGGATCGATCCCGGCCTTCTCGAACGCGTCCTTGTTGTAATAGAACACCGTGGTCGAGCTGTTGAACGGGAACGACAGCATCTGACCCTTCGGGTTGGTGTAGTAGCCGGCGACCGCGGGCACGTAGCTCTTCGGGTCGAACTTCTCGCCCGACTCGGTCATCACCTCGTAGACCGGCTTGATCGCGCCCTTGGCCGACATCATCGTCGCCGTGCCCACCTCGAACACCTGCAGGATGTGTGGCGCGTTGCCGGCGCGAAACGCCGCAATCGCTGCCGCCATCGCCTCGGGGTAGCTTCCCTTGAAGACGGCGGTGACCTTGTACTCGGTCTGGCTGTCGTTGAAGCGCTTGGCGAGCGTGTTGACGCGGTCGTTGTTCGCGCCGGTCATCGCATGCCACCACTGGATCTCGGTGACCGCGTTCGCCGACGCGGCGAACCCGAGCAACGCGAACGCGAGCACGAGCTTGACGGCGCGCGAAATGCAAATCGACATGATCTCTCCTCTTTCGGGCTGGCAAGACGAAGCGGCTATGCTGCCGCCTGAGCGTGGCAATTCTATTGCAATAATTAGGGTCGGAGATTAATTTTTAGATTGTCGTGCCGCGAAGGCGGGGACCCAGTGTCTTGCGTCGCAAAGACGCTGGATTCGCGGCCTTCGCTGCGGTTGTCGTCCCCGCGAAGGCGGGGACCCAGTGTCTTGCGTCGCAAAGACGCTGGATTCCCGCTTTCGCGGGAATGACGGCCTGCTCAATCGGCGACGGCGGGCGTCGGCTCGTGCGCCGGCAGCTCGCCTTCGCGGTGCTTGCGCGCGAGCAGCGTGTACGCGGTCGGCACGACGAAGAGTGTCAGCAGCGTGCCGATCGTCATGCCGCCGACGATCACCCAGCCGATCTGCGTGCGCGACTCGGCGCCGGCGCCGTGAGCGAGCGCGAGCGGCACCGCGCCGAGCACCATCGCGCCGGTCGTCATCAGGATCGGCCGCAGCCGCAGCGTCGCCGCGTCGATGACCGCGTTCATCATGTCCTCGCCCTTGGCGCGGAGCTGATTCGAGAACTCGACGATCAGGATGCCGTGCTTGGTGATGAGGCCGACCAGCGTGACGAGGCCGACCTGGCTGTAGATGTTGAGCGTCCCTCCGGCGAGCCACAGCACGAACAGCGCGCCCGTCATCGACAGCGGCACCGACAGCATGATGACGAACGGATGGACGAAGCTCTCGAACTGGGCGGACAGCACGAGGTAGATGAACATCAGCGCGAGCACGAACGTGAAATAGATCTCGCCGCCCGACTTCTTGAATTCGCGCGACTGACCGTCGTAGTCCGTTTGCGCGGTCGGCGGCAATACCGCGCGCGCCGTGGATTCCATGAACTTCAGCGCATCGTCGATCGTGTAGCCGGGCGCAAGCGTGCCGGTGACCTTGACCGCGCGCAGCCGGTTGAAGTGGTTGAGCGACTGCGGTGCGACACCCTCACGCACGTCGACGAGATTCGACAGCTGCACCATCTCGTTGTTGCGCCCGCGCACGTACGTGTCGCTGATGTCGGCGGGTGTGGTGCGGTCGACCGGTGCGAGCTGCACGATCACGTCGTACTGCTCGCCTTCGCGCTTGAACCGCGTGACCTGGCGGCCGCCGAGCATCGTCTCGAGCGTGCGGCCCACCGTGTCGACGTTGACGGCAACGTCGGAGAGCTTGTCGCGATTGATCGTGACGCGAACCTCGGGTGTGTTCAGCCGCAGATCGGTCTGCAGGTTCTGCGCGCCGGGAAACTTGCGCATCTCGTCGAGGAAACGATCGACGATCCGCTGCAGCTCGACATACGGCACCTGCGACATGATGACGAACTCGATCGGCGTCGAGCGGAACGACTGGCCGAGCGAGGGCGGGTTGAGCGGGAACGCGAGCGCGCCGGGAATGTTCGCGAGCTGCGGCCGCAGCTCGTCGGCGATCTGTTTCTGCTTTTTTGTGCGCTCTTCCCACGGCTTCAACCGCAGCACTGCGTTGCCGTCGACCACGGTCGGGAAGCCCGAGATCGTCGTGTACGCGGCCGCCTCGGGAACCTTGCTGTAGAACTCCTCGATCGGCCTCAGCGTGTCGGACGTGTATTGCGGCGTCGAGCCCTGCGGCGCGGTGACCAGGCCGAATACGACGCCGCGGTCCTCGAGCGGCGACAGCTCGGCCTTGAGCATCAGGAAGAACGTCGTGCCGAACGCCGCGGTGGCGACCCATGCGGTGATGACGATCCAGCGATGGTGCAGCACGAAACCGAGCGCGCGCCGGTAGCCGTTGGTGAGCGCGACGATCCACGACTCGATCGTGTTGTAGATCCACGAGTGCCGCTCCTGATGCCGCAGCAGCACCGAGCACATCATCGGCGACAGCGTCAGCGCGATGAAGCCCGAGGTCAGCACGGCACCGGCGAGCGTCAGCGCGAACTCGATGAACAGGCGCCCCGTGCGCCCGGTCGCGAACGCGAGCGGCGCGAACACCGAGGCGAGCGTCAGCGTCATGGCGACAACGGCGAACGCGATCTCGCGCGCGCCCTGCATCGCCGCCTGCTTGCGCGGGATGCCCTCCTCGATGTGGCGGAAGATGTTCTCGAGCACAACGATCGCATCGTCGACGACGAGCCCGATCGCGAGCACCATCGCGAGCAGCGTCAGCGTGTTGATCGTGAGCTCGAAGCGAGCGCAGGAAAAAGAAGATCACGAGCACGACGAGCCCGATCGCCTCAGCGATCGTCTCGAACACCGACGTGATCGAGCGGTCGATGAACACCGACGTGTCGTAGGCAACGATGAGCCGCATGCCGGTCGGCAGCGACTGGTTCATCCGATCGACTTCCTGGCGCACGGCGTTCGACAGGTCGAGCGGGTTGGCGACCGCCTGCTTGATCACGCCGATATTGAGCGAGCTCTTGCCGTTGAAGCGCGAGATCGTCCGCTCGTCGATCGCGCCGATTACCGCGTTGCCGACGTCGCGTACGCGCACCGGGTAGCCGCCGACGTTCGCGACGATGATGCTGTTGAACTGCTCGGGTGTCTGCAGATCGGTTTCGGCGACGACGGTGAACTCGCGCGCCTGCGACTCGATGCGACCGGCGGGAATCTCCGCATTCTGCCGGCGGATCGCGTCCTCGACGTCCTGCACGGTGAGCCGATAGCCGGCAAGCCGCGTGCGGTCGAGGTTGATGCGCATCGACACCTGCCGCTCGCCGAAAACGCGCACGTCCGCGGCGCCGGGCAGCACCGAAAGCCGCGGCTGGATATAGCGCTTGACGTAGTCGGACGCCTCGAGCGGCGACTGGCCCGTCTCGACGGCGATGTAGATAATCGGATTCGAGTCGGATTCGACCTTCGCGATCACCGGCTCGTCGATCGTGTCGGGAAGCTTCTGGCGCACGCGCGCGACCTTGTCGCGCACGTCGGCGGCCGCTCCGTCCGGGTCGCGCTTGAGCGTGAAACGCACGTTGATGCGCGACGTCTCCGATCGGCTCTGCGAGGTCATCACCTCGACGCCCTCGATGCCGGCGAGCGAATCCTCGAGGATCTTCGTCACCTGCGATTCGACGACCTCGGCGGACGCGCCGCGGTACGTCGTGTTGACCGAGACGACGGGCTCGTCGATGCGCGGGTACTCGCGCACGGCGAGCCGTGTGTACGAGATCAGGCCCATCAACAGAATGACGAGCGACAGCACCGTCGCGAAGACGGGACGGCGAATGCAGGTCTCGGGGAGCGTCATTCGTTATCGAACCTTGCAGTCGTCATTCCCGCGCAGGCGGGAATCCAGCGACTTTCAACGCAACGACACTGGATTCCCGCCTGCGCGGGAATGACGATCGTGAAGCGCCGCGTTCGGTCACGTCCTCGGATTCGGCGGCGGCGGTGCCTCGCCCTTCGCCGGCGCGCCGGCCACCGCCGGCGGCGCGCCGCCGTTCGCGAGCCGCACTTGAGCGCCATCGCGAAGCTTCTGCTGGCCCGCGATGACGACGACGTCGTCGGCCGCGAGTCCCTGCACGACCTCGACCTTGGCGTCGCGCCGCTGGCCGATGTCGACCTTCACGCGCTGCGCCTTGCCGTCGACGACCTTGAACACGTACTGCTCGGTGCCTTGCGGCACGAGCGCCTGTTCCGGCACGACGAGCGAATCCTGCCGCTGGTCCGTGATGAGCCGCACACGCGCGAACATTCCCGGGCGCAGCGCGGTGTCGGCGTTCTTGACCACCGCGCGAATGACGATCGAGCGGCCGGCCGCGTCGACGAGCGGATTGATCGCGAACACGCTGCCCTGGTACGTCTTGCCCGGCAGCGCGTCGAGCGCCACCTGCAAGGTCTGCCCGACCTTCACCTGCTTCAGATAGAGCTCGGGCACGCGGAAGTCGACCTTGAGCGGATCGATCGACTCGAGGTTGACGAGATCGGCGCCCTCCTTCACGTAGTCGCCGATCGAAACCTGACGCAGGCCGATGATTCCCGAGAACGGCGCGCGGATGTCCATCTTGTCGCGCTTCGCGGCCGCGAGCTGCAACGCCGCTTCGGCGACCTTCAGGTTGTTCTCCGCCTCGTCCTTCGCCTGCCCCGAAATGAAGTTGCTCTTCGACAAATCGACGGCGCGATCGAACTTCGATTGCGCAAGCTTCAGGTTCGCGCGCGCCTGCTGCACTTCGGCCTCGTTGATCGCCGGATCGAGCCGCACGAGGAGCGCGCCCTTCGTGACGCGCTGGCCTTCGCCGAAACCGATCGTGCTGATACGTCCGGCGACCTCCGGACGCAACGTGACCGACTCGTCCGAGCGCAGGCTTCCGACCGCGGTGATCGACTGCGGAAGCGACGCGACGGCGACCTTCATTGCCTCCACCGCCACGCCCGCGTTGCCATTGCCGCCTGCAGCGTTCGACGCGGCGGCGCCGCTCGCCGCCGAGTTCCCGCCACCGTTGGTCGCGCTCGCCGCGTTATTCGCCGGTCGCTGGCCGAGCCAATAGCCGCCGGCGACGGCGGCAACCAGGCCAAGCGCGACGAGCACGCCGATGATGCTGTTCTTCATTGTGTGGGGGGAAAACGGGCGGCGGCGCCGGAAGCGCCAAAAGCCGCGATTATGCGCCGCCGCTCCACGCTACGGCAAACAGAGCCGATGAACGTGTGAGGCGCACGCCGCTCAGGCAGGCTGTGCCCGCCGCGCTGTTAGAATCGGCCGCTTCCCGTTCGTTCCTCGGCGGAGTCCGCGTTGCTGAAACTTTTCGTTACAGTTCGATCGGTAGCCAGTGCGTTCGCCATCCTTGCTGCGATGGCTTTTGCGACCGCGGCGCTCGCGCCACGACCCGCGCTTGCACAGACGCCTTATCCATCGAAGCCGATCAAGCTCGTCGTGCCGTTCCCGCCCGGCGGCCCACTCGACACCATCGGTCGCGCGATCGCGCAAAGGCTTACCCAGACATGGGGCCAGGCGGTCGTCGTCGAGAACAAACCGGGTGCGGGCGGCAATATCGGCGCCGATGCCGTCGCGAAATCGGCGCCCGACGGTTACACGATCCTGATGGGCGCGCTGTCCACGCATGCCGTCAACCCGAGTCTGTATCCGAACATGCCGTACGACGCGGTCAAGGATTTCGCGCCGATCACGCTGGTCGCGACGACGCCGAACGTGCTCGTCGTCAATCCCTCGCTGCCGGTCGCGTCGGCGCAGGCGTTCATCGCGTACGCGAAAGCGAATCCCGGCAAGCTCAACTTCGGCTCCGGCAGCACCGGCAGCGCCGGCCACCTCGCGGGCGAGCTCTTCAACGTCGAGACGGCTGCCGCGATGGTCCACGTGCCGTTCAAGGGCGGCGCGCCGGCCACACAGGCGCTGCTCGCCGGCGACACGCAGCTGATGTTCGACAATCTCGCCAACGCGATGCCGCACGTGAAGGCGGGCAAGCTGCGCGCGCTCGCGGTCACGACGGCAGAGCGCTCGAAGCTCGCGCCGGAGCTGCCGACGATGGCCGAGGCCGGCGTTGCCGGCTTCGACATCTCGACGTGGTTCGGCCTGTTCGCGCCGGCCGGAACGCCGCGCGACATCGTGCAGAAATGGAACGCGGAGGTGGTGAAGATCCTCGACTCGCCGGAAATGCGCGAGCGGCTCGCCGCGCAAGGCGCCGAAGCTGCGCCGACGTCGCCCGAGCGATTCGCAGCGTTCGTCGCGAGCGAGGCCCGCAAGTACGCGCGGATCGTCAAGCTGTCCGGCGCGAAGGTCGATTGATGTAAACGTCATTCCCGCAAAGCGCGGATCGTCGACTGTCGCACGACGTCATTCCCGCGAAGGCGGGAATCCAGCGTCTTTCGCCGAACGTCACTGGGTCCCCGCCTTCGCGGGGACGACAAGCACGACGTCATTCCCGCGAAGGCGGGAATCCAGCGTCTTTCGCCGAACGTCACTGGGTCCCCGCCTTCGCGGGGACGAAAACGGCCACATTGGAGGATTGGCAATGACACGATGCTTCGCGTGCGCTGTCGCATTCGTCGCGCTCGGGGTGGGTGTTGCGCTGCCCGCGCACGCACAAGAGGCGTATCCGACGAAGCCGATCCGCATCGTCGTGCCGTTCCCCGCGGCCGGCACGACGGACATCCTCGCGCGCGCCGTTGCGCAGAAATTGACCGAGACGTGGGGCCAGTCGGTGATCGTCGACAACCGCCCGGGTGCCGCCGGCAACATCGGCGCCGAGCTCGTCGCGAAAGCGGCGCCCGACGGCTACACGCTGTTGATGGGGACGGTCGGCACGCATGCGATCAACGCGAGCCTGTACGCGAAGATGCCGTACGATCACGTGAAGGATTTCACGCCGATCGTGCTCGTCGCCGGCGTGCCGAACGTTCTGGTCGTCAACCCGTCGCTGCCGGTGAAAACCGTCGCCGAGCTCGTCGCGTACGAGAAGGCGAATCCCGGCAAGCTCAACTTCGCCTCGTCGGGCAGCGGCACGTCGATCCACCTCTCGGGCGAGCTGTTCAAGACGAGCGCCGGCGTGCAGATGACGCACGTTCCGTACAAAGGCAGCGCTCCGGCTGTGACCGACCTCATCGGCGGGCAGGTCCAGCTGATGTTCGACAACCTGCCTTCCGCGCTGCCGCACATCAAGGCGGGGAAGCTGCGCGCGATCGCGGTGACGTCATTGGTTCGCGCGCCGGCGCTGCCCGACGTGCCGACGATCGCGGAGTCGGGCTATCCGGGCTTCGAGGCGTCGAGCTGGTTCGGCCTTCTCGCGCCGGCGGGAACGAAGCCGGAGATCGTCGCGAAGATCAACGCCGAGGTGCGCAAGTGGCTCGCCACGCCCGAAGCGCGCGACAAGCTCGCATCGCAAGGCGCCAACGCGGCAGGCGGCACGCCCGAGGATTTCGCGCGTCACATCGCCGCCGAAACGGCGAAGTGGGCGAAGGTCGTCAAGCAGTCGGGCGCGAAGGTCGATTAAGCGGGTTTGTCATTCCCGCGGCGGGAATCCAGTGTCGTTCGACGAACGACACTGGGTCCCCGCCTTCGCGGGGACGACGGATGCTATCGGTTCATTCGATCTTCCCGATTTTTCGCACGACGTCCGTCATCTTCGCCGCGTCGGCGTCGACGTAGCGTGCGAAATCCGGTGCGTCCTGATACAGGATCGGACTGCCGGCGTTCTGCAGCACGAGCTTCACTTTCGGATCGTTCGCCGCGGCTTTCGCAGCCTCGCGCAGCTTCTCGACGATCGGCTCCGGCGTGTCGACGGGCACGAACAGCCCTGACCATTGCGCGTAGTCGATCGGCACGCCGAGCTCCTTCAAGCTCGGCACGTCGGGCATCGACGCGAGCCGGCCGTCGCCCCAATGGGCAAGCGCGCGAATCTTGCCCGCGTTGATTTGCTGGACGAGCGTCGCGGGGCCGCTCGCGATCGCGTCGACCTGTCCGCCGAGCAGTCCCACGATCGCAGGACCCGCTCCGGTGTAAGGCACGTGCAGCATCTTCACGCCGGCGCCGTTCATCAGCATCGCCATCGGAATGTGCATCGTGCCGTAATTGCCCGACGACCCGAATGTGTACTTTCCGGGGTTCGCGCGCGCGTCGGCGACGAATTCCTGGTACGTCTTCCACGGCGCATCCGCGCGCACGGCAAGCACCGTCGGATCCGCGGTGAAGCGAGCGATCGCCTTCAACTGGCTCAACTGGAACGCCGGCGCGCGACCGAGAATGCGGTCCGCCTCGGGCAGAACGACGAGCGACGACAGTGCCATCAGCACCGTGTAGCCGTCCGGCTTTGCTTTCGCGACGAACGCCATGCCGATCGCGCCGCCGGCGCCCGCCTTGTTCTCGATGATCACCGGCTGCTTCAGCGCGTTGCCCATCGCCTCGGCGACCGGCCGCGCGACGGTGTCGGCGACGCCGCCGGGCGGAAACGGCACGATCATCGTGACCGGCCGCTCCGGATACTGTGCCCACGCGCTGGCTGCATGAATCGCCAGCGCGGCGATCGCAACGAGCGCAATGCGTGAATGGATCATCGTGAACCTCCGTCGTCTTTTCGATCCGGCGACGGCGTGTCGCCACGCCGGCGAATCTCCTGCTGCATCAATTCAAGGCGTTCTTCGGTCGATGGATGCGTCGACAGGAAACTGTCGAACGCCTCGGAGCGCTTGCGCGGCGCCCTCTCGCTTTGCAGCCGCACGAAGAGCCGGTACAGCGGTTGCACCGGCACATCGTTCGCACGCATGAAGTCGAGCGCGAACTGGTCCGCCTCGCGCTCGAAATCGCGCGAATAGCGCAGGATCCCGAGCAATGTCGGCGCGTTGGCGGCGACCGCCGACAGGTCGCCCCACAGCAGGCTTGCGAGCACGACAACACCGGTCGCCTGGAAGAGCTGCCGCGTCGCATGCCGGTGAACGACGTGACCGAGCTCGTGCCCGAGCACGCCCATGATCGCATCGTCGTCGGGCTCGATTTCAACCAGGCCGTCGTAGACCACGATGATGCCGCCGGGAAGCGCGAACGCATTGGCGCGGCCATCGCGAAATTCGACCCGCATCGGCACGCCGGGGACGCTGCGGCGCGCGTAACCGGCGAAGCGCGCGGTCAAACGCTCGCGCGTCGCCGTCGGCAGCTTCGACGGCTGCGCCTGCGTCTCGTCCATCAGTGCGAGCACGCGCTCGCCGAAGCGATGCTCGAGCGCGGGCGAGACCGCATTGGCCGCCCAGCGTGCAACCGCGGGCACGCCGCTCGCATAGCCCCAAATCGAAAGCGCGATAAGCAAAGCGAGCGCAGCGATCACTGCGGGCCAGTATTGCTGCAGCCGTACGACCGGCGATGGTTCGACGGCGGTCGCGAGCACTTCGCGCAACCGGCGCGCCTCCTCGATGACTTCGACGGTGACGCCGCCGGCAAACAGGAGCAGGCACGGCGTGCGCTCGAAAGACTCGGACACCGCGACCCTCGCGAGCGGCGCGCGATCACGCAGTTCGCCGTCGTCGGCTGCGAATATCTCGACAGCGTTATCGACGATGCGCACGAATGCCGCTTCGCCGGCGGCGCTGCGCCCGTCGAAGCGTGTGGCGGCGAAAGGCAGCGCGATCACAGGCCGATGTCCAGACCGAACGCATCGGCCGACGCATCGCCGGTCGCGCCGCTCGGCGCGTGCGTTCCCGCGGCGATCACGGCGAACGGCAAGTCAGCGCTGACGCGCATGCATCCGACGCGATAGCGGGCGAGCGCTACCGACGCGAACGGCCAATACAAGCCCGCGGTGGCGAGCGTGAGCAACACGTTCTTCGCAACGAGTCGTCCGAGCGGCCAAGCCTCGATGATCGTGTGGAAGCGCACGTCGCCCAGCCGCGTCGCGTCCCAGACGACCTGCTGCAGCCGCGCGGCGAGATACGGCCATGCGAAGACATAAACGCCCAGGCCATACAACGCCGACATGACGAGCAGCCCGATGCGCGACGGATCGTCGTCGCCGCGACCGAGCGTCCACATGAACGGAACCGTCAACAGCCCGCCCGCGATCCCGCCGAGCAGCACGAGCACGAAGCCCTTCGCGTAAACCCAGTAGAACGACACGAGCGAGGGCTCGAACGCGAATCGGCGATCGCCGTAGGTCGCGAACGCGTGCTGATACGACTTCAGCCGGTGATGCATCCACGGAATGCCAAGCCCGGTCGCAAGCGACGCGATCCCGATCGGCCACATGCTGTCGGTCGCGACCACCGTCAGCACCGTCGCCGAAAACCACAGTGCGAGGATCGGCGCGATGATCCGATAGGCCTGCGCCGTCGTCGAATCGAATCCGAAGCGCAAGCCGCGATGGCTCGAATTGCCGAGCTTGAACCGCTGCGCCTTGAGGAAGAGCCACGGTCCGGTGACGAACAGCGCACCGATCGTCACGAGTCCCGCGACGGTCGAGAACTCGAACGCCCACGAATACGCGCCGAGCAGCACGAGCGCGATCACGCGGCCGCGCAGGATCGCCCAGGGATTCGCGTGGTAGTCGAAGACGTGGCTGGCGAGCCGCGTGTTCTGCCAGAAGTAGCGCATCTTGCGCACTTTCGCCCACGCCGAATAGATGCCGAGCGTGACGATTGTGAGCAACAGGTTCACGACCCAGATGCGGAAGTACTCGGCGCCCTCACCCGTGAACGACATCGGCGTCACATCGGGAAGGTCGGCGCGAACGACCGAAAGCGGCGGAGGCGCCTCGCCGGTCAGCTCCTGTCGCAGGCGACCCGGCTCGAGCCCGTCGGCGAGCCGCGGCCGGGACGGCATCGAAGGTTCGTTCATCGGCTCCCTTGTCGGATTCTTCCTACCCGATCGCGCGATCGTGGCGGACAGCCCGCGCGCGCTCTTTCCGTAGAGTGTAACGGATGGGCGTCGCCGCTCGTGCAATGGCACGCGGCCGCCCGCAGCGAAAGGAGATACCGGATGATCATCACGACGCGACATTCATTGACGACGGCGCTCGCGCTCGCCGGCCTGTGCGTCGGCACGCTCGCCGCGGCACAGCCGTACGCGCAGTCGTTTTCCGATTCGGCGCGCGTCGTGTCGGCGACGCCGATCGTCGACCGTGTGAGCGAGCCGCGGCAGGAGTGCAGGACCGAATACCGGACGATCGAGCAGTCGCGCACCGAATCGTCGCCCCCGGTCGGCGCGATCGCCGGCGGCATCGTCGGCGGCTTGATCGGCCATCAGATCGGCAGCGGTCGCGGCAACACCGCCGCGACGATCGGAGGCGCCGCAGCCGGCGCGGCGATCGGCAGCCAGTACGATCGCGGCGGCACGCAGACCTACGTCGAGCCAAGCACGCGCGAAGTGCAGCGCTGCGAGACGGTGAACGACACGCGCGACGTCATTCGCGGCTATACCGTCGTTTACAGCTACGGCGGACGCCAGTTCACGACCGAGTTGCCGTACGACCCGGGCCAGAGGTTGAACGTCGACGTCTCGGTCGCACCGCAGCCGAGGTAAGCGCCCAAGCGCTGACCGCAGAGTAAAGGGTCAGACTCGATATATTTGAGAATCGAGTCTGACCCTATTTGGCCGTAACCGCTGCACCGAAGAGGCCGCCCGCGGGCGGCCTCTTTCACGTTCGCGCGACAGCCCACGCGAGCACGAGCCACGCCGCGAGAAACGCGATGCCACCGAACGGCGTGATCGCGCCGAGACCGCGGTTGCCCGTCAACGCTAACGCGTAAAGACTTCCCGAGAACAGCGCGATGCCGGCAATCATCAGCCAGCCGACCACGGCGAGATCCACACGCTCCGGCCAGTGCAGCATCAGCAATCCGACGCCGAACAGCCCGAGCGCGTGCAGTGCGTGATAGAGGACGGCCGTCTGCCAAGTGGCGAGCAGATCCGGTTCGAGCCGCGACTTCAGCGCATGCGCGCCGAACGCGCCGAGTGCGACGGCGACGAACATCAGCAATGCGGCGAGCAGCAGTGCGAGGCGCGGCGTCATGCCTGAAGGCGTGGGAGCATCCTTCGCGAAGGCGCGATCGTCTACAATGACCGCGGCGCCCTCGCTCCGACGGGCGCGAGAAGGATAGCACCATGTCGATCGAACGCCGCCACGTCGGCAAGCGCCTGTCCGGTCTCGTCATGATGACGCCCGAAGCCGGCGGCAAGCTCGTCTTTCTCGCGGGCCAAGTCGCCGACGAGCCGCAAGCCGACATCACCGGCCAGACGCAGCAAGTGCTTGCGCAGGTCGACGATCTGCTGGCCGAGGCCGGCACCGACAAGTCGAGAATTCTGTCGGCGACGATCTACCTGCCGGACATCAATGACTTTGCCGCGATGAACGCGGTGTGGGAGAAGTGGGTCGTACCGGGTCAGACGCCGGCGCGCGCGACCGTGCAGGCTAAGCTCGCCGCCCCCGACTACAAGGTCGAGATTCAGGTCATGGCTGCGGCTCCGGCGAGCGGCGTCTGACGTCCGGCGATGGCACCTCCGCTCACCAACTCCGCGCAAGCCGTCGTCAACGCGACGTCACGGCACGAGATCGCGCCCGCTTCGAGCGACGCCGCGACGATGCCGGTCACGCGCGCCGATTTCGATCGTTACATGGTGCCGTGCTTCGCGCCGGCGCCGTTCGTGCCCGTGCGCGGCGAAGGCTCCCGCGTCTGGGACCAGCAGGGCCGGATGTACATCGACTTCGCGAGCGGCGTCGCGGTCACCGCGCTCGGTCACTGTCATCCGGCGATCGTCAAGGCGCTCGAGCAGCAGGCGCGCACGATTTGGCATGTGTCGAACTGGTTCACCAACGAGCCTGCATTGCGGCTCGCGAAGCGGCTCGTCGATGCGACGTTCGCCGAGCGCGTGTTCTTCTGCAATTCGGGCGCCGAGGCCAACGAGGCGGCGTTGAAGCTCGCGCGCCGCTACGCGCATGACCGTTACGGCGCCGACAAGGTGCGCGTGATCTCGACGCTCAATGCGTTCCACGGCCGCACGCTGTTCACCGTGACTGCCGGCGGCCAGGCGAAGTACGCAAGCGGCTTCGGGCCGCCGCCGGGCGGCTTCACGCACATCCCGTACAACGATGTCGCGGCGCTCGAAGCCGCGTTCCGCGACGAGGGCGGCGATGACATCTGCGCGGTGATTCTCGAGCCGATGCAGGGCGAAGGCGGCATGCGGCCCGGCACACCGGAATTCCTGCAGGCGGCGCGCCGGCTTTGCACCGAGCACCACGCGCTGCTGATCCTCGATGAGATCCAGAGCGGCATGGGCCGCACGGGCGCGCTGTTCTCGTACATGCAGAAGGGCATCGTCCCTGACATCCTCACGTCGGCGAAAGGTCTCGGCGGCGGCTTTCCGATCGGCGCGATGCTGACGACGACCGAGATCGCGAGCGCGTTCTCGGCCGGCGTGCACGGCACGACGTACGGCGGAAATCCGCTCGCCTGCGCGGTCGCGGGCGCGGTATTCGACGTGATCAATACGGTCGAGGTGCTCGACGGCGTCAAGGCGCGACATGCTCTGTTCATCGAGGGCCTGAAGGCAATCAGCACACGGCGCAAAGTGTTCTCGGAGCTTCGCGGCGAAGGCGTGTGGATCGGCTGCGAGCTCGATCAGCGCTGGCGCGGCAAGGCGGCCGACGTGCTCGCCGCGGCCGGAGAAGCCGGCCTGCTCGTGCTGATGGCGGGTCCGGACGTCGTGCGCATCGCGCCCTCGCTCGTGGTGAGCCTCGACGAGATCCTCGAAGGGCTCGCGCGTCTGGAGACGGCGCTCAATCGCGCGCTGATCTGATGTCGAGTCGGGCGACGCTTGCCTGTTGTTCGTCATTCCCGCGAAAGCGGGAATCCAGCTTCGTTCGCGCCAAAGACACTGGGTCCCCGCCTTCGCGGGGACGACAAGCGGCGCTCGCGTAATCACCGATGTTCTTCGTGCGGCCGATCGCGCGGGACGACCTGCCGGCGGTCTTCGCGCTCACCGAACGCACCGGCGCGGGGCTCACATCGCTGCCGGCCAATCGCGAGCGGCTCGCCGAGCGGATCGACCGCTCGCTCGCATCGTTCGCCGGCCAGTCGGCGCGCGCCGACGAGTGTTACGTCTTCGTGCTCGTCGATTCGACCGACGACCGTGTGGTGGGCATTTGCGCGATCGAGGCAGCGGTCGGCCTTGCCGAGCCGTGGTACAACTATCACGTCGGCACGCTCGTGCATGCGTCGCGCGCGCTCGACGTCTACACGGTCGCGCCCACGCTCTTTCTCGCGAACGACCACACGGGCAGCAGCGAGCTCTGCTCGCTGTTTCTCGATCAGGCGTTCCGCCGCGGCCACAACGGACCGCTGCTCGCGAAGAGCCGCTTCCTGTTCGTCGCCGAGTTTCCCGAGCGTTTCGCGCCCAAGCTGATCGCGGAGATGCGCGGCCGCCTGGATGCGCAAGGGCGCAGCCCGTTCTGGGAAGGGCTCGGCCGCCATTTCTTTTCGATGGAATACTCGACAGCGGATTACCTGACCGGCATCGGCCAGAAATCGTTCATCGCCGAATTGATGCCGCGCCACCCGGTCTACGTGAATCTGCTGCCCGAGGCGGCGCGCGCGGCGATCGGCGAAGTGCACCGCGATACCGAGGCCGCGCGCAAGCTGCTCGAGCAGGAAGGCTTTCGCTACGAAGGTTATGTCGACATCTTCGATGCCGGTCCCACGCTCGAGTGCTTTCGCGACGACATCAACGCCGTGCGGCAAAGCGACGTGTTTCCCGTCGCGCTCGGCGAAGCCGACCCGGTGCCCGATGATCGCGTCGAATCGGTGCCGTGGCTCGTTTCGAATCGCAAGTTCGCCGACTTCCGCGCGCTCGCCGTCAACGCGCCACCGCGTGTCGCCGATCGATTTCCGCTGCTTCCCTATGCAGCCGCCGCGCTCGGTGTGGTCGAAGGCGACATCGTGCGCGCGGTTCCGCTCAAGCCGCGCGATCGTTGAGTGATGCAACGCGCGACGCAAGACGGCCTGCCTTGGGTCCGATCCGTGGACGCCGTAATGGAGATCAACTTCGACGCCATACCCGGCCCGACGCACAACTACTCGGGGCTTTCGTTCGGCAATCTCGCCGCCGAGCGCCACGCGGAACGGGTGTCGAACCCGCGCGAAGCGGCGCTGCAAGGGCTCGCGAAAATGCGCGCGCTCGCTGCACGCGGTTATCCGCAAGCGGTATTGCCGCCGCACGAGCGGCCGGCGATCTGGGCGCTGCGCAAGCTCGGATTCGACGGCGACGATGCGATCGTGTTGCAGCGCGCCGCGCGCGACGCGCCGCGACTTCTCGCCGCGTGCTCGTCGGCCGCGGCAATGTGGGCGGCGAACGCAGCAACGGTGAGCGCGTCGGCGGACACCGCCGATGGCCGCGTGCATTTCACGCCGGCGAATCTCGCCGCGAACTATCACCGCACGCTCGAAGCGCCCACGACGACCCGCGTGCTGCGCGCGATCTTCGCCGACGATACGCGCTTCGTTGTCCACGCCCCCTTGCCATGCGCGCCGCAGATTGGCGACGAAGGCGCGGCCAATCACACGCGGTTTCAGACGTCCGACGAAGCGCCCGGCGTCGAATTCTTCGTCTACGGCCGACGCGCGTTCGGCGAGTCGCCGGTACCCGCCCGCTTCCCCGCACGACAGACCTACGAGGCGTCGGCAGCGATCGCACGTCGCCATGGCCTCGATCCGGCGCGCACGGTCTTCGCGCAGCAGAACCCGCAGGCGATCGACGCCGGCGTATTCCACAACGACGTCATCGCCGTGGGCACCGAGGCCGTGCTGTTCTGTCACGAGCATGCTTACGTCGAGCAGGACGCGGTGCTCGCGCGACTGCGTAAAGCGATCGGCGACGTGTTCACGCCGATCGTCGTGCGCGCCGATGAAGTAAGCGTCGACGACGCCGTATCGACGTATCTGTTCAACAGCCAGCTGCTTGCGCGCGCCGACGGGCGATTGCTGCTCGTCGCGCCCGCCGAGGTGCGTGAAAACGCACGCGTGAGCGCGTACGTCGACATGCTTCTCGCGTCGGGCGGGCCGATCGCCGAAGTCATGACGTTCGACCTGCGGCAGAGCATGCGCAACGGCGGCGGTCCCGCGTGCATACGATTGCGCGTGCCGCTCACTACCGCCGAGTGCGCAGCGAGTGCGGCGCGCGTGTTCTTCGACGATGCGCTCGCCGACGAGCTCGACGCATGGATCCGCAGACACTATCGCGACCGTCTCGCGCTCGCCGATCTCGCCGATCCGTCGCTCGTCGACGAATCGCGTCGCGCTCTTGATGAGCTCACCCGCATTCTGCGGTTGCGTGCCGTATATCCCTTTCAGGATTGAGGCGACTCGACGGACACGCACTGTGCGCCGGCCAACATTGATGCATTGCGCCTTGACGCGATCGTTGCGCGGTAGGACAGTGCGCGCTCGTCCCGCGCGTCCAACGCGCACGGGGAAGCCAAACATGGAGGAGAACTTGATCAAGCTTCAATGGCAATCGAGAGCACGCACGCTGGCGCGCGTTCTGGCTTTCGGCCTGGCTGCAGCCGGGCTGGTATTTTCGGGCGCGCCCGCGGCGACGCCCAACGACGACGCTGCTGCGACGCAGGCGGCGCAGGACACGAGCTCCGCGCTCGTACAGCTCAATGGCGACCCGCTGTCGACGTACACGCGCACGAAGCCCGCGCACGGCAAGAAGATCGATTTCAACAGCAACGCGGTGAGGTCCTACCGCGCGCAGCTCGCGGCGCTTCGTAACGACTACAAGGCGTGGCTGCGCGCCAACGTTCCGCAAGCGAAAGTCACCGGCGAATTCGACGTTTCGCTTAACGCGGTGGCGGTGCAGCTCAACGGCGCGACGTTGACGCAAATCGCCGCGGCACCGCAAGTGAGGCATGCAGAGTATCAGGGCCTGTATAGGCCGATCGACGCCAACGATCCCGATCTGAACCTGATCTCGGCGATCCAGGCGTGGGCGCAGGCCGGAGGCGCCGCCAACGCGGGAAGGGGCGTCAAGGTCGCCATCGTCGATACCGGGATCGAAATTTCGCACCCGTGCTTCAGCGATGCCGGCTATCCGACTCAGCCGCAGCTGGGCGATCACACATTCACGAACAACAAGGTGATCGCCGCGAAGGTGTTCAACAACAAGACGCCGAGCCGGCACTACACGGCGGCGCCCATCCAGGAGCACGGCACACACGTCGCCGGCACTGTGGCGTGCAACCTCGACACGCCGGCGACCGTGGACGGCGTGGCGATTCCGTACGCGATCTCGGGCGTCGCACCGGCCGCACTGCTCGGCAACTACAACGTCTTCCCGGACAACGTGACCAATGCTCGCTCGGAGGACATCCTGAACGCGCTCGAGGCCGCCTACGCGGACGGCTTCGACGTCGCGAACATGAGCCTGGGCGGGGGGTCCCACGGCATCCAGGACCTGCTGATGGTTGCCGTCGACGACCTCGACCAGGCGAACATGGTCGTCGCCGTCGCGGCCGGCAATTCGGGTCCCGGGTTCTTCACGGTCGAATCGCCCGGAGCGGCTGCGCGTGCGCTCACCGCCGGCGCGAGCACCGTGCCACATTTTGTCGGCGCGCCCGTTACCGTTGGCGGCAACACGTACGGCGCAGCGTCCGGCGACTTTGCGACGGTCAGCACGGACCTGACGGCACCCCTTGGCGTCGTGGCCGGGAGCACCAATGGGCTCAGCACCGCCTGCTCCGCGCTAGCTGCGGGCAGCCTTTCGGACAAGATCGCGTTGATCTCGCGCGGCGTGTGCACGTTCTCGACGAAGATTCGCAACGCGCAGAACGCGGGCGCCGTCGCAGTGCTGGTCGCGAACAACGTGGCCGGTGACCCGGTCGCAATGGGAAGCGACGGTACGCCGAACCAGCCGACCGTTCCCGCTTACATGGTGTCCGTATCGGACGCGCCGGCGCTCATCGCGGCGGACACGCTCTCGACGACGATCGGCGCGACGCTGCAATACTTCCTGACGACTAACGCCGACATCATGGCGGGATTCAGCAGCCGCGGACCGACAGACGTCGATTTTCGCGTGAAGCCCGACGTGGTTGCGCCCGGCGTCAACGTGCTGAGCTCGATCCCGCACACCTTCTGCGATGCACCGCCGTGTTTCGCGTTCTTCCAGGGAACGTCGATGGCGACGCCGCACCTTGCGGGATCGGCCGCCGTCGTGCGCGGGCTGCACCCGGACTGGTCGGCTGCTGAGGTGCGCTCGGCGATCGTCAATACGGCGGACCAAGGCGTGCTGAAGAAATACAACAAGTTCAATCCGCTCGTCACCGAAACCAACGTCAACGTCATCGGCAGCGGACGCGAGAATCTGCTGACCGCGGTGGGCGCCATCGTTTCGCTCGATCCGGTCAGCGTCAGCTTCGGGGCGGTACCATTGGGTGGCGGCCAGACGAAGACGTTCGCGGTTACGCTCACCAATCTCTCGACCGGAACGCTCACGTTGAGCGCGAGCATGACGCCGGGCGATTTGAGCGTGAGTTACGCGGTGTCTGCGCCTTCGCCCACAGCGGTAGGGCCGGGTGAAACGGCGACGGTCACGGTGACGATGACCGCAGTGAAAAACGCCGTGGCCGGTTCGCATCAAGGACGACTCGATATCAACTCGGGCGGCAGCCCCGTCGCGCACGCGGCGGTGTATACGCTGATCAGGTAACGCGCCCGGACGCTCGCGTCCGGCGGCTTCGACAACGGGACGGGCGGCGAGCCCGTCCCGTTTGTTTTTTTGCCGTCCCGGATCAGTCGGCCAGCGCCACCGGCAGCGTGCGGTGCCGGCGCACCGGCGACCACGTGACGGCTGCGGCGGCGAGCAGCACACCGAGCGCCGCAACGCAGAGCAGCGTGTAGCGCAAGCCGATCACGGTCGCGAGCGCGCCGCCCGCGAGCGATCCGAGCGGCGCCGCGGCGACGGTGAGGAAGCGCATCGTCGCGGTCATCCGGCCAAGCAGCCGATCGGGCGTGATCGCCTGGCGCAGCGCGAGGTAGTTGATGCCCCACAGGATGCCGCCGAAGTCGAACACGAACATCGCCGCGCCGAGCGCGATCGTCGCGAACCACACGGGCCCGCTGACGAGCCCGTACGCCTGTCCGCCGACCACCGTCAGGATCAACCCGAGCAAAATCGACGGTCCGACGCCGTAGCGTTTCGACAGCCGCTCCGCCGACGCGGCCGCGATGACGCAGCCCAGGCCGCCGCAGGCATACGCAAGACCGATCGTCCCGGCCGACAACCCGAGCTCGCGCGTCGCGAACAGCACGAGCACCGCGATTTGCATGTGGTGCAGCACCTGCCACCCGCCTGCGATGCACGCGAGCGCCCACAGCGTGCGGTTGCCGTGCACGAGCCGCAAGCCTTCGATGATCTCCGCGGTCACCGACGATTTCGGTCCCGCATGCGGCACGTCGCTCGGCGCGCGCACGCGGCGCAACATCAGCGCCGAAACGAAGAAGCCGAAGGCGTCGAGGACGATCGCGAACGGCGCCGTCAACAGCTGGATCAGACCGCCGGCGAGTCCCGGACCGATGAGCGCGGACGACGTCTCGCCGAGCGAGATCTTCGCGTTCGCTTCGACCAGCCGCTTGCGCCCGGCGAGCTGCGCGAGCAGCACCTGGTAGGCGGCGCCGCCGACGACGTTCTGCACGCCGCAGAAGAAGCCGACGATGAACAGGACGTCGATGGACAGCGCGCCCATCCACGCGGTGATCGGGATCGCGAGCAGCGCCGCGCCGCGCGTCAGGTCGGCGAGGATCACGATCGGAAGCTTGCGCACGCGATCGAGCAGCACGCCCGCATGCAGTGAG
>WNGA01004193.1_pt1 | contig 24430 bp, 23 predicted proteins | sample 5400061 | NCBI WGS metagenome assembly WNGA01 (sample SAMN13153366, study PRJNA577476) | soil metagenome | isolation source: 100 cm soil or saprolite under grassland replicate 2 | place: USA:California | collected 2016-06-15 | reverse complement strand
CGACATGCTCGCCAAGCTCCGCCGCGTCCTCATCGCCGCGCAATATCAGCCAGGTCAGCCCTCAGCCCCCACCAAGGCAGAAATCCTCCAAGTGCAGGCAGCCTGGGCCGCCGCCGGCCAGTGAACTGCGAAACTCCAGTTTCTATCTAAGGCCGCATAATACGCCGGGCAGGGGAGTGAACAAAAATAGTGCTCAATAAGCCTTGTCTGTTGTAACCATTACTATTATCATGGTCTCAACTAGCTCTGGCAAAATACAGTGTCGCAACTATATTTTCCAACGCTAGTTAACAAAATTGAGGGTCCTCTGCGTCTTGTGGTGCAGCCCACATAAAAAAGGGTTGACCGGCATAAGCGGTGTGTTAGAATTGGTTAAAGCGACACCGTATTTTGTTCCAAAGCGCAGGGCCCCGAAAGGGGTCCTAATCGTTGGCCCCCAAAAATTCAGACGGCTAGTCCTCGAGGTACAGCCGCGCCCATAGCGCGTAAATGCGCACACCCTGGCCTTCTCGAAGGTCTAGTTCAGTGCGCCCTTGAAAGGACAAGAATGGAACACGCAAGCGAAGTGCTCGCTGCCCGATTCGGTGATCTCGCGAGCAGTAAACATCAAACCACTAGCTCTATAGAGAGTACTGCTAGTATAAGCAATACCTCTATAGAGATTCCGGCTGAAGTTGATCAGTTAATTGACAACAAAGCCTACCGGCCAAAATTCCGTAAGCTCGTGCGCGAGTACCCCAAAGAGATCATGGCTCTAGTCGAGCTGGCCCAGACCAAGGCCAACCCAAGTCACTGGTTTGCCGTCGTCACGGCCAAGAAGAACTGGGAGCGCACCCTGAAGTTCCTCGCGGAGCTCTTCCGCGTGCGCGAGACGGCTGCACGGGTAGCTGAGAAGCTCGGCGCTGCCGTCACCACGTTCATCTACCAGCAGGTCTGGCGCGGGGTGAATGTCGAGCGATGGGCCGACACGGCGCGGGAGGTAGGCACGCACAAGGCCAAGTACTTCACGTGGCTGTGCCGGCGAGAGACCGCGGGCGAGGCGCAGCGGGCACCGCGCCGCCCGGTGTAGCACCCAGTCGGCCCCCAGCAGCCCACAAAGGAAAGGGCCGGGTTTTCCTGCCGGTGCTCCCCAGCCAGATTGAAATGGCGTGCTATGTGTTTAGCCCAACCATAAGTAGTATAATAGATGTCTGTAGAGTAACTATGGATAGAAAACGGATGTTAAGCGGGCGTATGATCCTCTCCCTCTCTCGTGAGCGCCGTCGCGTACGAAAGTTAGCAAAGAGCCAGGCCGGTTATAGCGCGCTCGGGCTACTTGTCGCCGTTGTTGTCCTGATTGGTTTTTTAGCTGGCGGCTTCTTCCTCCTCAACCGTGTCGGTACCCCTGGGCCGAAGGGAGCTACCGGGGAACAAGGTGCGAGGGGCGACACCGGTAATACGGGTGCCACTGGACCCCAAGGCCCTTCCGGGTCTGCCACTTGCACCTATGGCAATTGCCTTAGCCTGCAAGCCACCAGCCCGGGCACCCAAGAAACCGGCGCCATCAATGTCTCTGACAACGCTACCATCGGCGGTACCCTGACCGCCAGCAGCTTGAGCGGCAACGGCTCGGCGGTCTCCAGTCTCAATGCGAGCCAACTCGCCAGCGGTACCGTCAGTGACGCTCGTTTAAGTAGCAGCGTCTCATTGCTAGGCCAAACCATATCTAACACCGAACTGGAAAACTCCAGCCTGACTATCAACACTGGCTCCGGCCTCAGCAACGGGTCCACTGTCGCACTGGGCGGCGTCATCACCCTGACCAACTCCGGCGTCCTGTCTGTCACCGGCACCGCCAACCAGATCACGGTCAGTGGCAGCACCGGCAACGTTACTTTCAGTTTGCCCCAAGACATCGCGATAACTAGCGGCCCGACATTTGCCAGCCTAACGGTGACCAGTAATATTACTGCCGCCGCCCTTACCTTTGGCACCAGTTTGAGCAGCTCTTGCGCCGGGCTGACTAACTACGTCTGGGTACCAGGCAACCCCAAGTTCGGTACCTTGCCGGGTTTTTGCGTCATGAAGTATGAAGCCAAAGACGACGGCAGTGGCAACGCTGTCAGCACCGCCAGCGGCACGCCTTGGATTAACATGTCCCAGATCACGGCGGAAGATGAGTCCCAGGCGGCCTGCACCGGCTGCCATTTGCTGACCGACGCCGAGTGGATGACTATTGCCACCAATGCGCTGTGGCAAGACGCCAACTGGTGCAACCTGGCGGGTGACGGCTGTAACAACGCTCCCGGCACCGCCAACAAGTACCTGGCCACCGGCCATGAGGACAACTCGCCGGCCGCCGCCCTGGCCGCCAGCGCCACGGACAGCCAAGCCTGCTATGGTACGGTCACCGCTGGCACCGACACCGCCTGCGGCACCGCCGACACCCAAAAACGCACCCTGACGCTGTCGACCGGCTCAGTCATCTGGGACATCCCCGGTAACGTCTGGGAGTGGACCGACGGCTGGATCATGGGCAACGAGGAACCGTATAACGGTGTCAATGGCTTTGGTTGGAAAGAGTTCACCGCCATTACCCAATGGCGCGGCTTGCAATACGCCAACCCCACCAGCCGCGGCTGGAACTCCTCTCAACGCCTGGGCCAGATTTACACTGACGGCACCTCCACCAACAATACCCTGTATGCGCTCAAACGCGGAGGCGTTTGGTTCGACGGCACGCATGCGGGGGCTTTCGCGCTCGATCTGTTCGGGGAGCCGGCGGATACCAACTCCGCCTTTGGGTTTCGCGTCGCCCGGTGATGGTGCGTGGTGTCTTGGTGACGCAGCTTGGCCCGGCCTTCTTCCCTGATCAGCGAGAGACGGCTTAGCGTGTGTGACCGGTTCGTGCTTGTGGAAGACCCGCAGATGGGGGAGCGCTTCAACCTCAAGCTCTCGCCAAGCTATGACTACCGGCCCAACTACAACGTGGCGCCCGGGCAGTACGCGCCGGTCATCACGCCGGCGGGCCTCGAGCACATGCATTGGGGTCTGGTGCCGCGGCGGGTCAAGGACTCGGGGAGGCTGGGCTCCACCATGATCAATGTCCGCGCCGAGACGGTGGTCGAGAAGCCGACGTACCTACGAGGTGCGCAAGGATGCCGAGGGCCAGGACGTCAAGAGCTTCACCATCATCACGACCGAGGCCAACGAGCTCGTGGCCAAGGTCCACGACCGGATGCCGGTGATCCTGCTGCACGAGACCGAGGAGATCTGGCTGGACCCCAACGTCACCGAGCCGGCGGAGGTGCTGCCGCTCCTGAGACCGTACCCGGCGATCGCGATGGCAGGCTACGAAGTGGGCCCGGCCGTGGGCAGTAGGCGCAACAACGGGCCAGAGCTGATCAAGCCGGTGACGTAGCAGCCGCGGGGTAGGGGAGGGCAGGCGATTCCGGCGGAATCGTCATCAAAGACTCAGCTGGGGCCGAGGCTTCGGCTCGTAGCCTTCGATCAGTCGTGCACCATTGGCGTCAACCACGCCAACTGTCACAGCAAGACCCACAGTGTTGAGTTCATTTTGGGTAAATCTCTTTAACTGATGCATTAGCTCAATCATGAATACACTATAATCAACAGCAGTTTGGAGATCATACATCTTAAGCATTGGAGGGTACTGCTCGTAAATAGCTAATGGGTCATGTATAGTCCCAAGAAAAATTGCCCTAGGGCCGATTACTTCCCGTTGGTCAAATCGGCTGTCCCAAACTGCTATCCTGGGCCGGCCATCTGGGTATCCGGCAATCGCCAAACCCAGCGACTTGCCTTCGGGTGCGGGCGGTAGCAAATGGCGGATCGCGGTTAGCGTCTCAGTAGGCGAATCGTGATAATTCTCTTGTAGCAAGTGTTGTAAAATCACATGAGCATCCTGCCCATTAAACTGACCATACCCGAAGTAAGCCAATAGCAGGTTTTTACACACCAGAATCTTCTGAGCGCTATCATCGCCAATAACAAATGATTGACCCGAAGATTTGCTGCTAGTTATTGTGAGGCGGTCGGCTGCGAGTACCACACCCCGTCGTGTAATTGTCCCAACAATAAGCGTCATAACAATAGTGTAGTTTATGGAGGTTACTCAGGGAAGTGCTCTGCACTTCCCTGAGTAACTGGCTGCGCCGCTACTCGTCGATGCGACTGATCACGTCGTTCTGGAGATCAGTGGCGGCGGCCATGGAGCCGGCGACGGAGGTGGCGTGGTCGGACTGACCGACGCCGCTGTCGTAGTCGGCCGCTGCATCCCTCTGCGCGTCCGAGCCGTCGTGCGAGAGGTCGCCCGCGTCGAACTCGCGGTCCTCACGCTCCTGCTGTGACTCGCCAAAGAGCCAACCCATATTTACACCCCCTCTCAGGGTGAGATGGGCTAAGGACACTCCCTTTAGATTGCCGCACGTGCTGTAAAGCAATCTAAAGGGCATTTCAATAATACCTGGCGAGCTATTAAGTGCAAGCATAGCCATTCCACACTGCGTATAGAAATGCCTGCCGGTAATGCGTTAAATCGAGACAGCTAATTAAGCCGCCAGGGTGCGCAGGGCATCCCACGAGCCCTTGGAGGTCTTGATGTCGCTCTCGGAGGCGAGGATGTAGCGCCAGGCAGCGCCGACCTTCTTGTCGGCGCTGACGTGGTTGGACCAGCGCTGGGCGGCGTCGCGCTTGCCCTGCACGTCCGCGCTGCTCATGTCCTTGTCGGACTTCACCTCAATGACCCAATGAGTGCGGTGTGTGTCCACGGCTAGGAAGTCGGGGTTGTACTCCCTCGCGCCGGTCCAGAGGATGGGCAGATCGCCAATCTGCAAGCGCACCCAGAGGTCAATGGCGTCCTCGTCCTCGAGGATATTGGCCACGTCGCGCTCCGGCGCGGAGTCAAACCAGTCCTGAGAGTACAGCGACTTCTCGTACCCTTCGTAGCCCACGCCCTTCTTGAAGGCTGAGAAACGATCGTGGCTCGTCTCGAGGCGGGCCACCCGCGCGGCGTTGAACGGGGTCAGCGCGACCACTTCGCCGTAGGAAGGCTTGGCCGTGAATCGGCGCTGCTCCACGGTGATGAGCTGGATGAGGCCGGCTGAGGCTCGGTCCATGTAGCCGCTGAGGATCTTCTCGGCCTGCGGCCCGAGCCCACGGAGGAAGGCGTCCACGATCTCACCGGCCGGGTGTTGCTGGTTGGCTCGCGCCGGCACCACGGGCGCGCCCAGGACTTGATCCATGAGCTGGCGGCGCAGCTCGTCGAGGGGGAACAGGGTGGCAGGGGACTCCACGCGGTCAACGGCCCGGGCCGTCACGAGCTCGGTATGGCGGAGGCCGTCAGGGCCCTCCACGATCCGGGCACTGAGCGTCACGCGGCGGAGATGGCCGACGGGATCGGCCGCGATGCTCTCGCCGAGGTGGCGGAACGGCTCATGGTCGGTGATGTCGGCGAGGGAGAACTCGCTCTTGACCGCGGCCATCTTGAGTTGCGGGATCACCAGGGGCGGCAGATCCGGGCGACGCCGGAGCTCTTGTTGCATACGCAGCGTTTCGGCCTCGGCCCGCGCGGTGTAGGTCTCAACGCTCTCGATGAGTGCTTCCCCTGGGGTGGCCACGGCCGGCGACGGGCCGCTGCTGGCCTCGATCGCGGCTACTGGTGCGGCCACCGTGGTGGTCTCTTGGACAGCCACCAGGCGCCCTTCAGCGTCTTGCTTGAGCACGGCCCGGGTGCGCCGGTCGATGAACTGCTCGTTCAGCACACCCGCCTTACGCAGCAGGTCCTCGTAGCGCTCGTGGCCCAGGACCTCGAGCGTGTCGAGCACCTCGATGTCGGTGTAGTGGCCAAACGGCAGCCGCAAGCCGCGGCCGAGGGTCTGCTCAGTGAGGATCTCGGACACCGACGCCCGCATGGAGGCGATGACGTAGACGTTCTTGACGTCCCAGCCTTCTTTGAGCATGCCGACCGAGATGATGATGCGGTACGGGCTGGCCGGGTCCTCGACCTGCTCCAGGGAAGCCAGGGCCTCGTCTGGCGCGTCCGAGTGGACCGTCAGCACCTTATCGGCGAAGCGCCCGCCGGCGAATTGCTCGTCACTCAGAATCGCTTCGATCTCGTCGGCTTCGGCGATGCTGCGTGCTACCACCAGCATGACGGGATTCACCGGCGCCTCGCCGCTCTCCTTACACCACCGGGTAACGGCCGTCTCCTTGAGCTCCAGGAGGCGAATGCCGTCGAGCAGCTTGGTCTGCGGGTCAGCGCGGTCGTCCTGGCGGCCGACGATGACCGGGGTCTTAACGAGCTTGTCGGCGATGGCGGCCGCCAGCGGGTAGCGGTAGATGATCAGCTCCTCCGGGGTCTTCTTGTGCGGCGTGGCGGTCAGGCCAATGAGCACGTACGGGCGGAGGTCGCGGATGGCGTCGGAGAAGGCGGGCCCGTAGTAGGTGTGGTGCTCGTCGGCGAAGACGACCAGGTCGCCCTGCTCCTGCAGGTGAGCGTAGAACGCCTCGCCGAGGCCTTCCTGGAACTTGTGCGTCTTGCGGCCCAACGTGGTCTGCGGCTTGGTGAGCGCTTGAACAGTGAAGATGAACAGCTTGACCTGCTCCGGGTCGTCCATGGCCGCCCGCATGGCCGGCGTGGCGAAGTTGTCGCTCGTGATCACGGTCGGCCGAACCTCCATGCCGCCGAGCAAGCTCTTGGCGTGGCCGGGCGTGAAGTTGGCGACCGTCTTCTCGAGAATCGTCCGGCCGGGGGTGATGACGGCGAAGTTGCGCACACCCTGGGCGGCGAAGTACTCGATTCCGGCGGCTAGGACGTAGGTCTTGCCGACGCCAGTGGCCACGTCGACCACGCCCTCAAAGGGAGGGGGCAGCTCGTCGACGTCGTAATGCTGGCCGACCTCGAAGACGATGCTCTCGAGGGCCTCGCGGTTGGGTTGGCGCAGGTCGAGGTGCGAGGCGATCGCTTCGACGAGATCGAGGTCGAAGGTGGCGGCGACTACTTCTGGACTGCTCATGCCGCGACCTCCACGCCAGGAGTGGGGGAGCTCGTCGTCAGCCAGCGCCGGCGCCGGCGGTACTGCCGCAGGAGCGACTGAGGGATCTTGCGCACTGTCGAGCCCGGCCGCAGGACCTGGAGGGCTTCCTGGGCCTTGGGGTCCACTGCGGTGCCGCAGATGACGACGCTCTCGTCATCGGCAAGGTTGCCGACCAGGAGGTGCGCCACGTCTTCGTTCACCAGACCGTCAACAACGGCCAGACGAGAACGGCCCTGCCGGCCGCTGAACGGTCCGTCGACGTGATACTCGAAGTGGAGCTGCGCCGCGGTGACTTCAGCGAGCTGCCGGTGTGTCGCCCAGTCCGATAGGACGACGCGGCCGGAATCCTCGGTGAACATCGACGGGGCGACCTCAAGGATGCGGAAGCTCCCGCCGCCCTTCCACTCAGCGGCCCTAGTGATTCCGCCGGAATCACGGCCCTCGACCACCTTGGTCAAGCGGGGGATGGTGAAGTTGTCGAGCGTGTCAGCGCTCCACTCCACGCCGATCCACCGGCGTCCCATCTTATGGGCGACCGCGGCAGTTGTACCGGAGCCGAGGAAGCAGTCAAGGACAACGTCTCCAGGGCCAGAACCGCCTTGAAGAATCTGCTGAATAAGCCGTTCAGGTTTGGGGGTACCAAAGAGCTCCGCGGATGGCTGATTAAATAGTCGCTTCAGCTCGTACTTTGCTTGGCGATTGTGCCCGGTCATGTCGAGATCCACCCATAGCGTTGAGGGTGGGATATTCTCCTGGTCTGCTACGTAGCGCTTGCGGAACAAGCGGGTTCCTTGATCCGAGAAGCAGATCTCTCCTTCGTCGATCATTTGCTTCATTCGGTCTGACGACCAACGCCAACCATTCGTGGGAGGCTGGATAACAAGACCATTTGGGGCAGTCACTGAGTATCGAAGGTTAGGTCTTGGGTTGGGGGATGAAACGTCACCGCCTCCGAACCAAGGCCCGCGTGGATCGTTGTCAGGGTTGCTGTAGATAGCGTCCATCTCGGGCGCGCGCACCTCTCGATTTGGCCGCCAGTCTTGTTGCTTGCCATAGATCAGGATGTAGTCATGATCAGTGGAGAACTGCTTCGCGTCGTTCCGCCTGCTATCAACCTTGCGCCAGATCACCGTTGCCACGAAGCAGGCACGCCCAAACACCTCATCCATCATAACCTTGAGGTAGGCCTGCTCGCTGTCGTCGCAGTGGACCCACACCGAGCCGTCGGAGCTCAACAGCGTCTTGATTGCCAGTAGCCGGTCCCGCATCATCGTGAGCCAGACCGAGTGCTCGAGGGCGTCGTCGTAGTGCTCAAACGCCTGCTGCGTGTTGAAGGGCGGGTCCAGGTAGGCCAGCTTGACCTTGCCGACGTACTCCCGGGCAAACTCGGGGAGCTCCACCAGGCTCGTCAGGGCGTTCAGGGCGTCGCCGCGGATCAGGAGGTTGTCCCTGACCCTGGTCTTGGCAGGATGGACAGCGCCCACGCTGTCGACGTCGTGGAGCAGGCGAACCTCGGCCACGCGGTAGTCGACCGGCGGAACCCACTGGTACGAGCCGTCCTCGTGCGCGAGAAGGCGCAGCTGTTTATTCGTCCACGTAAGTTCTAATCGGCCTTGGTAGGTTTCGTGAGGTTGCACAAAGCTCTTGAGTTACAATACTTGCCTTATCCTAACTCGTAATAACGCGAAAACAAAGCACCCGCTACACGGCGCACGATTGACAGTAAGGAGGACAGGGGGAGGTGGGACAAAATAACGACTCCGATAATCCATCCGAACGATCAGCTTGCCGAACTCCGTCTCTCCTCCGATGACGCCGCCTGCATGGCCCGCCGTCGACGTCTCCGGCGCCACAACCACACGGCCCAACCCACTGCGAGCAGGATCAGGACAATGCCTAGTATCAACAGCCAGGCCGCGCCAGTATTGGGCAGGCTGGACGAGGTAGCATCGCCGTAGATACCACTGCCATAGGTGCCGCGGTCGTAAACTGCCAGTAGAAAATGGGCAATCGGGCTCCGCATAGATCTATTGTACTCTAATGCGCTTATGGTAGCATAAACATATGTGAACGAGGTGTCGCCTGTGGCAGGGCAAAAGCCGATTCAGAAATTACTGCAGAGCGAGATGAGCCGCCGGGAATTTCTTGGTTTTATGGGCGCGGCTGCCCTCGCCGCGGTTGGCGTGTCAGGGGTCTTGCGCAGCCTCAGCAACTTGACCGACAGCACTGACCCTGGACATAGCGGGGGCTATGGTGCTAGCGCGTACGGCGGTGATCGCAGTCAGCGCCGTAAGACGGACCTGCATTAGTGTCACGCCTGCCGGTACCTGGCTCTGATTCTGGTGTCTGGGGTGATATCCTTAATGATTACCTCGAAGTAGAGCACAACGCCGACGGCACCCTCAAGCCTTCGGGTAGTCTCGGTAGTAAGTACACTAAGCCCGTTGCCGGTATCCCGAAGGGTGATTTAACTTCTGATGTCCAGACCTCTTTGGGAAAAGCCGATACGGCGCTGCAAGCGGTGGACGTATCAGGTAAGGTCGACAAATCAACCCTTACCACGAAGGGTGATGTGTATGCTGCCTCGGCTGCCTCAACGCCGGTGCGAGTGGGTGTGGGCACGACCGGACAAGTCCTAACGGCTGATCCAACCCAAACAGCGGGGCTGAAGTGGGGTGCTGTAACAGATGCGGATGCGGTCCATAAGGGCGACCTTGTATATAATGCTGTTGATTTCGGTGCTGATGCGAGCGGCGTCGCCGACAGTACCTCGGCCTTCCAAGCTGCTTTAGATGTCTGTAGCGGCCGGGGTGGTATCGTATTCGCGCCAGCTGGCACGTACTTACTTGGCGCTCTTACGCAGTATTCGTCTACCATTTTGCGCGGAACAGGTATCGGCACCCTTTTTAAACTGAAAGACGGAGCCAATACCGTCATGATTTCTACTCGGGACACCATTGGCGCACCGACGACCTTCCCGCACGATCACATTATCGAAGATATCAGCTTTGATCTGAACCGGGCTAATAACCCCATCAGTGCTCGCGCTATCGAAGGCTACCGCGTGCGCAACCACAAACTGCAACGATGTAAGTTCACAAACTTTAATAATGAATGTGTGCGGGTGTTTGGCGATACGCAGTTTAGTATCCAGCCCCGCTTTATTGACAATCAGTTTGATCAGGGGGACCCCACCAATGGTGTAGGTATTGTTCTTGATAGCGGAACATTTGATTCGTGGCTCGATGGTAATGATGTCGGTAGGGCATGGCGCGGCATTGTTATTTCGAATGGCGGCTATGGCAATCACAAGCTAGTCAGCAACTGGACCTGGGGGCACATGGACAGCGGCGTTTATGTATTTCAGTCCCATGGGAACCAATTTAGCGGTCATACATCCGAAAGTAACTTCGGGGATGGCATAGTGTTTGATGGCTGTAATGATAATGCTGTGACGGGCGGTCGTGTCTCGGACAATTCCTTTGTCGATACTGATAACAAGTTTGGCTACGGCGCTGGATTTGGCACAGCTAATGTAGCTTCTGGAGTGAAGGCCATTAACGATTCCGTAGGCATCAAATTCAATGGCACGCTGATCGTCAACCCTCTTGCTGCCCAAAAGTACGGCATTTTGGCAAGTGGTGCCTCCACCCTGGTGTATCAGATTGGTTGTACGTTCTCTGGACAAGGGACGGCCGATACTAGCACGAGCGGTGGAGCTCAGATCAGGACCTTCACGCCGAGCGACGATATATCATTCCCTACGGCAATGGTGAGCGGCAATTTGGCGGTGGGGCCTGGTGCCACGCTGCTAGAAGAACGTCTGACAATTGACGGCAACGTGAAGGTCAAAGGTGGACAAACGATTAACTTAGAAAACAGTAGCTTTGACTCGACGCTCCACGTTGTCAATGGTGGCGGCTCGGGAGCTAGCTTGCTGAGTGTCGATAGTGGCGTCAAGTTTGCCGGCCAATTAGTGGGCGGCCTGGATACTATGACCTACGCCTCAGTTATAGTCTTATCTGTTACTGCGGCCTTTGTGCACAAAACTACCACCACGAGCCTGGTAGGGGATGCTACCATCAACGCTTCCAGTGGCGGCACAGCGGGTCAAGTGATGTATATTGTGATCGCCAACGATGCCGCCTCAGGCCGAACTATAACGTTCGGCACCAATTTCAAGCCCAACGGAACGCTTGTGGGTACCATCGGCAAAACGGCCTCCCTGATCTTCGTGAGTGATGGGACAAATTTCTACGAAACCTCGCGTGTAACTGGACTCTAGGTACAATATAGTGCGATGGTATTTTGTTACCGTAGATGGGTTCACCTTACTCGGCTACCGGAGCAGTGTATATCTCGCTCAGCGTGTCCCTGGTGGCGTGGAACGGCACCCGCTTGATGATCTCGTGCTCCAGGCCCAGCATCGCGGCCGGGTGGATGACGTACTCGCCGTAGCGATCGTTGATGGCGTCCAGGTGGTCAGCGAGCCGGATGCGTTGGGCCTCGGCCGTGGCAAACAGGGGAGTGGACATGAGCTCGCGCTGCACCAAGCCGTAGCACGACACGGCCAGGTGCGTGACCTTCAGGCGTGTCGGCCGGAGCTCGAGCAGCTCGGCGGCGGCCTCGTAGAGGTCCTGGGTGGCGTAGAGGATGCGGCCCGGGAACGTGCGGCCCTGGTGCCAGGCGCCGTGGTCCCGGAAGGCGCAGAACACGTGCACGCCCTGGGCGTAGTGGCCGGAGCGCCGCAGCCGGCGGCCCATCTTCTCGCACAGCTTCATCAGCCGGAGGCCGAGCTCGCGGCTATCAGCCGTGAAGCGGTGCAGGGCGTAGGCCTGTCCGTAGCTCTTGCGGGCGAACACCACGGTGTCGATCTCGTAGCCCCGCAGCCGCAGGTACCAGTAGTAGCTGACCACGCTGCCAAAGACCTGCTTGTGGAGCTGCCAGAGCGGGGCGGCCAGGAAGTCGAGCGGCGTGAAGATGCCCCAGGCGTTCAGCCGGGCCTCGTACCGCACGTTGATTCCGCACAAATCAGTGAGGGCGAGCTGGGCGTAGACCGCCCGGGCGTTCTCGCTCGTGATGACGTCCAGGCCGTCAGGCTTATGCAGGCCGGAGGCCGTCTTGGCCAGGAAGCGGTTGGGCCCGATCCCGATGTTGCAGGTCAGCCACTCGCCGATCTCCGCCTTCATGCGCCGCTTGATCTCGCACCCGATCTCGACGAGCGAGGCCCGGCGTATGGCCGGCGTGCCGGTGAAGTCGATCACGGCCTCGTCGATCGAGAGGGGAGTGACGCTCGGCGAGTAGTCCCGGAAGATCCGCACGAACAGCGTGTGCACGTGGAAGTACTTGTCCGGGTCGGACGGCAGGATCACCAGGTCGGGGCAGAGCTCGAGCGCGTCACGCACCCGGTAGCAGACCTTGACGCCGCGGCGCTTGGCCTCGTAGGAGGGGGCGATGACGCAGCCGCCCGGCGAGACATTGGCCGCCACGCCCACCGGCCGGCCGCGCAGCTGCGGCCGGGCCTGTTGCTCGATCATGGCAAAGCACGAGTTGAGGTCGACGTGCATGAGGCGCGGCTCGGCCGGGTTAAGCGGCAAGTCAATCGCTGGTTTCCTCTGGGCACCAGTGCAGCGTCTCAGTGTCGAGCCTGAGCCGGTAGTCGGTCGCTCCATCGCTGACGCTGAAGATGTGGTAGAGGCACCGGCCGTCGCGCACCGGGTGGTACAGGCCCAGCTTGGTCAGGCGGATGGTGCGGCCGCGCCAGCGCAGGCGGTGGGGGATCACTCGGCCTGATGGCTGGCTGTATGAGGCAAAGGACTGAGACTTTTTCATTGACCGGGTAAATCATTTGGTGTGCACCCCTGGTAATTAGGAGCATAGGGCGAACAAATGGCGAACACAAGCATGAGCGATTTTCGCCATGCCATTAGTGGCTATGCTTGCAATTAACTGAATATGATTGTACTTTTATTCAGCACCTGGACTGACCAGTGGGACACGCGCGAAGGGACTTATGGTGCTCTACGTTATTGCCTTCGATGGGATGCACCGCTCGGGTAAAGGCGAGCAGACATTCTTGCTCCGTCTAGCTTTCAAGCGGCGGGGCCTACCCAGCGTCATATTGCGCGGTGACGGCTCCCGCCCCGGGACAGGAACGGATGAGGGTGACCCTCCTGACCGGTGGTGGATGGACTTCCGGAATGAGTTGGCAAGGTTGCGGAACCCGGCCGAGCAGTTTGATTTGTGGTTCCAGGCGGCTTGCCGCCTGGCCACGGAGTTCCTCACGTGGAAGTACCAGATCATGCCGGGACGTCTGGCGGCTGCCGGCTCTGCCGACGGTGTCATTATCCTGGACCGTAGTCTGGTCTCCCGGATGAACCTGGCCATAAAGGCGGGCCATGCTACGGATCTGGATGGTCTCTATCATCAGGCAGGCGTCTGGAAGGAGTTGCTGCCCGACATCTTGTTCTACCTGGCGGCTCCGCAAACGGTGCTTCTTGAGCGCCTCAAACCAAACGACCCAAAGTTTGAATTCCGACGGGAGCTACTCATACAGGGGTTTGGTACGTTCGAGCGCGCCGCAAGCAACCTGCCGGGCGAAGTTTCCGAGCGTCTTGTCAGGCTGGACGCAGCGCGGTCCCTCGGCGAGGTCCATGATGCGGTGCTGAGCGCCCTGGCCGTGCGCCTGCCAAACCTAGTGGAGGGTTGACAAATGGGTACCGGGATAAATAAAATGTCCCGGTACCCGAAATTTATTAAGAAGTTCTAATGTCAAAGCAATATAAGCTGATTGTCAGTGCAATTATTCTCAACGACCAGGGCCAGGTGCTTCTTGGCAAGCGGAGCATGAGCGAGGAGTCATTCCCCGGAATGTGGGGTGTCCCAGGTGGTACGGTGGACGCCGAAGAGACCACTGATAATATCATCGAAGACACACTCATTCGCGAGTCCGAAGAAGAGATGGGCATCACTATAAAGCCTCTCAACTATCTGGAGAGCTCGTGCCGTGTCAAGAATGACGTTGCCAAGGTATATATGATATTTACAGCTAAACACGTTTCAGGCGAGCCTCAAGCCCTAGAGGATACCGATGCCGTGCAGTGGTGGAACATCTCTGATCTGAAAGAGGACGAGGTAACCCCTGGCGTCTTTAAGATCCTGACTGAGAGGGCACACCTACTTCGGTAGCGTTATATGGCACGTCGATAAAGGGTGATTTGCCTTCGCGCCGGAACACGACTCCCTGGTGGATCAAGGACATCAGATAATTTGTGTTTTGGTGCTCAAGTAGGTCGGAATGTGAATTCTGGTTGTTAACGAAATCGGTGATCGCGGTTTTTCGTGCCATCTCGTTGTGTCCCAAGTAATCGGTCTCGCCGTGGAACCCGGCAATATCGTGTCGTCGAAGTACCTGGACCGGCTCCCCGCCAATGATCCCGACATTGCGAAATATATAAATGTCGAAGTGGTCTAGGCTTCCGACGCCCTCGCGGGCAATGTCAGCGGCCGAACCCTTAACTTCCGAGGATTGGTAGCTGTGTACCTGAATGTTCATCAACGGCCCAAGCTGGATGTTTATGCGCTCGTGGCGGACGCGGCCGTTGCCTTTGTAGATATCCTTTGCCTGGACGCCCCAGCTGCGGCGCGAGAAGCCGTTGTGGAGCAGGTTTATTGCTCCGGACGTTATAGTGCGATCATTGTGCAAGAGCTGGATGGTTGAGTAAGAATCAATATCGCCAAACTTAGCAAATTGGCCCGGCTCATACCGCTTGTAAAACTTATCGAATGCTGCATTGTCGGGGAAAAATGTGCGGTAATTCTCGTGACTGACCTGCAGGAAGTGGTCGTCCGGTTCGACCGAGGTGCTATGGATTTGTATGCGGTTGGGTCGCTTATCTTCCAGAAGATTGTTGGCGGCGGTGAACCACGCGAAGAGGTCTACGAAGTGATATCCACTATGGAGTAGTTTGCCGTAGCCGTACTTAAAGGGATGATTCTCTCGGTGCTGGACCTCGTGTGGCATCACCCACTGACCGTCCGAATGATAAAGATCCATGTGCGTGATCGGCACCCCGAACTCCGCAACGGTCCGTTCGAGCAGATCGGCGATATACAAGTAACCTGGGTGGAATCGGCGCTGAGCTTGCACGACGAACGAAATGTCGCAGGTCTTGCGCTTCTCCTGGTATAAGTGCTTGAGTTCCAGATAGTCAGTATATATGCGGCGGGCACTGCGAATATCATGGCTGGCTCCAAGCGGAGCACTGATGGGCTTGTCCATTAGGATATTTAACCCAAGCTCAATGAAAAGCTTGGCGTAGGCCATGTGAGCCTTAGGCTCGGTAGCGATAATCGCGTGGGAAATACCAAGCCGTTCGACCAGCGCGCGGAGGGCCGCCCGGTCTGCTGTCCTGATTGTCTGGTCGTTACGAGCCGCATCGTTAACAAAATACGCCAGTGAAGTCAGCCCGTTATCTTGCATGTAGTCGCGGGTTCGGGCTTCGTTTGATTGGATGTCGACAAGGAGGGCGGGCTTGAGTCCGAGCGAGTTGAGGTAAGGAATGTAAATGCGCTTGGCATGTGGCCCAATGCCGACGAGGACGATATTTGGCATGAGGTAGTATATTTGTTAAAGATCTCGATCATATCATATATTCGGTGAATCTACAACGCGCAATGCCGTAATGGATGTCCAGATCTATTTGACATGGACCGCAAAAAGTATTCATCGTGCTAATATGAGTTGCATGCAAGACGTGTTAAGCACAAAGATGACCAGCACTGATGCGGCCATTGCTTTCATCAAGCGGGGCAACACGGTACTCATGGGGTTGAGAGAGTACAGGAAAGGGCAGCCGGTATGGACCTATCCCGGGGGGAGAGGAGAGCCGGGTGAGACTGTTCAGGAAGCGCTTGTTCGAGAAGTCTTTGAGGAGATAGGCGTAACCGATCTCAGCATCGCCAGCTACTTAGGCGAGAAGCCCGGCGTCAAACAGGGGGATCGCGTCTACTTCTTTCAGTGCGTCACCAACCAGCAACCTACCGTCAAGGAACCCGAGAAGTTTTTGGAATGGCGGTGGGTTGACTTGCAAGATCTGCCCTCAAACCTCATCGACCCAGGAGACAAGGCGATGCTCGCCAAGATGCGAGCTAGCACGGTTGCGCCGGCGCCGTGACGTGCGTGGAGGCTGCAGAATGGCTTGGACGCGGGGGAGAGGATGAATATAGCATCGACCGGCCACTCAGGGCCTCTAGAGCGTCTCAGTGCGACCGAACGGCTCACCCTCGCTACTGCTAGAGCCGAGAATAGGAGCAACAACTAGTGCCGGACGACTTTCGCTCACGCCGCCTGAAGCTGCCACCGGAGGCGTTCGCTATCGGTCCCGAGACCGAACCTGAGCCCAGTGACCTCATCGACGAGAACACCTGGACCTCGCTGATGCACTTGCCGGATGACGTGTCGCTCCGAACGAGCGATCACCACGGAACCCTCCTGAAGCGTGCCTACGACGTGTGGGACGGGTGGGTGTCCCTCACGCTTGACGCGCAATCGCTGGTCGAGAAGCCCATTGACGACTCGCTATGCCTGGCCTGCCTGATGGTGAGTGACGAGTTGCAAGCCTCAACATCCGCGCTGATGACTGGCTTCTATCGGCAGGCGGTCTCGGGTCTGCGGTCAGCGCTCGAAGCGATGCTCATCGGGGTCTACTTCCGCCAGTTTCCCGATGCCGCCAAGTTCCAGCGCTGGGCTGACGGACACGAGGATGGGCGAGTCTGGTTCGGGAAGGCGAGACGGGCGCTCGCCGAAGCCGAGCCGTTCAGCCGGTTCGATGATCCGTCCGGGGAGCTGACCTCACTCATGAAGCAGGGCGGATGGGTTGACTTCCTGTATGCGACGCTCAGCGGCTTTAGCCACGGCCGGCCGTTCTATGTCAATCGGTTCGGTGACCGGATACCCTCGGTGAACGTGGAGTTGTGGGGTGGCAGCAACGGGCCAATCTACGAGGAGCGGTCAGTGCGGCTCTGGACCGCGTACTTCTTCGACGTCAGCCTCGTGCTGCTCCTGCTGGTCGGCCTGACCGATCGCCGACTGGTGAGGTTGGAGAAGCCGACGGAGCTTCCGTACGGCACGTATCTTGCTCGTCTTATGGCTTGGCATCCGGGGCCGCCAACGGTGGCTCGAGCGGTGGCCAACTACGTAATGGCGTAAGGCTCAACGGGAGTTCGCCTCGGAATTACCCGTCCCGCCTCGACAGGGGCCATGATTCCGGCGGAATCACGAGCAGAGCGGCCTCGATGCGTAGACGCACGGCGGCTAACGATTCGCCAGCGAGTATGAGATAATGGGGATAAGTAAACGAGGGCTCGATCATGGCCTTCGACCTCGACGAATATCTACGTCAGTCAACCGCAGCCAGTGGTGTACCCGAGAAGGTGAAAGATCGGAATACGCTGCTGAGTGCCGCCCGTATGGTCCTGCCTAAGTTGTCCACTCGATCCGGATCAAAGAAGGGTCGAAGCGGAAGCTCTGTCCGTTAAACTTCCACTGGCGCTGTGATCGGCCTGGCAGTACGACAACTTGCTTGATGAGCAACTTGATCAGGTCGCGCTTGAAGTCGAGGTCAGCATCCTGCCAAACGTCGCGCAGACTCTTATCCACAGGGATGCGGCCAAGCGAAAAGCCGGTCCTGAGGCCTGAGAGCCGCTTGTTAACGCGCTCTAGGTTGTCTTCCACGATCAGCTTGGCCTGAGCGAGTTCGTTGCGATCGAGCAGCCGGGCCGCGTAATCTGCCACCAAGTCGGTCTTCTTGGTCTTCCAAGCCTCACGCTCGTTGAGGAGCGCCTGGAGTTCATCAGTATTGGCCTCGAGACCCAGGACGTTCGCAAAGTCAGGCGAGTCGAGCCGACGCATTACGGCTTCGCTCACCAGGAGATCAATCGGCTCAGCCAGTCGGAAGATCTTGCCACAGCCGCTGTAGTGATACGCCTCGGTCTTGGTGCATTGGTATCGGGGGTAGACCTTGCCGTACCGCGGTTCGTGGTAGTTGCGCCCCACCATTGGCCGGCCACAGTTGCCGCAGACCAAGATGCCGCTGAGCAGGTACTTCTTCGGCGTGATGCCACGGGTGCCACGCGAGTGCCAGATAATGCCGGCCAGCTCCCAGTCCTCACGTGAGACGATCGGCGGGATCTCGGTAGAGGCATGCTCGACGCCGAGATGAGTCCGGTAGCCGCAGACGTGCGGACTATCGACCAGCTTCTTGATATTGCTGGCATACCAGCGCTTGCCGGTGGCGGTCTTATAGCCGCTGTCATTGAGCCACTTCACGATTACCCGTGACGACTCGCCATCGAGGGTGCGCCGGAAGATCTCTCGGATGACCACGGCTTCCGGCTCGACAATGGCGCGGTTGATCCGGCTCTTGTTGGTAATGTTGCCGTGTTCGTCCCTGATGGCGCCCTCTCGGCCGTACCGGCGTGGCCCGCCATTTGGCCGACCTTTATCGGCCGCGTACGCATGCTTGCGCTTCTGCCGGGCAGAAATCCGCAGCGACTCTTTCTCGGCTTCCATGGCGGCGTTAATGGCATTCTGGATGCCCTCCGGGGTGGAGAGGTCGAAACCGCCTTGGCCGTCGGTCGTGACGATACGCTTGAGGTCGGTGGTGAGCGCCAGCCGGAACAGGTCGATGGATTCCCATAGGCGCCGGTTCAAGCGGCTGGGTTCGGTGCAGACGATCACATCAATCTCGTTGTTCTGGATCGCCACCAACAACCGTTCATAACCCGGCCGTCGCACCCCGGAATAGGCCGAAAGGTTGTTGTCGGCGAAGGTGCCGGCATGAGTCCAGCCTTGATCTTGAGTGAAACCAAGGCTTTCCCGGATCTGGATATCGACGTTCTCGACGTTGCCCTCGTCCTCCTTGGAGATTCGGGCAACCACGGCAGCGCGCAGGGTGGCGGCGAGGGCTGTGGGCAGGGGCATGGGCAATCTCCTCCTGATAGACCCAGTATATTACGAAACATGGTATCGAGCAAGGCACGCGACCTGCTCGGCTGGACCGAGACCGACCCCCACGACGCGCTCGAGCGCTCGGTCGCCTGGCACCTCGAGCACCCTCCCGAGGCCGCGCCGGACGACTTCACCGCCGACGACCGTGCCCTGGCCGCCGCTGGCGGCTGATCGCCCTGCCGCGGCACATCGGGCTCCCGGCTATCCACAGATTCCGAAATTCCAGTGATCGAGCGCCGCTCGCGTGGCAGGCTCGAAGCGTGCAACACGGATCGCCCCGCAAGCTTGGCGGTCCAGCCCATGGATGAGGGAGTGTCGACCCGTGCTCGCTGCCCGCAAGGTCTCGGTCGTCCGCGGCGGCCAGGTGGTGCTCGACCAGGTCGACCTGGTCGTGGACGAGGGCAGCCGCATCGGCATCCTCGGCCGCAACGGCGCCGGCAAGTCGACCCTGCTGCGCGTGCTCGCCGGGCTCGAGGACCCGACCGACGGCGCCGTCGAGGTCTCCCCGCCAGGGCTGACAGTCGGCTACCTGCCACAGGAGCCGGACGACCTCCCGGGCGAGACGGTCGCGGCCTTCCTGCGCCGACGCACCGGGTTGGCCGCCGCCGAGGCGGTGATGGAATCGACCCTGGCCACCGCCAGGCAGCGTCCCGACCTGGCCGAGCTGACCGCCTACGACGACGCGCTGGCGCGTTTCCTCGCGCTCGGCGGCGACGACCACGACGCCCGCGCGCCGCGCGTGCTCGCCGAGGTCGGCCTGCCGTCCGACCGCGTGCTCGACCTGCCGGCCGCCAGCCTCTCCGGCGGCGAGCGGGTCAAGCTCGGCCTGGCCGCCATCCTGCTCGCCCGCTTCGACGTGCTCCTGCTCGACGAGCCGACCAACAACCTCGACTTCGCCGGGCTCGACCGGCTGGAAGGTTTCCTGGTCGGCGAGCGGGCCGCCGCCGGGCCCAGGGGCGGGGTCAGCGGCGGGGTCGTGCTGGTGAGCCACGACCGGGCGTTCCTGTCGGCCGCCACCACGCGGGTGGCCGAGCTGGACCTGGTCAGCCATCGTCTCAGCGAGTACGGCGGCGGCTACGACGCCTACGTCGAGGAGCGTCGCCGCCGTCGGGAGCAGGCCTACGCCCGATTCGAGGAGGCCCAGCAGGAGCGTTCGCGGCTGGAGGCGTCCATCCGCCGCCGCAAGGAATGGAGCGTCAGCGGCCGCGGCAATCGGGTCACCGACAACGACAAGGCCCTGGCGGCCCGGCGCAGGGACCGGGCCACCGCGGCCGCCTCCGCCTCCAAGGCGGTGGAGCGCCGGATCGAGCGGCTCGGCGCTCCCGAGAAGCCCTGGGAGGGCTGGGAGCTGCGGATGTCGCTCAGGGCCGCGCGCCGCAGCGGCGACGTCGTCGCGACCCTCGCCGGTGCGCGGGTCCGGCTCGGCGGTTTCCGGTTCGGGCCCGTGGACCTCGAGATCTCCTGGCAGGACCGCCTCGCCGTCACCGGCCCGAACGGCGCCGGCAAGACCACCCTGCTGCGCCTGCTCACCGGCGAGCTGGCCCCCGACGCCGGCCACGCCCGCCTCGGCGCCGGCGTGGTCGTGGGCTACCTCGGCCAATCCCGCGACCCCCTCACCCCCGACCCCGTCCCGCCGGCCGCCCCTGGCGCGCCGGGCGGGCCCGGCTCGCCCGGCGCCGGCTCCGCCGCGCGGGGTGGCCTCCAGCCGCCGGGTGGGCCTGGTGGGGTGAGCCTGCTCGAACGGGTTCGGGTCCAGGCGGGCCTCACACCGCAGGAGGCGCGGTCGCTGCTCGCCAAGTTCGACCTGGGAGCCGACCACGCCGAGCGCGCCGAGGCGGAGCTGTCGCCCGGCGAGCGCTCGCGGGCCAGCCTGGCGGTCCTCATGGCCAGGGGCACGAATCTCTTGATCCTGGATGAGCCGACCAATCACCTCGACCTGGATGCCGTCGAGGAGCTGGAGACCGCCTTGGCGGACTTCGATGGCACCCTGCTGGTGGTGACCCATGACCGGCGGATGCTGTCGAGCCTGCGGGTGACACGTCGGCTCGAGGTGGCCGCCGGCCAGGTCCGCGAGTTGCCGCTGCCGACCATGGCCTCATAGATCGACCCGCCAAGGTGCGTCGGGGCGGTTACACTGCCCATCGCAGCCCAAGGAGGTCCCCAGATCGAGCTGGCCGACAAATTGGAGCACGTGCTGCTTCGCCCGGACGTCACGCCCAGCGAGGTCGATGACGCCTGTGCCAGCGCGGTCGAATCCGGGCTGGCCGCGGTGACGGTCTGGCCGGCCGACGTGCCGAGCGCGGCCGCCGCCACCGGGGGAAGCCCGGTGACCGTGGTCGCCGCGGTCAGCGGCCCCGACCGCACCGCCGCTGCCTACCCCATGCTCGACGAGGCCCGCCGCGCGATCCAAGCCGGCGCCAGGCACCTCGCCGTCGCCCTCGACCCGCGAGCAATCCCGGGCGAGGACGCCGCCGAACTGGCGCGCCAGCTCCAGGCCCTCTGCCGTATCGCCCACGCCGAAGGCGTCCACGTCCGCGCCGTCCTCCAGGCCCCCCTCGCCCTGGCGGCCCATACGGCGGCTCCGCAGCAGGCCCCCCTCGCTCCCGCAGTCGGCGGCGGGGGCGGGTTGGCCTGGATGCGGGTGGGCGCTCCCGAGGCTTCGCCATCGGCCACGGAGCTTGCCGAGGCGGGGCGGCTGGCGGTGGAGGCCGGGGCGGACCTGCTCCAGACGGGCTTCGGGGTCTGGGGACGCGCGACCCTGGAACAGGTGCGGGCGGTGCGGCGGGCGTTGCCGTCGCGCCATGCGGCCATCGGCGTGATAGCCGGCGGGGCCGAGGACGCCAACGCCGCCAGGCACCTGCTGGAGCGGGCTGGCGCTGACCGGGTCGCGGTGCTCGACCCGGCCGCGGTGCTGCAGGGGGTGGCCGCGGCGTGAGAAAGACCGGCCGATGAGCCTCTACCGTGAGCAGGGCGTGGTGCTGCGCACCTACAAGCTGGGTGAGGCCGACCGCATCGTGGTGCTGCTCACGCAGGGCGAGGGCAAGGTCCGCGCGGTGGCCAAGGGCGTGCGCAAGACCAAGTCCCGCTTCGGCGGTCGTCTCGAGCCCTTCAGCCACGTGGACCTCTCGCTGTACCGGGGTCGCGAGCTCGACATCATCACCCAGGTCGAGGTGGTCGACCCGTTCCGCTTCCTGCGCAACGACTACGACCGGGTGGTGGCCGGCACGGCCATGCTGGAGGCGGTCGACCAGGTCGCCCAGGAGCGGGAGGCCGCCGTCCGCATCTTCCTGCTGCTCGTCCGCGCCCTCCGCGCGCTCGACGGCGACCCCCGGGACCCGGCCGTGGTGCTGGACGCGTTCCTCCTCAAGCTGATGGCGCTGGAGGGTTACCGCCCGGTGCTGGCCGAATGCGCGGCCTGCGGCAGACACGCGGAGCTCCGCGCCTTCTCAGCCGTCCGCGGTGGCGCGCTCTGCGCCTCCTGCCGCAACGGCGGCGAATCGCTGCTCGACCCCGGAACCGTGCCGCTGCTGTCGCACCTGCTCGGCGAGGACCTCGACCAGGCCGCGGCGACCCAACCGCGGGCGGCGGCCCGCCGTGAGGCCGCCAACGTCGTCAAGAGCTACGTCGAGTACCACCTCGATCGTCGCCTCCGCTCCTATCCGCTGGTGAACCGCTGATGCCAAGTCGAAACCCCCGCGCCCTTCCGCCGGATCTCGAACCGCGCGCGATGCCCGATCACATTGCCATCGTCATGGACGGCAACGGCCGCTGGGCGGGGGAGCGGGGACTGCCCCGCAACAAGGGCCACGAGGCTGGGGAGACCGCCCTGTTCGACACGGTCGAGGGCGCGCTCGACGTCGGCCTGTCGTGGCTCACCGTGTACGCGTTCTCGACCGAGAACTGGCGGCGGCCGGCCTCCGAGGTCCGCTTCCTGATGAACTTCAACGAGTCGTTGCTGGTTCGCCGCTCGAACGAGCTGCACGACCGCAACGTGCGCATCCGCTTCATCGGCCGCCGCGATCGCGTGCCACCGCATGTCCGCCGGCGCATCCGCGAGGCGGAGGAGCTGACCGCCGGCGACACGCAGATGACGCTGGCGGTGGCGCTGGACTACGGCGGCAGGGACGAGCTGACCCGGGCCGTGCGCGAGCTGGTCAGCGAGGCCCGCGCCGGGCAGGGGCCCAAGCGCATCGACGAGCGTGCCATCTCGGCGCGCCTGGACGCCCCCGACATGCCCGACGTCGACCTGCTGATCCGCACCGCCGGCGAGCGGCGCCTCTCGAACTTCCTGCTGTGGCAGCTCTACTACGCCGAGGTGTACTTCACGCCGCTGCGCTGGCCCGACTTCAACCGGCACGAGCTGTTCAACGCTCTGCGCGACTACCAGGGCCGCCATCGCCGCTTCGGCGCGGTCCCCACGCGGGAGCCCGCCGCCGGCGCGCCGTCGTAACCTTTCAGCGCAACAGGACCTGTCGCTGGATGGTTGGGAGGACACGATGACAAGTCGACTTCTCCAGCATGTCAACGTCGTCTATCCCGCCGGGGCCGAGGCGGAGGCGCGGGCCTTCTACGCCGGCGCGCTCGGCCTCCAGGAGGTTTCCAAGCCAGCCGAGTTCAACCAGCGGGGCATGTGGTTCCAGTTGGGCCCCGGGCAGGTCCACCTGTCCCCCGGGGACCCGCCTCCGCCGGGTCCGTGGCACTTCTGCGTCGTCGCCGACGAGTTCGACGCGCTCCGACGGCGGGTCGAGGCGACCGGCGCCGACACCGAGGACACGCACCCGTGGGGCGACCGCCGCCGCTTCTTCACCCGCGATCCCTGGGGCGCGAGGATCGAGATCCTCGAGGCCCAGGCGCCGGCCTAGCCTAGCTGGAGGCGGCCGAGTCCGGTTGATTGGGGTATGCCCCATCTCCCCCCAGGTGATCAGGGCGAGACCTTACACGTTCCCCGCGTGCGCCTCGGCTTGCCCGAACTTCGAGTCTGCACGTTGGTGATGTGACGGCGGAGGGGTGCTGCCGGTCACTTCCGAGCTCGGCGGGTCGGGCGAGGACGATCGGGGGCTCGCACCGAACCCCGCCCCGGACGACGGGTTCTTCGGTCGCCAGGATGGCGGCTACGGGTTCGGGGACGGCGGTTCGGGGTCCAGCCCGCTCGGGCAGTCCGGTGCCTCCTGACCAGGCCGAGCTGATGGTTCCCGCCGCGATGCGGCGGTGGGAGTTCCCGGCCATGGGGACGACGGCCTCCGCGGTCACCGAGGCCACGGCTGTCGAGCAGGCCGGCGACGAGGTGCGGCGGCTTTTCGCGGAGTGGGAGCGGCGGCTGAGCCGTTTCCGGCCCGACAGCGAGCTGTCGCGGCTGAACGCTGATGCCGGCCGGCCGGGGGTC
>WNGA01011192.1_pt1 | contig 24431 bp, 25 predicted proteins | sample 5400061 | NCBI WGS metagenome assembly WNGA01 (sample SAMN13153366, study PRJNA577476) | soil metagenome | isolation source: 100 cm soil or saprolite under grassland replicate 2 | place: USA:California | collected 2016-06-15 | reverse complement strand
CGACGGATCTCAGCAGGGCGGTGTAGGCGGCGAACACGTCGTCGTCTGGTGGAGCCCAGTCGAAGGCGCCGTGTGCGTCCTCGATGTAGCCGTCGAGGGACACGTTGGTGGCGTAGATGAGCGTGGCCATGCCGCTACACCTCAGCGTCGGTTGCCGCGGCCTGGATGTGGAGCAGGGTGGCGTCCAGCTTGTCGAGAGCCTCCAGCCACCCCTGGTTGCTGGGCCCTACCAGGTGTGCGGGGAGCCATTGGCGGATCTCGATTCGGGTCCGGCCGTGGGGCTCGTCGTGGAACTCGACTCGGAATCTCGTTTCGAACGGCTCGATGTCGTCCTGCGGTTGGCCGGTGACGTGCATGACGCCTTCGAGCAGGTCGCCGTCGGCGACGTCGGTGAGGTCAATGTGAATGTGGACGCGGAGGTCGGGCTGGGCAGCGGAGACCTCCGTCCACCGCTGGAAGCCGCCGGGTCGCACGTCGAATTCGATCTCGTCTCGTGGGAGCGTGTTGCCGCTCGGGCCCCACCACGTCGCGAGGTGATCCGGATCGGTGAAGGCTCGGAATGCCAGCTCTCGGGGTGCGTCGAGAACGCGAGAGATGGCGAGCTGTGGCTCGTCTGGGTACATCAATGCTCCTTCTTGTCGAGCCGATCAGCGGCCTGGACCGCAGCGAGGTGGGCGTCGAGACGGTCGAGGGACATGTTCCAGAAGCGTCGGAAGCGGTCGATCCAGTCGGCTGCCTCCCGAAGCGGAGCAGTCTGCAGGTGGCTGGCACGCCACTTGCCCGACCGCCGTCGCGAGATGAGGGCAGCTTCTTCGAGCACCTTGAGATGCCGTGAGACGGCTGGCATCGACATCGGAAAGGGAGCGCTGAGCTCGGTGACGGTGGCATCGCGCTCAGCCAACTCGGCGAGGATCGCCCGCCGGGTGGGATCGGCCAGCGCTGAGAACACTCGGCTCAGTTGATCGGTACCTGCCATCGTCCCCCGTACATTTAACTAGTTCGTTAAGCGTATGCGGAGGTTCGTTCGTCGTCAAGAGGCCGGGCGGCGCGACGCGACCCTGCTCCGCGAGGACCGCGCGCGAACCGACCGATCGTTCGCGCCGACCTGCCTCAACCCGGCGAGAGCCGTAGACGTTCGGTCATCACCATTCGACCTGACTATGGAGGGGTGCCCCTGATCGCCGGGACAGCCACGCTCAGCTATAGGCATCAATGATCTCGTCGAGCGTCAGTCGCCGCTCAGTCGGGCCGCCCGGTTTGCTGCGATTGCGTCATCGAGCGTGTAGGAAGGATCCGGCGTCCCGAGGGCGGCCGCTCGGGCGACGACGGCCCGCGCATCGTCTTCACTCTCACCAGCGGCGCGGAGATGCTCGATCAACTCATCCGCCGGCAGGACCGGCGACGCAGGTGCATCAACTGTTGTCGACCAGACAACGAAGGCCTCCTGCCTGAGCCTGAGCACAAGGCGCGCCACGGGGTCATCGTGTCACCTCTGCATCGTCCTCTATCGCCGGGATGGTAACGGCTCCCATTCGGCGTTCGTCGGGGCGTGAACGAGGCGCCCCGACCTGCACCCGCTCAGGCGTCGACCTCCAGCACGGCGAGGTCGCGTATCGCGTAGCGGTGATGCTCGACCTCCTCCCGCAGCACCACCTTGAGGCAGCGGCGCACGACGTATTCCTGATCGGGGTAGGGATCGGCCGGCCGCCGGCCGCACACACGGTCGAGCTCGACCTCGGTGAGCTGGTCGACGACACGACGCATCGTCGCCATGCGCGCCCGGCGCGGCTCGAGCACCTCGTCGAGCGTCGGCGTGGCGTCGAGTGTGAGCCCGAGCTTCGCCGCCTCGTCCGGCGGCATGCCGCTGTACGGGAAGCCCAACGGGTGGTAGGGCGCCTCCTCCTCGAGCACCGAGTTGCCCAGCCAGGCGTCGCTCGCGAGGAGCAGGTGGCGGTGCGTCTCGACGAACGACCACTCGCCGTTCACCCGCTCCTGCAGCTTTGCCTCGGGCAGCTGGCGGGCCCGTTCTAACGTCGTCGCCCACAGCACCTCGATGGCGTCCCACGCGGCGCGATAGTCGTCGGCGGTCGTGGCGTCACGCGCCAACACCCGCGTCGGATGGTGCCGGTCGAGCTCGCCCTCGACGTAGGCGGTGACGTCGACGTCGTTGACGACGAGGCGCTCGAAGTCGCCGCCGAGGGAGACGTCAGCGCCGTAACAGTCCACGATCTTCAGACCGCTGACCTCGCAGTCACGGATCTCGAGACCGGCGAGGTCGCAAGCCTGGATGCGGGCGCCGCGGAACTGATCGGAGTTGGCGTACTCGCCTGGCATTGAGCCAGTCTCCCTCGACCGTCGTGCGCGGACGGAAACGCGTCACATGATGCGTGTCCTTGAAGCCAGGTCACGACTGCCCTCCAACGCCGGATCGCTGAGCCTGCAATCGGTATCTGCGCTTCCAACGTCGGCGCCGAAGGGCATCCAGCTCGTTGCCGCGCGATGGTTTGCTGGAGCACGACACCACCCACGGCGGAGGGAGATCGATGCCAGAGCTGCGGCACGAGGACACCTTCACCGTTTGGCCCAAGCGTCTTGTCGTGAACGACGCGGCTCTTGCGTTCCGCTGGAGCATCTACGTCGTCCGGGTGGACCTGGTCCGCCACGGTCAGCCGTCGGCGCTCAAGATCGGCATGGTTGGCTCTGGCACCGTCGGCCAACGCCTGAGATCGCATGACCGAACCTTCGGCACGACGGAGTTGCTTGACGCATGGACGCTTTCGCATGCGGTCAGCCAGCTCGACGAGGACCCCGCTTGGCGGCTCTGGAGCAGTACGAGGCACGGCTTCAGTTCGCTGCGGAGTTTGTCGACCCCAGCGCCCGGTTGAGAAGGCTCCGACCCGATTCACTCGTCTACTCGTATGAGTGGTTCGAGGACGACGCTCGCGTTCTCGAGGCCCACCGAGCGAGTGCACGGCATCTTCCTCGAAGCCGGCGACAAGGCCAACATCGTGCCGGCGCGGGCGAAGGCCGAGTGGTACGTGCGCTCGCCCACGGCCCGGACGCTCGAGCCCCTTTGCGAACGCGTCGCCGCGTGCCTCGAGGCCGGGGCCGCGGCCGCGGGGTGCACGGTCGAGTTCGAGTGGCTCGGACCCCGCTACCTCGACATGGTCGACAACGGGCCGATGGTCGAGCGCTACCGGGAGAACGCGGCCCGTCTCGGTCGAGACGTGGCCGATCCGAGGTCGGGCGGGGCGAAGGTGGTGGGAAGCACCGACATGGGCAACGTCAGCCATCTCGTGCCGTCGATCCACCCGATGATCCAGGTGTCACCGGCGAGCGTGTCGATCCACTCGCCGGAGTTCGCCCGCTATGCCGCCTCCGAGGACGGTGACAAGGCCGTGCTCGACGGGGCCAAGGCGCTCGCGATGACGATGGTCGACCTGTGGGCTCAACCCGACGTGCTCGCCGCCGCGAAGGACGAGTTCCAAGCCGCCGCGACGGACTGACGCGCGCGACGCGCGCCCAGGACGGATCGCGGTGGGGCAGGTCAGCGCGGGTCCACCGGCGGGCGGGGTGCCTCGCCGTAGAGTCGGCCGCCCATGGGTGTGTACGTCGCCGAGGAGTTCACCACGGAGGAGGCTGACGTCCTCCGGCGGTACGTCACCAACCTCGACGGACCGGTATTTGCCCTGGTCAACCTGCCCGAGGTTGTGAAAGGGGCGCTGTTCGCCCGCTACAGCCGCTCGGCCAAGAGCCTCCGTCGGCTGTTCCTCGACGAGTTCGTCGGCGACCTCGACATCGCCGGCGATCTCTCCGTCGATGCCACCGTGGGGTTGCGGCGCGCCGAGGAGCTGTACGACCGGGTCTTCTTCGAGTACGGCGACGACTCCGTCGCCCAGCTCGGAGGGGTGCACCTCGCGTGCGAGCAGGCGTCCAACCTCCTCACGAAGGTCCTCGAGTGGGGCCGGCTGATGGCGTACCTCGAGCAGTCGACCCGCTACATCGCCTACGACACCCGCATCGGTGGGCGGTATCGGTTCTACCGCGATCCCGAGATCTTGGGGTCCCCGCTCGGCACGCGGTACGTCGGCGACATGGACCGGCTCTTCGACACCTACGCCGACCTCGTGCCCGTGCTCGCCGACTTCTACCGCGAGCGGTTTCCGAAGGATCCGGGCGACACGGATTTCGTTTACCGCCAGGCGATCAAGGCGAAAGCGTTCGACGCCCTGCGAGGGATCCTGCCGGCGGCGTCACTGTCCAACGTCGGCATCTACGGCACCGGGCAGGGCTACGAAGCGTTGCTGCTGCGCATGCGCTCGCACCCACTGCCCGAAGCCCGCGCTTACGCCGAGCTCATGCTCACCGAGCTGCGCAAGGTCATCCCGTCGTTCCTGAAGCGGGTCGACCTCGACGATCGGGGCGTCGCGTGGAGCACGTATCTCGCCACGAACCGCACCGCGATGGAGGACCTGGCCGCCCAGCTGTTCCCCGCGACCCTCACGCCCGACGCGACGCCCGCGGTGCGCCTCGTGGAGTACGACCCGGACGCGGAGGTGAAGCTCGTCACCGCGATGCTGTACCCATACACCGCGCTGCCCGAAGAACAGATCGAGCGGCGGGTTCGGGCCATGACAGCGGCGGAGCGCGTGGCGGTCGTACGGGCGTACACGGGGGACCGGTCCAACCGCCGGCACAAGCCGGGCCGCGCCCTGGAACGGGCCTTCTACCGCTTCGACGTGTTGGCCGACTACGGCGCTTTCCGTGACCTCCAACGGCACCGGATGCTGACGGTCGAATGGCAACCGCTCAGTCCCGCCCACGGGTACACCCGGCCCGAAGCGGTCGACGCCGCGGGCGTGCGGCCGGTGTTCGACGAGGCCATGGCGCGGTCGGCCGACCTCCACGAGACGCTCGCGCCGCGGTTCCCGGCCCAGGCCCCGTACGCGGTGTGTCTGGCCTACAAGGTGCGTTTCGTCCTGCAGCTGAACGCCCGCGAGGCGATGCATCTCATCGAGCTGCGCACCACGCCGCAGGGCCATCCCGCCTACCGCGCCGTCGGCCAGGAAATGCACCGCCTGATCGCTGACCAGGCCGGACATCACGCGATCGCCGAGATGATGCGATTCGTGGACTATGCGCCGGAGCCGTCGCTCGAGCGCCTCGAGGCCGAGCGCCGCGCCGCCGGCCGCCGCACCGCCCGCTGAGGCCGCGGAAGTCCGAGGCACGAGGGCGCCCGAAGGCTGTGGCGTGCTGGGGGGCACTTCGAGATCCATCCGGCGGGGGCCGCGGCCATCAATCCCTATCCGACGCTCGCCATTAGTTGCGGCTGAGGCGGATTCGCGGCGCGAAATCCCTTCACTCGCGGCCCTCGCGTGCCGATGAAACTTCCTAGCGGGATGCGGGCGCTCGGGAGAATGTTCATGCGCGCCACCGCAACCCGACGCCACTGCAGCGTGCTCGCGACGATTGTCGCGTTCGCGGTGATCGTCCACGGCGCCGAGGCGGCGGCGTCCACCGCTACCGCGTCACCGTCGACGGTGGTGGTGCGATCGGGCGAGACGCTCTCCGGCATCGCGGCGCGGTTCGGCGTCAGCATCAGCGCGCTCGCCGCCGCCAACGGCATCGCCAACCCGAACTTCGTGTTCGCCGGGCAGGTCCTCCAGATCCCCGGCGCGCAGGCCCAGGGGGCCGGCCCGTACACGGTGCGGAGAGGAGACACGCTCGCGGCCATTGGCAGGGCCAACGGTGTCGCGGTGGCCGATCTCGTGCGGGCCAACGGCATCAAGGATCCCAACCACATCGTCATCGGCGCCACACTCGTGATCCCAGGCGCGGCGTCCGGCAGCGCGGCGAAGATCGGTGAGCTTCCGGAGAAGCTGGTAGCCAACCCCGACCGGCTCGCGCTGCGAGAGAGCTTCGAGCAGTGGGCGGCCACCTACGGCGTTCCCGCTGATCTCCTCGAGGCCCTTGCGTGGATGGAGTCCGGCTGGCAGAACCGTGTCGTCTCGTCGACAGGTGCGAGAGGCATCGGCCAGCTCATGCCGGCGACGGTCGACGTCGCCTGCGGGCTCATCGGCGTGCGGCTCGATCCCGGCGTGCCTGACGACAACATCCGCATGTCGGCCCGGTTCCTGCGGTACCTGCTCGACAGCACCGGTGACCCCGCGACCGCGTTGGCCGCCTACTACCAGGGCCTCGCGTCGGTCCAACGGAGCGGTCCGTACCCGGGCACCGTCCAGTACGTGAACGCGATCCTCGCCCTGCGCTCCCGGTTCGCCTAGGAGCACCCCGATGGATGAGCTCGCCACGGAGGAGACCGACATCGAGGGGGAGCTCGTGGCCCGCGAAGAGCGCGGCTGGCCGCCACCAGGAAGAAGCAGATCGAGGCCGAGCAGGCCCAAGCTGTGGTGACCCAGCAACAGCCCACGATCTATCTCGAGGTCGACCCAGTGAAGGTGGGCGGGTCCTGGATGGGCGACAGCGCCACCCACGTGAACCTCGCGGTCATCGGCTCGACCGCGAGCAGCTTCACCGACGACACCACCACGACCACGGCCCCGGCGCCTTCGACCACCGCACCTTGAAGCTTCCGTAAATCCGTCGTCGACGAAGGTGGTATTGCGCGCGCTGGTCTGTATCATCCGCGCCCGCAGACCGGCGGACACTCTCCGTCCTCAACCATCGCAGGACACATGGCCGACGACGACACCGACGAAGAACTGGTCGAGGACGAGGACTTCGCGGACTCGGATCTCGACGCGGAAGTCGAACCTGACCTCGACGAGGACCTCGTCGACGACGATCTCGTGGTCGACGACGACGACCTCGTGGACGATGTGCTGGTCGACGCCATCGTCGACGACGACGTGGACGAGGACGTCGACGAGGAGGAGGCCGCCCGGCGGGTCAAACCCGCCGATCGTGAGAGCGACGAGGACGACGACGACGAGGATCTCGTCGACGATGACGATGTCGAGGCCGCGCTGGACACCATCCTCAAGGACCGGATCGCCGCCGCCGACGAGGAACCCGAGGACGACGAGGACGAAGTCACCGACACCGAGGATCGCAGCGACGGCGCCGGCCGGATCGTGCCGAAGCGGCCGGGGGAGTTCGTCTGTCAGAGCTGCTTCCTCGTGAAGCACCCCAGCCAGCTCGCCGACGAAAAGCGCATGCTCTGCCAAGACTGCGTGTGAGTTGTCGCGGAACCTGCCAGGCCGGGCGCACGACTAGGGTCTCGCAGCCGTGGCCTACGCGAACGTGGTCGTCGGTACTGACGGTTCCGTCACCGCGGAGCTCGCGGTGCGGCACGCCGGAAAGTTGGCGGCCATCGATGGCGCCCGGCTCGTCGTCGTCACCGCGTACACCCCCCAGGGCGACGCCCTGGTCACCACCGTCCAGGGAGGGCGCGACGACTTGCGGTGGACGCTCACCGACCGGATCCAGGCCGAGGAAAGCGCTGAATACGGACGAAAGTTGGCGAATGCCGAAGGCGCCAGCGGCGTCGTCGCACAAGCGGTGGCGGGAGCCCCGGGCGACGTCCTGCTCGAGGTGGCGAACGACTTCAACGCCGACCTGATAGTGGTCGGCTCCAAGGGCCTCACCGGCGCGGCCCGGTTCGTGCTCGGCAGCGTCGCCAGCTCGGTGTCGCACCATGCCCCGTGCGACGTGTTGGTCGTGCACACGACCAAGTAGCAGATTTCCCCCCCGACGTCCGGGTGGACCAACATGGCGCCCGTGACGGACGAGAAGAAGTCGCCCCTCGAGGAAGCCGTGGAACGAGCGCTGGACTTGTTCTTCTACGCGCCGGTCGGGCTCGTACTCGGAGCCGACGAGGTCGTGCCGCAGCTGATCGAGCGCGGCAAACAGCAAGTCGCCGCGGCCAGGATGTTCGGCCAGTTCGCCGTGGAGCAGGGGGGCGCCGAGGCGGCCAAGGCGGTCGCCCGCGTGCAGGAGTCGGCCGCGTCCACGCTCGAGCAGCTGGGCTGGCGCCACAGCGGCCGGTCACGCTCGAACAACCACGAGGCCACGGCGGCACCGGCGCGAAGTGCTGCGGGCGAGCCAGCCCCCAGCCCCGACGGTCCGTCCGCCGGAGTGGCGTCGAACGGCCCAGCCGCCAACGCCCTCGCCATCCCCGACTACGACAGCCTCTCCGCGTCGCAGGTCGTCCCCCGACTTGCGGGGTTGTCCCGTGAGGAGCTCGAAGCCGTGAGGACGTACGAGAGCGAGCATCGCGGGCGCAAGACGATCCTCAACCGCGTCGCCCAACTCCAGCGCTAGTGGTGGAGGGCGTCCGCCGGGCCGTCGACGCCGACGTCGTCCGGCTGGCGGAGCTGTGCCGCATGGCCGTGACCGAGCTGGCCCAGACAAAGGGCGGGCCGGTCTTCGTGCGCCGCGAGGCGCGGGCCGAGCCGGTCGAGACGTCCCTGGCGGCCGCGGTGTCCGACCCGGCCCAACTCGTCGTGGCCGGCATGATCGACGACGCGGTCGTCGCGTACGCAGCCGTCCGGGTCGAACCGCTGCACGACGGGGATCGGCTGGCGGTGGTGACCGACCTCTACGTCGAGCCCGAGGCGCGAGAGATCGGTCTCGGCGAGGCGATGATGAACCACGTGCTCGACTGGTGCCGCGAGCAGCGTTGCCTAGGGGTCGACAGCATCGCCCTGCCCGGCAACCGGGCCACGAAGAACTTCTTCGAGTCGATGGGCCTCGTCGCCCGAGCGATCATCGTTCATCGCCGTCTGGAGACCGACCCGTGATCGATCGCCCGGAGGTGTGCGTCGGCGCTGTGGCCGTGGCCGACGACCGGCTGTTACTGGTCCGGCGGGGGATGGGCCCGGGCCGTGGTGCGTGGGCCATTCCCGGCGGCCGGGTCGAGGGGGGCGAGACGCTGGCAGAGGCCGTCGTTCGGGAGCTCGCCGAGGAGACCGGGCTCGAAGGCGTGTGCGGCGACCTCGTCGACTGGGTCGAGCGCATAGGTGCCGACCATCACTTCCTGATCTTCGACTTCCGGGTCACGGTTCTCGACGCCCACGACCCGGTCGCGGGTGACGACGCGGCGGAGGCCGCCTGGGTGCCGCTCCCGGAGGTGGCCGAGCATCCGTTGGTCGACGGCCTGGCCGAGTTCCTCTACACGCACGGCGTCATCGAGACCATCGCCTGACGCGCTACGCGATCTTCACGGCGTCCCACACGAGGACGCCGGGGAGCCCTTCGTACGCCGCGACGGTGGCGCCGGGGATGTGGCGGAACGGTCGCCGCTTCGACTCGACGTCGGCGGCGGTCAGCACCGGTTCACGGCAGTCACGCACCTGGAGGCCGGCGGATCGAAACGCCGCGAGGTAGTCCGCGTGCGTGTGGGCGTGTTCGCGGACGAAGCCGCGCTGTCGGGCGTCGCGGTCGAACGGTGCGTGCCAGCCGAGGTGCGTGTGGAACGGATGCAGTGCGGAGAGCACGAGATGCCCGTGCGGCCTCAGCACGCGAGCGAACTCGGCGATCGCCGAATCGAGGTCGGCCACGTGGGCGATGGCCAGCGCACACACCACCAGATCGAACGACTGTGACCGCGTCGGGAGGAACCGCACGTCGGCCTCCGCGAAGCCGGTCGCGCCCGGAGCGGCACGCGCCAACGCCAGCATCTCGGGCGTGAGATCGACCCCCACCACCTCGTGGCCCAGCTGGGCGAGGCGACGCGTGTGCCGACCGGTACCGCATGCCGCGTCGAGGGCCCGCCCCGCGGGCAGCGACTCGAGCATGGACCACACCACTGGCTCCTCGATGGCGATGACGAGGTTGCCCGGCTGGTCGTAGCGCTCGGACCACACACGGTATCCCGAGCGGGCGTCGGCCTCCGTCATCGGCTCGGCGACCTCGAACGTGTCGTCGGCCAGGATGTCTCGGACCTCTGCGACGCGCCGTTCGGCGTCCTCGTCAGTGCCGTCGTAGAGGTGGCGAAGAAGGGCAAGACCCTCGACGCCGAGCAGGAGCTCGCGCAGGCGGACCTGTCGGGTCAGCGGCCCGTCCATTCCGGGGCCCGCTTCTCGATGAACGCTCGGGGTCCTTCGGCGAAGTCTTCGGTGTGCGCCAGCTTCGCCATTCCCTCGACGGACATCTTCCACCCGACCTCGTCGGGTTCGTCCACCGCGGTAACGGCGATCCGCCGCGACTCCCGTACGGCGAGGGGGGCGTTGGCGCAGATGCGGTCGGCCAGCTGGAGCGCGGCGTCGAGCGCCTCGCCGGCGGCGCAGAGGATGTTGACCATGCCGTGGTGGTGGGCCCGCTCAGCGTCGATCGGATCGCCGGTCATGATGATCTCGAGGGCGATCGGGCGCGGCAGGGTGCGAGGCAGCCGGAACAGGCCGCCCGCGGCGGCGACGAGTGAGCGCTTGACCTCGGGCAGCCCGAACCGGGCGTTGGCCGACGCGACCACGAGATCGCACGCGAGTACCAGCTCGCAACCACCGGCGAGCGCCGGCCCGTCGACGGCCGCGATGAGCGGCTTGGTGCGCTCGCGCTGCACGAGACCACCGAAGCCGCCCCGTTTGGTCTGGAGACTGCCGGCCCGACCCGAGGCAATGGCTTTCAGATCGGCTCCCGCGCTGAACACCGTGCCGGCGCCGGTGAGGATCCCGACCCAGATGTCGTCGTCCTCCTCCAGGCGGTCGAGCGCAGCCTCCATGCCAGTGGCGACGTCACCGTTGACGGCGTTGCGTGCCTCGGGACGATTGATGGTGAGGATGCCGACCCGGCCTCGCGTCTCGTACTCGACCATGCGAGGACCCTAGTGCCGAAGGGCGAACTGGCATTCTCGACGCAATAGCCCGGCGAAGCGACGGGCTATTGCGTCGAGAACGCGGGTTGTGAGCGGGGCTGGCATCGCGAGGGGTTCGCGGGTCGTTCTGTACTCTCGCGAGCGGTGACAGAGGACGCGGGCCACCTCCAATGTCCGTACTGCAACGCGTACGAGGTCGACCGCCTCTACCTCGCGTCGCTGCGACTCGACTCGTGCGTGTGCAGCTCCTGCGGAGCCCGGTGGGACGAGGACGCCGACAGCGGCGCCTTCCGCGGCCGCGCAGCCGGTCGTCGGTGATGGCCCCGCGCGAGCACTAGCTCCTCGTCCTTGTCGCCTCACGTCGTCGTCTTCGACCTCGACGGCACCCTCCTCGACTCGGACCAGGCCCTGGTCGCACCGTTCGTCGCACTCGGCGTGGCCCGCAACGCGATCACCTTCGGGCACCTGCTCGCCGACGAGTGCGACCGGCTCGGCGTCGACATCGACCGCTACCTCGAGCTCTATGACGACGCGATGGCCCAGCCATACCCAGGGGTCGTCGCGATGCTCCGGCAGGTCGGCCGGTGGGCGGTCTGTTCGAACAAGCACCCGACCGCAGGGCGGGCCGAGCTGGCGCGGCTCGGCTGGCGTCCGGAGGTCGCGCTGTTCTCGGACGCCTTCGACGGCGGCAAGGAGCTCGCGCCGGTGCTGACCGCCCTGGATGTCGCCGGACCGCACGTCCTCTTCGTCGGCGACACCGCCCACGACCGAGCCTGCGCGGACGTGGTCGGCGCGAGCTTCGCGCTGGCGGGTTGGAACCCAAGAGCGCGCGACGAAGCTGAGGGGGCGGCCTCGACCTCGGCGCTGGCCTCGATCTCGGGGGCTGACGCGTCAGCCGGTAGTGCCTCGGTCGCCGGCGTCTCCGGCGCGGCTGCGGGTGCCTCCGCCGCGGCCGCCGGCGTCTCCGGCGCTGCCGCTGGTGCGTCCGCCTCGGACGGGACAGCCTCAGGTGCGGGTTCGGCTGGCGCATCGGCCGGCTCGGGCCGCGCCACGGGCATCTCGACCGTCGGCATGGGCGGGCGCGGCGGACGCGGTCGGCTGCCGCGGCGGCGGGGCGGAGGGCGGCCGGCGGGCGGCTCCGGCTTGGCCTCGATCCCGAACCCGACGGCCAGCTCGGGGATGCGGCTGGCGAGCTTGCGCACGAGCGAAAGCAGCTCGTCGCCCGGTTTCTCGGGGTACCCCGACGGGGTGACGGCCCGGCGCACGGGCGAGTACGCGACCGCGTCGAGCACGGTCGCCCAGCGCTCACTGCCGACGTCGGCGGTGAGCGCGGCGCCGGCCGCGTCGGCAAGGCCGGTGGTGACCTCGGTGGGAAGGATCGAACCCGCCTTCGGTGGCCTGCTGCTCAGCCTCAGCGCCCGCACCACCCGGCCCTCACGAAGCGCGGTGCTGAGCTCGGCCAGCCATGCGGTTTGCTCCTCGTCGACCCGGCGGGACAGCGCCTCGCGCAACTCCGCTGCGAGCGCCCGCGTCTCGTCGTCGCGGGCCGCGGCATCGGCCGCGACCACAACCGACCGGAGATCACGTAGGTCGAGCTCGCCGATGTCGGCCAGCGCGGCGTCGGCCCGGTCGCGCCACTCCGCGGTGCGGAGCCGGGGGAGGAGCTGCTCGGCCAGGGCGACGAGCGGCTCGGCCTTCACCTCCGACTTGCCCTCGGCCTTCAGCTCCTCGTTCTGCTTCTCGACGGCCTGGCGCACCGCGGGGATCCCGCCGAGCAGCACCTGCTCGGCCACCGGGCGCTGCTCGGGCGGCAGATCCTCGAGGACCGCCTTGCGGTGGGTGCGGCTCGGGCGCAGGCGCTTCGGCTTGGGCCGCGTGTCTTCCGGACGCTCCCGCGGAGGACGCGGCGGTCGCTCGCGCGGCGCCCGGCGCTCGCCCTCCTCGCGAGGAGGAGCCTTGCGATCGCCGCGGGGCGGTCGATCTCCCTCCGGCCGGCGGTGGTCCCCGTCCGGCGGACGGCGAGTATCGCGACCACCTTCGCGACCACCTTCGCGACCACCTTCGCGACCACCCTCCCGGGCGCCGCCCTCACGGCGTTCACGAGGCTCACGCCGCTCGCCGCGATCGCCGCGATCGCGCCGGTCGCGGTCGCCCCGACTGCGGGTGGCGAGCGTCGCGGTGACGAACTGCTCGTCGGTGCGCTCGGGGGCGATGATCTCGAGGCGCTCCGGCTCGCGCCGGGCCTCCTTGGGCGGAAGGACCGACACGACCGTGATGCCGTCGACGTCGATGTCGGCTTCGGCCCGCACGACGTCGCCGACCTTCGCGCCGTCGTAGAGAAGGCCACCGTCGAGCACGCCTCGGGGCTTCAGGGCGCCCGCGGCGCGCCAGGTCCATGTGTCGTCGTCACGCTTGCTCGTGAGCTCGACATCGATCCGCCGCGGCATAGGGATGCAAAGCTAGCCGAGCGCGTTCGCGCCCGAAATGGCGTGCTACGCGGCGGGCGGGACGAAGCGCTGCACCACCCACGGGATCCTGGGCAGGAACCCGAGCTTGTCGAAACAGGCGCTGGCCCCGCGAGCCCGAGACGTCTCGAACACGTCGACCGCGGCATGGGCGCTCACGATCACCACCGGACAGTCGGGCCACGAGCGTCGGAGCAAGGGGAGGGTGGACAGGCCGTCGCGCTTGGGCATGTGGAGATCGAGCACCACGAGATCAGGGGTGCGCTCGGCGACCGCGAGCAAGCAGGCGTCGCCGTCCTCGGCCTCGTCGACCTCGACACCCTGCTTCTCGAACGCGATTCGATACAAGGTCCGCATGTCAGCGTCGTCGTCGCAGATCAATACCCGCATCACAGCCCCTCTGGGCCGGACGGTACGGGATGCCTGGATCGGACGCCATGGACCGATCGGCCTAGTCACCCCAGGCGGCGGGAGGCGACGCATGGGGGCCGCGCCTGCACAGCTGGCGCAGGGATCTGACCGCTACGGTCGCTGCTTTGCGCCAGAGCGCGAGCGGCGGGGGGCGGCGCCGCGTCCGGCGCTGGTCTTGTCGGCCGCGAGCTTCAGATCGTGGACGGCGTCGCCGAACCCGTCAGCGATGTCCCACACGTTCGGCACGAGCTCGCGGCAGGCGATGACGCCGAAGTCGACGTTGCCCATGTTCGACAGGACGGTGATGTTCAGTCCCGCGCCTTCGAGGAGCGGGCCGAACGGGTAGAGGCCCCGCACCTGCGCGCCGGCCGCGTACAGGGGGATCGGCGGACCGGGCACGTTCGACACGATCAGGTTGTGCACGGGACGGTGGCGGTCGGCCAGGTTGAGATTGGAGTACACGCGCATCGCCCGGTTGAAGAGCGTCGGCGGGATGAACTGCGCGAAGTCCTGGAGCATGTCCGCGCCGATGGCGCGCTGCATGATCTTCGCTTCCTTCGTCTCGGCGGTGATGGTGCGCAGTTGCTCGACGGGGTCGGCGAGCTGCACCGGCAGGCGGACGAACATCGTCGAGACCTGGTTGGTCCCCTCGTGCTCGGACTTGCCGTGGACGGACACGGGCACGCTGCACACGAGTGGCTGGTCGGGGAGATCGTCGTGGGCTTCGAGATAGCGCCGCAGAGTCATCGTGCACGCCGCGAGCACCACGTCGTTGATGGTCGTGCCGAACGTCGATTTCACGTGCTTCATGTCGTCGAGGGTGGCCTTGCCGAAGGCGACCACCCGGTGCGGGGTGATGGCGGCACTCCAACGGACCCGCGGCGCGGTGAACGGCAGGGCCGGGGACGGCCGATCGCTTCCCGCCGCTTCGCGCTGGCGCTGCACGATGTCGACGACCGAGCGGACCGTGCGAGTGAGGACCCGCGCCATGCGGGCGGGGTTATGGGAGATGTCGCGCATCGCCATCGTGATCAAGTCGAAGCCAGACGGTACGGACTCGGGAGTCCACGGCTCGGCGGGCGGCTCGACGTCAGGGGTTTCGGGTGTGAGGTCGAACAGGTTCGCCATCAGATCGGCGCCGGTGACGCCGTCGATCGACGCGTGGTGCATCTTCGACACCATCGCCACCTGTCCGCCCTCCAGGCCTTCCAGCAACCACAGCTCCCAGAGCGGCCGGCCCCGGTCGAGGGGATGGCTGGCGATGTCGGCGACGACCTCCGCGAGCTCGTGCATGCCGCCTGGCGGCCGCACCGCGCCGTGGTGGACGTGGGCTTCGAGATCGAAGTCGGGATCCTCGATCCACACGGGGTGGCTGAGGTTGAACGGCACCCACACGAGGCGCCGGCGGAACGGCTCGAGAAGATGCTGCCGTGCCGTCACGACGCTCATGAGCTTCTCGAGCGAGAAGCCGTCGGGCGACGTTGACGGGTCGAGCACCAGCGTCGCGACGACGTGAGAGTGGGCCGACGGCGTCTCCATGTAGAGGAACGACGCGTCCATGCCGGTGAGGCGCTTCATGTGCCGTTCCCGGCGACGACCGCGGCCCGGCTGGAGATGCCGACGGTGCGCCGCCACTGCCGGATCAGGTTCCGGTCGTGGCCGTTGGTGAGATAGACGAACGAGACGCCACTGTCGGGATCGGCCCACGCGATCTGCCCGCCCGCGCCGTCGTGGCCAAACGTGCGCGGTCCCTGGCCGTGGCCCATGCCGCGCCGCGCCGCCAGCCCGTCGTCGCCGGCGACCACGAGTCCGATCGTGCGGTTCACGGAGACGTTGGTGATCGGCGCGGTGAGGGTGTTCCGCACGACACTCGTGCCCTCGTGGAGCCAGTGCGCATCCCACAGGCCGCCGGGATTGTGCAGCAGCGCTTGATAGAACAGCGCGAGGTCGGCTGCCGTCGAGACCGCACCACCGCCGGGTACGCCGATCGACAGCACCGCGGGGTCGTTGAAGCTCTCGACCGCCTCGTCGGTGACCTCGCCGACGTCGTACATCCTGATCCCGATCGCAGCCTCGAGCTCGTCCTCCGTCTGCGGATTGCCGACATGGACGACCTCGGCCACGTCACCGGTCTCGCCCGCGGGGACGCCGAGCTGGAGGCGGCGCAACCCGAGCGGGGCGACGACCCGCTCGCGGATCGCGGCGCGGAAGTCCTGACCCGTGTGGCGCTCGATCAGCTCGGCCAGCACCCAGTGGGCCGCAGATGCGTTGTGCAAGAGCACGTGCTCCACCGTCACCACGTCCTTGCCGTTGGTGGCGAACTCGGGGATGTGGTCGGCGACCTTGTCCTCGAGGTGGACGGCGCCGTCGGCGAGCAGTTGCCACACCGCGGACGCAACCAGTGCCTTGGTGCAGGAGAAGATCACGTAGCGCGTGTCGTCCGTCGCGTCGCCCAGCGTGACCTGTTCCACCTCGCCCTCCCGGGCCAGCGCCAGCTGGCACGACGGGAGCAACCCGCTGTCGATCTCGCGGTGCACCCGGTCGACGAGCGCCTGCACCGCTTGTTCGTTGAGCCCCAGTGGTCCCATAGGGCGCGATACTCGCGCTCTAGGAGCATGCGCTCCTAACCCCATGGAGCGACTTTCCGGTCTCGGCGCGAGCTTTCTCTCCAACGAGACGCCGACGCTCCACATGCACACGCTGAAGTACTCGGTACGTGTCGACGGTGCCGGGGGGCTACGACCTTCATGTCGTCACCGACGGCATCGCGACGCGCGAGCCGAGCTTTCAAGCTGGCCGACGGGTGCGCCCGCGAGGATCACACGACCGCCTGACACCGGTGTCTTATCCTCCGGGCGTGCTCTCGATCAGCGACCCACCAGCCTCGGCCGAGCGCGACGACCCAGCTCCCGGGCCGCCGCTCCCGATGGGGCGGCGGGTCGAGCTTCCCGGCAGGGGGACCACGTTCGTGCGCGAGGTGGACGGGCCGCCGGGCGCGCCGACCTTGCTGCTCGTCCACGGCTGGCTGGCCAGCGGCGGGCTGAATTGGTTCCGCGTGTTCGACGCGCTGGGCGAGCACTTCCGGGTCGTCGCTCCGGATCTGCGGGGCCATGGACGGGGGATCCGTTCGTGGCGGAGGTTCCGGCTCGCGGACTGCGCTGACGACCTCGCTGCGCTCCTCGACGAGCTCGACGCGGGTCCGGTCATCGCGGTCGGGTATTCGCTCGGCGGGCCCGTGGCGCAGCTGCTGTGGCGACGACACCCGCACGCAGTCGAGGGGCTCGTGCTGTGTGCCACCGCCCACAACTTGATGCCCGGCGTTCGCGAGTCGCTCATCTTCAGCTCGGCCATGGCGGCATTGGCCGGCACCACCCGAGCCGGTCAGTTGGCCACGAAGCTGCCTGCCGACCGGGTCCGCCGCCTGTTCCCGGTGGGCCCGGGCGGAGATGGGCCGGCACGACTGGCGCATGATCATGGAGGCCGGTCGGGCGATGGGCACGTACAGCGGGCGCCAGTGGGTTGGCCAGATCAACGTCCCGACCGCCGTGCTCGTGACGACCAAGGACCGCGGCATCCCGGCCCTCAACCAGCTGCAGATGGCGGTGGCCATCCCGCACGCGTCGATCCACCGCATCGAGGACGGACACGTGGCGTGCGCCAAGCCGACCTTCGCGCCGCCGTTGGTCGCGGCCTGCCTCGAGGTCGCGGGGCGCGTCAGCGCGCCGGTGTGAGCGGCCCCCTCGCCGGCGTCACCGTCGTGGAGCTGGCGGGGATCGGGCCTGGACCGTTCTGCGCGATGGTCCTGGCGGACATGGGCGCGGACGTGGTGCGCGTCGATCGCGTCGACTCGGTGCGAACGGCGGATCCGTCACGGGCCGCGGGCGAGGTCCTCAACCGCGGCCGCCGTTCGGTGGGCGTCGACCTCAAGCATCCTGACGGCGTCGAGTCGTTGCTCCGGCTGGTCGAGCGGGCCGATGCGCTCATCGAAGTGTGGCGTCCGGGAGTGGCCGAGCGTCTCGGTATCGGGCCCGAGCCGTGTCGCGCCCGGAACCCACGCATCGTGTATGGACGCATGACGGGGTGGGGGCGTGAGGGCCCGTTGGCCGCCAAGGCGGGCCACGACATCGACTACATCGCGGTGGCCGGTGCCCTGCACGCGTTCGGACGGGCCGGCGCGCCACCGACACCGCCTCTCAACCTCGTCGGCGACTTCGGCGGCGGGGGACTGCTGCTCGCCTACGGGATCGTGTGCGCGCTGTTCGAGTCGAGCCGCAGCGGGCAGGGTCAGGTCGTCGACGCCGCGATGGTCGACGGCACCGCACTGTTGATGGCGCCGTTCTACGCCGCCCAGCAAATCGGATTCTGGAGTGAGGAGCGGGGCACGAACATGCTCGACACCGGTGCGCCGTTCTACGACGTGTACGAGTGCGGCGACGGCCGGTGGGTCGCGGTCGGGGCACTCGAGCCACGGTTCTACGCCGATCTGCTGGCCGGGCTCGGCTTCGGCGTCGCGGAGCTTCCCGATCGCGACGATCGCACGCGGTGGCCGGAGCTGCGGGCCGCGTTCACGGCCCGGTTCAAGGAGCGGACGCGCGACGGCTGGGTCGAGGCATTCGCGGATCTCGACGCGTGCGTGGCGCCGGTGCTCGCGCTCGGTGAAGCACCGATGCATCCCCACAACGTCGAGCGGCAGACGTTCGTCGAGATCGAAGGCATCCGTCACCCCGCGGCGGCACCCCGGTTCGACCGCACGCCGGGAGGGATTCGGGGCCGCGCCGCATACGCGGGTGAGCACACCGACCAGATCCTCACCGAGCACGGCTTCTCCGCCGACGAGATCGCCACCCTCAAGGCCGCCGGCGCCGTCGCCTGAGCCCGGGTCACCGCGGCCCCCCACCGTTCTGTCGGTAGTTGTGGGGTCTATAGCCGGACAAGTACCGACAGAACGAACCGTTCAGGCGGCCATCGAAAGATATTCGGTGCCCCTCGCTGGCGCTCCTGCCGGGTGACGCGTAGCGTGCCGCTAGAACGCGTTTCAGTTTTGTCGTAGCTCGTGGTGAGCGGTGAGCGTAGGGGGCCGCCCGTGGACATCGCCTACACGCCGGAGCAGGAGGGGCTGCGCCGCGACTTGCGGGCCTACTTCGGGGAGCTCATGACGCCCGAGGTCGAGGCGGAGTGCGCAGCGGGGGAGACGGGTGGACCCCACTGCCTCGAGGCGGTCCGGAAGCTCGGCCGGGACGGCTGGCTGGGGATCGGCTGGCCGGTCGAGTTCGGCGGTCGGGGGCGCTCGGAGATCGAGCAGTTCATCTTCTTCGACGAGGCGTGGCGGGCAGGCGCGCCGATCCCGTTCCTCACCGTGAACACGGTCGGGCGCACGATCATGGCGTTCGGCACCGAGCAGCAGAAGCAGTTCTTCCTGCCCCGCATCCTTCAGGGCGAGCTGCACTGCTCCATCGGCTACACCGAGCCGGGCGCGGGCACCGATCTGGCGTCGCTACGCACGAGTGCGGTCCGTGACGGCGACGAGTGGGTGATCAACGGCCAGAAGATCTTCACCAGCCTCGCCAGCTACGCGGACTACATCTGGCTGGCGGCTCGCACCGACCCCGGCGCCCCCAAGCACAAGGGCATCACGATCTTCATGGTGCCCACGGCCACCGCTGGATTCTCGTTGACGAAGATCGCCACGATGGTGAACGCCAGCACCTTCAACACCTACTACGACAACATGCGGGTCCCGCTCGACGCGGTCATAGGTGACGTCAATCGCGGGTGGGACCTGATCGTCAACCAGCTCAACTACGAGCGGGTGTCGCTGTGCCCGCCGGGCTCGGCCGAGCGACTTTACGAGGACACGCGACGGTGGGCCCAGGAGACCAAGTTGGCCGACGGACGGCGGGTGGTCGACCAGGAGTGGGTACAGGTGTCGCTCGCCCGCGTGCACGCCAAGCTCAAGTTCCTCCGCCTCATCAACTGGAAGGTGGCGTCCGGTTCGATCAACCCGGCCGACGCCAGCGCGACCAAGGTGTTCGGCACCGAGTTCTTCTGCGAGGCGTACCGGATCCTGATGGAGATCGTCGGGCCGTCGGGCGCGGTCCAGCGAGGCTCCGCCGGGGCCGCGCTCCAAGGCCGCATCGAGCGGGCATACCAGGGCACGCTCATCCTCACGTTCGGCGGCGGCACCAACGAGGTCCAGCGAGACCTGATCGCCCTGTTCGGTCTCGGCCTCCCACGGATACCGAGGACCTGAGATGGACTTCACTTTCAGTGAGGAGCAGCAGGCCGTCGCCGAGCTGGCGGGGCGGATCCTGGCCGACCGGCTCACGCCCGAGCGCGTCCGCGAGATCGAGCTCGCGGCGGACGGGCGGTGGTTCGCGGACGACGTGTGGCGCGAGCTGGCCAAGGCCGAGCTGCTCGGGCTGTGCCTCCCCGAGGCCGTCGGCGGCAGCGGGTACGGCGTCCTGGAGGCGTGCCTCTTGCTCGAGCAGCAGGGGCGAGCGGTCGCGCCGCTCCCGCTGCTGCCCACGCTGCTGTACGGCGCGATGCCGATCGCTCGGTTCGGCACGCCGGAGCAGCAACAGGCGCTGTTGCCCGGGGTCGCAGCCGGCGACGTGATCCTGACCGCCGCCCTTCACGAGGCCGGCGGGTACACGGTGCCCTCGGTGCCGGCGACCCGCGCGGCGCGGGCCGACGGTGGCTGGCGTCTCGATGGGGACAAGCAGTTGGTCCCCGCCGCCCACCTGGCGGCGCGGATCCTCGTGCCGGCGCGGACCGGTGAGACCGACACCGGGGTGTTCCTCGTCGACCCATCGGCCGTCGGCGTCTCGCTGGAGCGCAGCGTCCTCACCACCGGCGAGCCGGTCTGGCAGCTCGGCCTCGACGGGGTCGCGGTGGGCGACGGCGACGTCGTCGGCGACCCGGCGGACGGCGGTGACATCGTCCAGTGGATCGTGGACCACGCCATCGCCGGGCTCTGCGCCACCGCGGCCGGCGTGTGCGGCCGGGCGGTCGAGATCACCGCGGCGTATGTCTCCGAACGCGAGCAGTTCGGAGCCAAGATCGGGACGTTCCAGGCCGTGTCGCAGCGAGCAGCAGACGCGTGGATCGACGCCGAGGCCATCCGCCTCACAGCCTGGGAAGCGGCGTGGCGCCTGTCCGCGGGCCTGCCTGCGGCCGAGTCGCTCGCGACGGCGAAGTTCTGGGCGGCCGACGGCGGCCAACGCGTCGTGCACGCCGCGCAGCACCTTCATGGCGGGATCGGCGTCGACATCGACTACCCGATCCACCGTTACTTCCGGTGGGCGAAGCAGTTAGAGCTCACCCTCGGCGGCGCTACCGTCTCGCTCCTTCGTCTCGGGGCGATGCTCGCGGCGGAGCCCGTCTGAACTTGACCACGCGCAACCACGCCACACCACGTCGACACCACCAAGGGGGGACCGTGAGACACAGGGCCGCCGCGCTCGCCATCGTGTTCGTGCTGCTGGCGGTCGGGGCGTGCGGCAATCGCTCCGACGACGCCGAGCCGACCACGACCTCGACCGCGGGCGGCGAGGACACGACCTCGACGACGGCTCCCGAAGCGCCGATGGTGGGCACGCTGGTGTCGCCATGCGGGCCGGGCGAGCCGGCCGACCCGAGCAACATCAAGATCGCCACGATCGCCGACATCGGCGGGCTGGTGCCCGGCCTGGGGCAGGAGATGTGGGACGCGATGGATGCTTTCGTCGCGTACTGCAACAGCCTTGGCGGCATCAACGGCCGCCCGCTCGAACTGCAGAAGCTCGACTCCGAGCTGTTCAAGCATCGGGAGGCGACCCAGGCGGCCTGCGACAGCGCGCTCGCCCTAGTCGGCTCGGGCGCGCCGTTCGACGACGGCGGCGCCCAGGTCGGCGTCGACTGCGGCATCCCCGACATCCCCGGCTATGCCACCCACCCGGCGCACGCGCTCGCCACGAACGTGGTGCAGCCCTTGCCGAACGTCACCTACCGGTTCTCGACCGGGCCGGGCCAGTACATCGCCGAGCAGCATCCGGAGGCGGTGAAGAACGCCGCGGTGGTCTGGCCCGCGGTCGCGACCACCGAGCTTCAAGCCAAGCGGCTGATGGAGGCCTACAGCGGCATCGGCTACACGTTCACCTACACGGGCACGACGAACGCCATCGAGACCGACTACGCGCCGGCCGCCAAGGCCATCAAGGACTCCGGCGCGGAGTATCTCAACTTCGTGAGCGAAGGGAGTCAGCTCGCGCTCCTCGCGACCGCCTTGCGCGACCAGGGCTACTTCCCGGAGGTGTTGGATGCGGGGCCGGCGGCGTACAACCAGGAGTTCCTCGCCGCGGGTGGCGACGCGATCGAAGGCACCTACGTCAGCGTCACGACATGGCCGTTCGAGGAGGCCGACGAGAGCCCCGCGCTGCAGGTGTACATCGAGTGGCTCGAGAAGGCGCGACCGGACGCGACGCCGGACGCGCTCGGCGTCCAGGCATTCTCCGCCGGACTGCTGTTCGCGACGGCGGCGAAGGCCGCGGGCGACGACCTCACGCGGGAGTCGCTGATGGCGGAGCTGAAGAAGATCCACTCATGGGACGGCGGGGGCTTGCACGGCGAGTCAGATCCGGCGGCGGGCGAGCCGTCGGGGTGCTTCGCCTACTTCAAAGTCACCGGTGGCAAGTTCGTCCGGGAGTTCCCCGATGAGGGCTTCGAGTGCGACACGTCGAAGACCGTCGACCTGAAGGGTGACTACGGCGCCGGCGCGGCGTGACCGCCCCCGCCCCCCGCGTTCGTCATGAGTGAGCTGCTCGACTACACGATCCTTGGGATCGTGGTCGGCGCGATCTACGCCGTCGCCGCCAGCGGGCTCGTCGTCACGTACGTGACGTCGGGCGTCTTCAACGTCGCCCACGGCGCCGTCGGCATGCTCATGGCGTTCACCTACTGGGAGCTGCGGTTCAACCGCGGCGTGCCTGCGCCGTTGGCACTGCTCCTCGTCGTCGGCGTGATCGCGCCACTGTGCGGCATCGGGCTGGAGCTGGTTCTCATCCGGCGGCTGCGTGATGCGCCGCTGGTCACACGGCTCGTCGTGACCGTGGGCCTCATGGTCGGTTTCATGGGCCTCGCCAATATCATCTGGCCGCCGACGGTCCGGCGGTTCCCCGCCTTCTTCGCCGGAAAGCGGATCCACATCGCTGACGTGTTCGTCTCGTGGCACCGCCTCATCATCGTGGCCGTCGCGGTGGCGGTCGCCGTCGCGCTCAGGCTGTTCCTGTACCACACTCGGCCCGGGGTCTCGACGCGGGCCGTCGTCGACAGCCCCGAGCTCGCGCAGCTGAACGGCGGCCGGCCCGGGCGCGCCTCCGCTCTCGGCTGGGCGCTCGGCGCGTCGTCCGCGGCTCTCGCCGGCATCCTCCTCGCCCCGCTCCTGTCGCTCAGCGTCGAACCGCTCACGCTGCTCGTCCTCAACGCGTACGCGGCCGCCGTCGTCGGCCGGCTCCGGAGCCTGCCGTGGACCTTCGCCGGCGCCCTCGTGCTGGGGCTGCTCCAGACGTACGCGATCTCCTACGTCCCCACGACGGTGACGTGGCTCACGGGCCTCCGGCCCGCGATCCCGGTGCTGATGCTCTTCGTCGTGCTGCTCGCGCTGCCGAGCGCGCCGCTACGGGGATTCGTCGCGACCCGCAGCCGCGAGATCGTGCCGAAGCCGTCGCCGCGCGCGATCGCCCTCGGCGGGGTCGCGCTCGTCGCGGTGGTCGCAGCGATCGCGCCGACGCTGTCGCGGGTCGATCGCGGCAACCTCGGCCTCGGGCTGGTTTTCGGGATCGTGATCCTCTCGCTCGTGCCGCTGACGGGTTACGCCGGGCAGATCTCCCTCGCCCAGATGACCTTCGCCGGCCTCGGCGCGGTGGCGATGGCGAAGGTCGGAGCGGACGGAGCTCCCGTCGGCCTGCTGGCTGCGGCCGCGCTCGCCGCCGGGGTCGGCGCGCTCGTGGCGTTGCCGGCACTGCGGCTCCAGGGCTTGTACGTCGCGCTGGCGACGCTGTCCTTCGCGGTGCTGTGCGAGCAGATGGTGTTCCCGCAGCGGCGGGTCCTCTGGCAGGGCAACGTTCGCGTCGGGCGACTTGACCTGCCGGGAGTGTCCTTCGACAGCGACCGCGCGTATCTCGTGCTCCTGGCCACCGTATTCGCCCTGCTGGCGGTCGGCGTGGTCGGGCTGCGGCGGGGGAGCGCGGGCCGCCGGCTGCTCGCCATGAAGGACAGTCCCGCGGCGTGCAGCACGCTGGGGATGAACCTCACCCGCACGCGGCTCGAGGTGTTCGCCCTCTCCGCCGCGATCGCCGGGCTCGGCGGCGCCCTCTACGGAGGATTGCGCGAAGCAGTCGGCCCGAACGACTTCAAGATGCTGGCGAGCCTGCCGCTCCTGCTGATGGGGGTGGTCGGCGGGATTGCCTCGGTCGGCGGTGCGCTCGCGGGCGGGATGCTCCTCGTCGCGTTTCCGGTGATCGGTCACGCCGCGCCGTCGATCAGCCGTTTCCTCGTCGTGGGACCGGCGTTGGTCGGCATCGGGCTGGGCCGCGATCCGAACGGCGCAGTCGCGCAGACGGTGGCGTCGGTTCGCGAGGCGGCGGCGGGCCGCATAGCGCGCCGGTCTGGTGTACTGGTGCCCGAGCACGTCGGGACGGACGGCCCGGTCACCAGCGAGGACCGCGCCGTCCTCGACCGCACGCTGGCGCTCGAGGGAGTCCTTTGCGATGTCGCTTCTTGAGGTGAGGGGGGTCAACGTCCGC
>WNGA01003244.1_pt1 | contig 24442 bp, 22 predicted proteins | sample 5400061 | NCBI WGS metagenome assembly WNGA01 (sample SAMN13153366, study PRJNA577476) | soil metagenome | isolation source: 100 cm soil or saprolite under grassland replicate 2 | place: USA:California | collected 2016-06-15 | reverse complement strand
TGGCACATCTGTCAATTAAAATAGTGTGCCAGATACCGCCTCCTCCCCAGGCTTGGGAAAGACTCGTGGAAGCACCCGCCGGACTGCCCAGCTACTTCAGAGACTTATCGGTCCGGTCGGGCTTGGTGCGGAACCCCTGAGACGGCCCCGGAGCCTGGATAATGAAAAGCATGACCGACACCACCCCGGCGCGCAACGGTGTCCCCGGCGCGGTCCTCTGGGACCTCGACGGCACCCTCATCGACTCCGCCCCCTACCACTGGTTCGCCTGGCGCGAGGTCATGGCCGCGGCGGGCCATCCTCTGCACCCGCGGGACTTCGCGGACTCCTTCGGCAAGCGCAACGACACGATCCTCCGCGGCCTGCTGGGCCCGGAGGTCCCCCTGGACCTGATCCAGCAGATGAGCGACGACAAGGAAGCGCGCTACCGCCGCTACGTGCGCGAGCGCGGGCTCGCGTTCCTGCCCGGCGCGGAGCAATGGCTCGGCCGGCTGCGGGAAGCCGGCTGGAAGCAGGCCCTCGCCAGCTCGGCTCCGCCCGAGAACATCGACTCCTCCTTCGAGGCCCTCGACCTCCGCCGCTACCTGGACGCGGTGGTCTCGGCCGAGGAGGTCGGCAAGGGCAAGCCGGATCCCGCGATCTTCCTGCGCGCGGCGGAGCGGCTCGGCATCGCCCCCTCCCGCTGCGTCGTGGTGGAGGACGCGCCGGCCGGCCTGGAGGGAGCGCGCAGGGCCGGCATGAAGTGTGTGGGGGTGCTCTCCTCGCATTTCGCGGAGCTCGTCGCCGATCTGGTCGTCCCTTCGCTGGAGGCGCTGCCCGCGCGCGCGTTCGACGATCTGCTCAGAGGCCATTGAACGAGGGGATCAACCTCCACCCGATCGCCGGGCGAGCCGGCGTCAGCTCAACGGGTGGCGCCAGCGCAAGTCCGGGAACCTCGCGAAGTCCCGATCCGTCGTTACCCATTCGCTGCCCGATTCCACGGCCAGGGCCGCGAAGTAGGCGTCGGTGACCAGGCTGCCTTTGATTCCGTAGTCACGGCAGAAACGCTTGAAGATCTCCCAGTGCCGAGGTCCCGGCGCCACGTTGACGCAGTTTGGGCGCTCACGCACCTCGTTGACGAAGGCCAGGCCTCGGTTCAGCGGGGTCGGCTCTCGGAATATCCGGGGATGGGTTACGACACGCAGGAAGCCACTGAGGACGATGTCCGACATCCCGTATGCCGTGTCCGACCTCAGTACACCTTCCAGCCACTCCCGATACCGCGCATGGTCGGCGGCGTCCACGCGATGCGCGTAGACGAGGACGTTAACGTCGATCAGCTGCACCCGCTCCGTCCATCAGGTCGAGGAGCGCCGCGCTGTCGTCCAAGTCGACTCCGGGCAGCAACCCGGACCCGCCGAAAGTCGTCAGCCGTACCGGGGGGTTTTCTCTCCTCGGCGGTCTCTGTGCCAAGGACCCGCGAAGGGCATCCTCTATGACCGCGGTCAATGTTCGCCCGGTCTCGGCCGCAACGCGGCGCGCCTGAGCCAGGAGAGGGTCGGGGAGATTGATCGTCGTCCTCATACATCAAAGCATATCGTGGATACACCTTGATGTCGCCACGCCAAGACTCCGGCGGTTGGAGCGGCGGGGAACGACGAGGCCCAGCCGGACACGGGCCGGCTGCGTTCTCATCCGTCGAATGATGTGTCAGCATAGCCCGGCCTGCCGAGATCCCCTCGGCGGCCGGAGACGGAGGCCCGCATGAAGGAGTGGGCGGTCGGGGTGGCGCTCCTGCTGGCCGGGGTCCCCGGGCCCCGCGGGTTCAGTGGCGTCCGGGTGGCCGCGGGCGACGATTGGCCGCAATGGCGGGGACCTCACGGGACCGGCATCTCCACCGAGAAGGGCATCCCCGCCCGCTGGGGCAAGGAAGACGTGCGCTGGAGGGTCCCGGTGGGCGGCCTCGGAGTATCGTCGCCGGTGGTGTGGGGCGACCGCATCTTCGTCACCTCGCAGTCCGGCCGCGGCCTGCGGCGCCCGGGCACCCATCCCAGGCTGGCGCAGGGCGAGGAGGCGAGCGCAGAAAAGCCGCTGGGCGCCGCGGTGGGCCCGACCCCGCCGGGAGACGCGCCCGGGGTCGAGTTCGTTGTGGAAGCCTTCCATCGCAAAGACGGCCGGCGTCTGTGGGAGTATCGCTTCGCCGCCGACGGTGCCCTGCCCCCCGTGCACGAGAAGCACAACCTGGCCAGCCCCAGCCCGGTCACGGACGGCCGCCTCGTCTACGCCTGGTTCGGAACCGGGCAGCTCGTGGCCCTCGACGTGGACGGGAAGCTCGCCTGGCAGCGCCACCTGGGGAAGGAGTTCGGGCCCTTCGACATCAACTGGGGAGCCGGCAGCTCCCCGGCCCTGCACGGCGACCTGCTCTTCCTGCTCTGCTACCACGAGCCCGCATCGTACCTGCTCGCCCTGGACAAGCAGACCGGCAAGGAGCGGTGGAAGGTCGATCGCGGCAAGGACGTCCGTTCCTACAGCACGCCCGTCGTGTTCGCGGGCCCCGGCGGAGACGAGCTGGTCGTGAACTCGACCGAGCGCCTGGAGGCCTACGACCCACGGACGGGCGAGCTGCGGTGGCACGCGGGCGGGCCCCATCGCTTCGCGATCCCCGTCCCCACCTTCGACGGCGCGGTCCTCTACGCGAGCCGCGGCTACCGGAGCGGGCCCTACATGGCCATCCGGCCCGGCGGCCGCGGCGACGTCTCCCGGAGCCACGTCCAGTGGTCGGTGCCCACGGGAGCGCCCTACGTCTCGTCCCTCCTCTACTACGAGGGCCTGGTCTACCTGGCCAGCGACGTGGGGGTCGTGACCTGCGTCGACGCGCGCACGGGCGAGAAGGCGTGGCAGGAGCGCATCCCCGGCATCTTCACCGCCTCGCCCGTGGCCGCCGAGGGCAGGGTCTACCTGTTGAGCGAGACGGGCGACGCGATCGTGCTGCGAGCCGGCCGCGAGCCGCGCGTCCTGGAGCGCAGCCCGCTCGGGGAGAGGATGGTCGCCTCCCCCGCGCTGTCCGGGCAGCAGGTCTTCATCCGCACGGACGAGCATCTCGTCGCCATCGGCGGAGAGCGCTGAAGGTGCGGCGCGTCCTCCTGGGGCTCCTCCTCCTGCTGGCGCTCGGCTGCGGATCGTCGGGCTCGACCGAGCGTCCGCCCTCCGCCACCCCCTCGCCCGCCTCCGGCTTCACCCTCGCCTGGAGCGACGAGTTCGAGGGGCCGAGCGGCGCCCTCCTCGATGCGACCAAGTGGACGCTCGAGGCCGGGGGCGGCGGCTGGGGCAACCAGGAGCTCGAGACCTACACCGACCGTCCCCGCAACGCCTCCCTCAACGGCGAGGGCTCGCTCGCCATCCAGGCCCTCCGCGAGACGTTCACCGGAACGGACGGGATCGCGCGCGAGTACACCTCGGCCCGTCTCAAGACCCAGGCGAAGTTCGAGCAGGCCTACGGGCGCTTCGAGGCCCGCCTCCAGGTCCCCCGCGGCCAGGGCCTCTGGCCCGCCTTCTGGATGCTGGGGGCCGACATCCCGACGGCGGGCTGGCCGCGATGCGGGGAAATCGACGTCATGGAGAACATCGGACGCGAGCCCACGACCGTGCACGGGACCATCCACGGCCCGGGATACTCCGGCGGCCAGGGGATCGGCGCTCCGTTCACCCTGTCCGGAGGCGCGCGCTTCGCGGACGGCTTCCACCTTTTCGCGGTCGAGTGGGAGCCGGCGGCCATCCGTTGGTACGTGGACGGCACGCTGTACCAGACGCGCACCCCCGCGGACCTGCCCGCGGGTCAGCGCTGGGTCTTCGATCACCCGTTCTTCCTCCTGCTGAACGTCGCGGTGGGCGGAAGCTGGCCGGGCAGCCCCGACGCGAGCACCGTTTTCCCGCAGACGATGCTCGTAGACTACGTCCGCGTCTATCGCCGGAATCCCTGAGAGGAACCCTTGACGGAGCTCTTCCCCACCCTCCGGACACGCCGGGAATCGGAGGCCCTTCGGCTCAGCGCAGAGCAGGTGCGGTCCTTCGAGGCGAACGGCTACCTGGCGGGGATCCGCATCCTCGAGGGCGCCGCCCTGGACGCCGTGCGGGAGGCCGTGGAGAGGATCCGCCAGGGTCAGACCCCACACCTCGATCTTCTCTACGAGGTCGAGGAGGACTACTACCGGGATCCCGGGCGGAACGCCTTCCACTGCCTGGGAGGCTGGCTGATCGAGGCGGCCTTGCACGACCTCGCCTTCCATCCCGGCGCGACCGTGCCCGCGGCGCAACTCCTGGGGCTCGAGCGGCTGCGCTTCTGGCACGACCAGGTGTTCTACAAGCCCCCGCGGCATCCGGGGGTGGTGGCCTGGCACCAGGACTTCTCGTACTGGACGCGGACCCTCCCCATGAACCACATCACGATCAACATCGTCCTCGACGACACCTCGCCCGGGAACGGCTGCCTCCACTACGTGCCGGGCAGCCACCGGTGGCCGCTCCTGGCCCCGGTCTCCTTCGGCCAGGACATGGAGGCCTTCCGGGAGTTCCTGCCCCCGGAGCTGCGCGAGGGCTTCCGTCCGAGCCCGGTTGCGCTCCAGGCGGGGGAGGCTTCGTTCCACCACCCGCTGACCGTGCACGGCTCCTACGAGAACCGGAGCCCCCGCCCCCGCCGGGCCGTGGTCCTCAACTACATGGCGCCCGACACGCGCTCGGCGGACGGAAGGATCCCCCTGCTGAAGGGAACGCCCGTCGTTCCTCGGGGCGAGGTGGTCCAGGGGGAGCACTTCCCGATCGTCCTGGACCTGAGCACCCTCTCGTAGGCCCGGCAGGTCTCGCCGACGACTGCCGACGGTGCCCTCGACGCCGTTCGGCAACGACCGAGGACTGCAAGGATTCGGGCCCGCGCGCTACAATCGCCGTGCATGGCGTCGTCCGCCACCGGCCCGCCTCTCGCGGCGCAAACGAGAACACCCTCGCCGCGAGTCTACCCCGCCGTGTTCGCGGCCGGCCTCTGCCTTTACGGGCTGTGCGGCGTGGCGGGCCTCGCATACACCATCCTCACCCAGCATGGGCTCCCGCCGTTGTCGACCTCCGCCCTCAGCCAGGCTGAGCGTTACCTTGAGCGGCGTGACCTGCGGCGGGCGGTCCAGCAGCTGCGGATGGCCGCCCGAATCGACCGGGCCGACTACGAGACGACCCGACGGCTGGCCTCGGTGCTGCAGGCCGCGGGCGACCCGACCGGACAGATCGACCAATACGAGCGGGCCCGAGACCTGAGGCCGGGCGATCCGCTGGCGCACCGGCGGCTCGGCTGGGCGTACTACAACAATCGGCGCTTCGACGAGGCCGAGGCTGCCTTCGTCCGGGCTTCGCGCCTGGATCCGCGCGACGCCGACGCCCAGGTCGGGAGGGCCAACGTCTGGCTGGACAGGGATCGGCCGGCGGAGGCCGAAGCCGTGCTTCGCACCGCGCTACGGCTCGAGGCGAGGAATGCCAACGCCTACAACATCCTGGGAATCGCCCTCGACATGCAGGGGCGGCGCGCCGAGGCGATCCGCGCGTTCGAGGAAGCCGTGCGCCTTGATCCGCGCCCCACGTTCGTGCAGAACCTCGAGCGGGCAAAGCGGCCTCCCATCCCGAGGGAGGCGGCAGAACCTTGAGCGCCGTGGGGCGAACGCTCATGGGCCGGACCTTCGTCAACCCGGCCTTCGACTACCTGTTCATCGGGGGTGGGCTGAGCCTGGTCGTCACGGCCGTCGTGGCGGCCCGGGGAAGCGGGGCGCTCTCCGCTTTGTTGGGCTCATCCATGGTGCTGGTCCTCTTCGGAGGCAACCTGGCGCACTTCGCGGCCTCGACGGTGCGCCTCTACACGAGGCCGGGCGCCTTCCGCGACTTCCGCTTCCTGACCATGGGCCTTCCCGTGGTCACGCTGGCCGTGCTGGCCCTGGCGATCCGATTCGCGGAGGCCCTGGGCGCGCACCTGATGAACCTGTACTACACGTGGTCTCCTTATCACTACGCGGCCCAGGCCTACGGCCTCGCGCTCATGTACGCCTACCGATCGGGCTCGAACCCCGGAGACGGGGAGCGGGTGATGCTGCGCGCCGCCTGCATCGCCCCCTTCCTCTATGCCTTCGTGAAGGGCCCGGTGGCGGGCCTGGATTGGTTCGTCCCGGCCTCCATCGTGTCCGAACCGGCCTTCGTCGAGGCGCGCCTCTGGCTGGAGCGCACCCTGGGCGTACTGACCCTCATTCTCCCCGCCGCCGTCTACGTCGCCAGCCTGCGAAGAGGAGTGCCGTTGCCCCTGATCAGCCTGCTGGTGATGGTGTCCAACGCGACCTGGTGGACGGCGCTCTTCTACCTGCAGGCCTTCGCCTGGGCCACCGTCTTCCACGGCTTGCAGTACATGGCGATCGTCGCCATCTTCCATGTCCGCGAGCGGCTGCAGGTCCCGGGCAACCAGCGGGGATGGGCCTTCCACGCCGCCGCGTTCTACGGCGCCTGCCTGGGTCTCGCCTACTTCCTCTTCTATGTCTGGCCCTATGCTTTCGTGGCGGCGGGCTTCGGGATGGCAGAGAGCATGCTGCTCATCATCGCGGTGGTGAACATCCATCACTTCATCGTGGACGCGTACATCTGGCGGCTCCGTCGTGACCCGAACTACCGGATCGTGACCGGGGGCGCGCCGGCGGCGCCGCCCGACGCCCTGCCCTCCGTCGTGCCCGCTTGAAAGGGGGGGTGTGAGCGGCCCCGCCCTCGCGGGGCGCCGGCGCACCCTGGTCCTGTGCTTCGTCCTCGCCCTCTTCGCGGCCGCCTTCCGCCTGCCTCGCCTGGGCGAGCCGCCGACCCTCGTCTTCGACGAGGCCGCTTTCGTGCCCACCGCCTTCCAATACATCCAGGGGCAGCAGCCCTATGAGGCCGCCCACCCGCCCCTCGCAAAGCTGCTGATCGCCGCCGGCATCTTCTACCTCGGCTCCGATCCCTGGGGGTGGCGCATGGCGCCGGCCCTGGCCGGCATCCTGCTGGCGCCCGTCTTCTTCCTGATGGCGCGCCGGGCGTTGGCCAACGAACGCGCGGCCCTGCTGGCGGCCAGCGTGCTCCTCCTGGACGACCTCTACCTGGCCCTGAGCCGCCTTGCCATGACCAACACGTTCGCGGTGCTCTTCTCGGTGGCAGCTGGCTACTTCCTGCTGGGCGCGGTGTCGGAAGAGCGGCTGTCCGCCCGCTCACTCCTGGCGGCCGCCTTCTTCATGGGTCTCGCGCTGGCGACGCGCTGGAGCAGCCTGGCCATCGGTGGATTCCTGGCCGCCGTTCTCTGCGTTGCCCGCGGCCGGCGTCTCCTCCGGGCTCGCGAGCGGGGCCTCCTCCTCGCCTCCGCGGCCGTCGTGGCGGCCACCTACGCCGCGAGCTTCGGACCCTTGCTGGCCCAGGGCCACCCCCCGGGGGAGCTTGTCCAGCTCCATCGGCTGATGTTGCGCTTCCACGCGACCACCGACGCGCCCCACCCCTACGCCAGCGCGTGGTACACGTGGCCGTGGCTCTATCGCCCGCCCCTCTACTACTACGAGCCGACCGGACCAGCCGGGGAACGGATCGTGATGGTCATGGCCATCGGCAACCCCGCGGTCTGGTGGTTATCCGTCCCCGCGAGCCTCCTTGCCCTCGCCTGGGGCCTGCGGCGACGCGATCCGCGCGCTCTTTTCGGGGCCACGGGGTTCGCGGTGGCGTATCTCGCCTGGGGCCTGGCGCCGCGCCGGCTGCACTTCAGCCACTACTTCTACGAAGCGCTGCCCTACGCCTGCCTGTGCCTGGGCTTCTTGCTGGATCAGGCCGAGTCGAGCCGCGCCCGCCGGCTCGTCGGCCTCTATCTCGCGATCACCGCCGTCCTCTTTTTGTTCTTCTACCCGGTCGCGACAGCGGTACCCATACCGAGCGCATGGTTCTACCAACGCCTGTTCGCGAACGTGTACCCCTGGCGGTGGTTCCCGTCATGGTATTGAATCCTACGGAGGGCCACGCATGGCCGTAGACAGCCTGCGAAACGCCTTTCGCCACGCGCTCCGCCGCCTGCTCGGGCGGCCGGGGTCGACGACGGCCATGGTCTTGATCCTGGCCCTCGGCATCGGGGTGGCGACGGCCGTGTACAGCGTCGTGCAGCGCGTGCTCCTGCGGCCGATTCCGGTCCGGGAGCTGGAACGACTGGCCGTCGCCTGGGAGACGGACCCGTCCGAGGCCGGCTCGCTCATCGACGTGTCCTATCCCTACTTCCTCGACTGGCGCGCCCAGAGCCGCTCGTTCGAGGACCTGGCCGCTTTCGGATCGGTGAACTGGGACTTCGAGTTCAAGGGACCGCCCCGGCGCGAAGGCGTGGCCGCGGCCTTCGTGTCCGCCTCCTTCTTCGACACCCTGCGCGCGCGGCCGCTCCTCGGGCGCACCTTCCTCGCCGCGGACGACGACCCCGCGGCCGCCCGCGCCGTCGTGCTCAGCTACGCCCTGTGGCAGCGCCGCTTCGCGGGCGATCCCGCGGTGGTCGGCACGAGGGTCACGAGGGGCCAGGAGCCCTTCACGGTCGTGGGGGTGATGCCCCGGGGGTTCGGCTTCCCGCAGGGGGCACAGGTCTGGGTTCCGGTCGGACCCGAGCTGGACGCGGTCCGCCGGCGCGACTCCATGCCACCGGACACCTTCAGGAGCCTGGGCGTCCTGTATGTCGTCGGGCGCTTGAAGAACGGCGTCTCGCTCGAGGCGGCCCGGACCGAGCTGGCGGGCATCTCGCGCCGGCTCTCCCTCGCCGACGGCTTCTCGACCGCCGGCTGGAGCGCGCGGCTCGTCCCCCTGGTCGACCACTACCTGGGCGCGAGCACGCGGCAAGCCCTGGAGGCGCTGGCCGTGGCCAGCGGGTTCGTGCTGCTCCTGGCCTGCGCGAACGTGGCGGTGCTGCTGCTGGTGCAGGCGACCTCCCGGAGAACCGACCTGGCGGTCCGCCAGGCCATCGGGGCGAGCGGGCCGCAGCTCGCCTTGCATCAGCTCGCCGAGAGCGCCCTGCTCGCTTTCGCGGGGGGCGCTGTCGGGAACGTCCTCGCGATCGGGGCCGTCCGGGCCATCGTCGCCTTCGGCCCCAGCGAGATGCCGGGCCTCACGGACGTGAGCGTGGACGGCCGCGCCCTCGGCTTCGCCCTTCTGGTCACGGTGGCCATGGCCATCCTCGTGGCCCTGGCCCCCGCCTGGCTCGCCTCGCGCCTCGCTATCGCACCCGTCCTGAGGACGGGTGGCGGCGGGGTGGGCTTGGACCGTCGTGGATGGAAGCTCACCCGGATGCTGGTGGCCTCGGAAGTCGCGCTCTCGATCATCCTGCTCGTGGGGTCCGGCCTCATGGTGCGCAGCCTGGGGAAGCTCCTCCAGGTCGAGCTGGGCTTCGTGCCCGACCGCGCGCTCAGCTTCTCGGTCGGACTGGTTGACGAGAAATACCCCACGATCGCCGAGCGTCGTGCGTTCCATCGCGCGCTGATCGAGCGCCTGAGCGGCCTGCCCGGGGTGGAGGCCGCGGGAGCGGTGTCCCTGCGGCCCCTCGAGCTCGGGCCGATAGGAATGGGCGCGGGGGTGCTGGTCGAAGGCCAGCCCCTCGACCGCGCGTCGGTGGTCGCGAACTCCATCGGCGTGAACTGGGAGGTGGCGACCCCCGACTACTTCCGGGCCGCCGGCACCCGGCTCCTCGCGGGCCGCTCGTTCACCGAGCACGACACCGCGGATGCACCGAAGGTCGTGGTGGTGAGCGAGAGCCTGGCGCGCCGCGGCTGGCCCGGCCAGAGCCCCCTCGGCAAGCGGCTCAACACTTACGGGGCCACGGCGGACCTGAAGGACGGGGTCTTCATCAATGTCGAGTGGCAGACCGTCGTGGGCGTGGTCGAGGACGCGCGCTACCGCGGAATCCAGAACCCCCAGCCCGACGTCTACCTGCCTTACGGCCAGGCGCCCGGCGGCGTGCAGTACCTGATGGTGCGCACGACCGGCGACCCGTTGGCCCTGGTCGCGGCCGCGCGCGACCAGGCGCGGGCGATCGACCCCGACGCTTTCCTGGACGAGGTGACCACGATGCGCCGTCTGGTGGACCGCGCGCTCGCGCCCTGGCGCTTCACGAGCGCGGTCCTGCTCGGCTTCGCCTCCGCCGCATTGGCTCTGACCGCGTTCGGCCTGTTCGCCGTTCTCCATCACTTCGTGTCGGGGCGCATTCGCGAGATCGCCATCCGCATGGCCCTGGGCGCAGGGCCCCCCCAGGTGCGGAGCCTCGTGCTCGCTCACGGCCTGGGGGTGACCGCGCTCGGCCTGGCCCTGGGGGGCGCGCTCTCCCTGGCCCTCGCGCGGTCGCTGTCCGCGCTGCTCTACGGCGTGGACGAGCGCGACCCGCTGAGCTACCTGGGGGGTGCGGCCCTGGTCGGAGTGGTGGCGGTGATCGCCTGCCTGCTACCCGCGCGGCGGGCCGCGCGGGTGGACCCCATGCTGGCCCTACGCGTGGAGTGAGCCCAGGAGATCCACGAGGGTGAGGGCGAGCACGCGGGTCGCGTTGAGCCCGCCCGACAAGCCGAGGCCGCCGCCGACCGGGAGGTGGTCCCCGTGCCGCTAGACGACGCGCGAGATCCAGACCACCTGAGGACCCTCGACCACTCGAGCCCCGATCTGTCGAACCAAGATCTTGACCTTCGCCCCGCGAAGGGGGTACTGTCTCCGTCAACCCAGGCAGGGCGACATCGAGGAGGGCAGATCGCGCTGCTCCGCGTTCGCGGCGTGCTCATCCGCCGATTCCCTTCGTAGGAGAAGCGAGAACAAACAATGGCCGACAATCAACCCCCTTTCACGATTCACGTCGATGGCCAACTCTTCAAGGTGGACAAAGGAACAATGAGCGGGGCTGAGATAAAAGCCCTAGCGGGCAAAGACGCCAGCTATCAGTTATTCCAGGAGCTGCCTGGGAACGAGCCTGACAAGTTGATCCCCGACAACGAGTCAGTCTCGATGAGGAACGGCCTTCAATTCTACACTGTTCCGCCCGCGACCTTCGGTCATTGATGGCGATTCTCGAGGACCAGTTCGGTCAGCTGAAGATTGCATTCCCAGAAGCACAGATTCAGCCGAAGCTGGATGGTTCGGCCATCATCCGGTTACCAGGGATCGCGCTCCCCTCTGGATGGAATCTTGCGGCCACAGATGTAGTCTTCGTGGCACCTGTCGGCTATCCAGTCGCGAAACCCGACACGTTCTGGGCCGATGAACGGCTTCGGCTGGCGGGCGGAGGTATGCCGTTAAATACGAGCCTGAACGCCAACTACGGCGGGCCCCAGCAAATGCTCTGGTTCTCCTTCCACCCGAATGTGTGGAATCCTCAACGTGACAACCTCCTCACCTACGCACAACTGATTCGTCGGCGCTTCGCAGACCCAAAGTGAACGCAATCGTCTTCGCTGGCGACGGTTTGCGACTTCTTCGGCACACTCTGTTGGATCACGCTCCGAAGGAGGCAGCCGCTATTCTCTTGGCTGCGGCAGCGCGCCCAGCGAAAGACACGCGCTTGCTGGTTCGGGAGAGGGTATTGGTCCCTCAAGAGGCGTATTCCACGCACGACGAACTCAGACTGGTTGTCGCACCTCAATTCGTTGCACCCCTCCTGAAGAGATCTCGCCTTGAAGGATGGTCCATCATACTCTCTCACTCGCACCCGTTCTCGCAGGGTGCGCGGTTCTCCCCAGTCGACGATCGGGGGGAAGACGTACTCATGCCGGCCATGTTCGGCCGCGCGCCCTCTCGACCGCACGCAGCGATGGTTCTCGGCCGCGAAGGTTTTCAAGCTCGCCTTAGGCACTCGCCAACTGCCTGCGAGGATGTGCCGCTGGTCGTGGAGGTCGGTGAGCAGGTCCGCCGGCACCTGGACAGCTCTCAAGAATCTCAGGTGTCAGGCCAGTTTGATCGCAGTGCTCGCCTCTTCGGATCTGCTGGTCAAGCTACCCTTCAGGGACTCTGTGTGGCGATCGTTGGGTTAGGGGGCACAGGCTCGATCGTAGCGCAGCACTTCGCCTATCTCGGAGTCGGCCGCCTATTGCTGATGGACAACGATCTAGTTGATCTAACGAGCTTGAATCGGCTCGTGGGCGCTACTGAACGCGACGTGGGGAGAGCCAAAGTGGACGTGATTGCACACCAGATTCTACGCATCAGCCCGCGCACCAAGGTTACTTCGATAAGGGGGTCCGCTCTTCGGAAGCCGGACGCCACCCCGCTGCTGACCGTTGACTTCATCATCTGTTGCACCGACACGCATGGAAGCAGGGCGGTCATCAACCAAATCGCCTACCAGTATCTGATTCCAGTGATTGACGTTGGCGTTCGGATCGATGCGCCAGCAGGCCAAGTGAAGAGCGTCTCCGGTCGCGTTCAGATGCTCGCGCCAGGCCTTGCCTGCCTAGTTTGTCAGGGTCTACTGGACTCAGAGGCTGTTCGGCGCGACCTGCTTTCTGAGGAGGAGAGGCGGCGAGACCCATACATCGTCGGCGCTGTGGAGCCACAGCCTTCGGTGATCTCGTTGAACGGCACCGTATCATCTCTGGCTGTAACGATGTTTCTCGCCGCGACCCTTGGGTTGCCACTTCAAGCGAGACATCAAATCTACCTTGCGGATCGTGGGGTCGTCCGAGCTGTCGAATCGTCCCCATTGCCCGATTGCGTTGTGTGCTCTCTACGCGGTTCTCTTGCCAGGGGAGATCTCTGGACCCTTCCTTGGAGAACAGATTGAAGCGGCTAATGAGGACCAAGGTGGTATGGTTGGGTGACCTGCCACCTGACCCTAAGGAGTTTCATCAGCGCGATCTGAGCATGGTTGCAGTCCCAGACACTCCGGCCGTCATTGCTGAGTGTCGGAGCGGCGCAAGGTCCGTGCTGGTTCCGTTTTCACCGGCTTTGAGAGACTCGCTTGCCCCGCTCTACTACCCGGTTCTGGACGCCGGAGCGTGTCTTGATGTGGTGCTGCCCAATGCTGTGACTCAGAGAGACGATCGCGCCGCCGCAAGCAGTGTCCTCTCGACTCTGAAGAAAGCCGGAGGAGAGAGTCTCGTTCGGACACTCAACGGCTGGGCGCTCCACGAAGTTGCGCAGGCGTGCGCTTGTCACGATCCCGGGAGAGATTTCAACCCAGCTTTGGAGATTGACATCCCAGGCAATGAAGTGCAACCGGACGACAGTCAGGAGAGGCTCTTGAGGAGAGCGTTTTCGGACTTCTCGAGAATCATCATCACTCCACTCGCGGGGAGCCATCGACCGGGCGCGCAGGTCTGGAGAGTTGACGGCGTAGCTCCGGACAGTAGACTCTACGAGCCCTTTGTGGTCAAGGTCGGGGAACGGAGGGAGATCACCGTTGAGATCCGGACCGTAATGGACTACGTGCTCGATAGGGCTCCGTTCCCGCATTGGGCGCCTCTGCGCGTCGAGCGCAGCGTGGCGGGCGCGACTCAACGTCTGCTGGTCTCGATGTTCGTCGATCGCGCGGTTCTCCTCGACGGCTTCCTGAAGGAGAGCTCGCCGGTGGCTGCTATTACGGCCCTCTTCGACGGTCCCCTCAGAACCTGGCGCAAGAACCTCCGACGCGAGCGTGTTCAGCTTGCGGGTGTGCTGGAGGACCAGGGCGTGTTACCCAGAACGCTTGCGAACCTGAACTCAATCTTTGCCAGGGCTCAAGGTAAAGGCCGACCTCTTCGACAGCCGGAGGCCCTGATTGCATCCTTGAAGGATCGCCCACAGCTCGACGTACTGATGTGCCATGCCCACGGTGACCTTCATCCGGGAAACATCTTTATTCGGAATAATGGTCTCGACGTCGTCTTGATTGACTTCGCCTCTGCGAGGTACGAGCGACCCGCCTGCTGTGATCCCGCAATGCTGGACGTGGCGTTGGGCGTCGGCGTTGTTGACCGGCTACCGTCGCTCCCCGAAAAGAGGATTCGGCGTCTTTTTGAGCGGCCGCTGCTGCCACCGCAACGGTTCCTCGGCGGGCTCATGAGAAGCGATAATCGCGTGAGGGCCATTTGTCAGCTAAGAAAGCAGGCACGCGAAGACGGGGCCACAGACATTGAATACACCATGGCCGTCTCCATCTATCTGATGCGGTTTGCCAGCTTAAGGCCCGACGGGGCGAACGCATCGATTGCATACGAGGTGGCCGATGGCTTGGTTCAGACCGTGGCTGCTTGATCCACTTGGATAATTCCTGAAGAAGAGGCTTCAGTGCGGAGATCGATTCCAAAACTTCAGGTCATTACGCGTCCCGTTGAACGTGTTCTACCCGTTCGGAGCCAGTCGGAGGCGCGCAAGCAGGTCACGCGTGGGGGGACATTCGCGGTTGTTGTTCCTGATCGAACGCCGAAGTCCCTGGTCTTCCAGTGCCCTTGTGGCTGTGGCGACGTGATATCGTTGAATCTCATGCGCGGAAGCACCCGCGCATGGCGATTGAGCATCAGCCGAGGAGGACGCTTGTCGCTATCGCCATCGGTTGATCGCGTCACTGGTTGCCGAAGCCATTTCTGGATAGTCAACGGCGAGGTTCACCTCTACCGATTCAGTCGAGCGTCTGCGAGCTCTTGATCTCGGGATGTACGCGCGAGATCGCCGTCCGCATGGCTCTGAGGGCGGAGCCTTGCCGCGTCCGGAGCTTCGTGCGGCCCTCATCCTTCTGGGCGGCGATCGCCTGCCTGCTACCCGCCCGCCGCGCGGTGAGCGTCGACCCGACCCTGGCCCTGCGCTCCGAGTGAGGCCAGGTCGACGAGGGTGAGGGCGAGCACGCGGGTCGCGTTCACCAGGTCCTCGATCGAGCACCACTCGTCGGGCTGGTGGGCCAGCTCCAGGACGCCCGGGCCGTAGGCCACGCAGTGCTCGACCCCGGCGATGCGGGCCACGTGCTTCTGGTCGTAGGTGCCGGGGCTGGCCACGATCGCGGCCTCCCGCCCCAACACCTCGGCCACGTTGCGCCGGAGCACCGCCACCAGGGGCGAGCCCAGGGGCGCCTGGGTCGGATGCACGACCATCAGGTCCTCGAGCTCGTAGCGGAGGCCAGGCACGCGGGCCGCCGTGCGCGCGAGCAGGGCCTGGACCTCGGCCTTCGCCGCCTCGAAGCCCTCTTCGATGAGGAAGCGGCGGTCGAAGACCGCGCGGGCGCGGTCGGCCACGCACGGCGTCTGGATGCCGTCCACCGGCTGGCCGCCGGAGACGCCGTTGACGTTGAGGGTGGCGCGGGCGGCGCGGGGGGGGACCACCGGCATGCGGGTGACGCGGCCGGCGAGGGCGGGCTGAAGCTCGGTCCGCACCGCCTCCAGGATCGCGCCCATCTGCTCGATCGCGCTCCGCCCGAGGAAGGGCATGCTGCCGTGGGCGATCCGCCCGTGGGTGGTCACCGCGAACCAGTACACGCCCCGGTGGCCGATGCAGACCCGGTCGACGTTCAGAGGCTCGGGGATGATGACGTAGTCGGTGCGGCCCTTCGCGATGCGGCCCCGCTCGGCGAGGTAGGCGACCCCGGCGAGGCCGCCGCTCTCCTCGTCCACGGTGCCGCTCACCTCGATCGCGCCCGGCAGCTCGATCCCCGCCCGGCGCAGCGCCTCGGACGCGTACACCGCGGCCGCGATCCCGGCCTTCATGTCGCAGGCGCCCCGGCCCCACACGCGGCCGTCCCGGACCGCGCCCCCGAACGGCTCGACCGTCCAGCCCTCCCCCGCCGGCACCACGTCGAGGTGGCCGTTCAGGTGCACGACCGGCCCGGGTCCCCTCCCCCGGCGCGTCCCCACCACGTTCACCCGCGGATGGGCCGGCGTGTGCTCGGGCCGGCCCTCCGCGGGGTGGTACTCGACCGCGAACCCGCAGCGCGCGAGGCGCTCGCCGAGGAGGCGCGCGCCGTCCGCGTAGAACTCGCCCGGCGGGTTGACGGTCGGGATGCGGATCAGGTCGGAGGTGAAGGCCACCATCTCGTCGACGAGGGCGTCGACCTCGCGGAGAGCGCGCGAACGGGGATCGGTCACGCGATGAGGTTACCCTGGCCGCGCTTCAGGGCACGAGCTCGAAGGCGGGCACGTGCCGCGGGCGGATGGGGCCGAAATGCCTGCGGTCCGTGGTAGCGATGGTGCGAACGCGGAGCCGTTCGGCGATCGCGACCACCGACGCGTCCACGAAGCCGATCTGGGGGTACTTCTCCAGGAGGGTGACGCAGCGCTCGAAGTCCGCTCGGGTGGTGGCCTCGACACGCAAGGGGTCGTGCGCGAGGGCACCGACGAAAGTGCGTTCCTCGCGGGGACCCAGGCGGTCCCGGAGCAGGTACGCGACTTCCGGGAGGACGGTGACCGGCACGATGAGCGCCTCCCGGGAGCGCGCGACGTAGTCGCGACAGCGCCCGTGCCAGTCGTCGTCGGCGTCCGCCAAGGCGTAAAGGACCCCGGTATCGACCAGCAACGGCATCAGCGGCGCTTGCCCCGGGGACGTCTAGCCCGCGGGCGCAGCCGCGCGAACACGAGCTCTTCGTGCCGCTCCGCCGTGTCGCGCCGCCCGCTGCGGCCGATGGCCACGAAGCTCAGCGAGGGCGGGCCGGCCGCCCTCTCCTCCGTGACGTGGCGCGCGAGGGCGTCGCGCACCTCGGCCGCCACCGGCCGCTTCTTGCGGTGAGCGAGGTCGCGCAGCTCGCTCTCCAGTTGCTCGTCGATGAAGATCGTCGTCCTCTTCATATGACATATGCTAGCATACATCAGCTCCGCCGGCGCGGGTCGCATAGGCTTGGGTCGCAGGAGTCTCCGATGCCCTCGAAGCGGATCGTCGCCGGGCTGGTCCTCGCGGCGTCTTCGTCCCTCGTCCACGCCCAGGCCGCGAAAGGGCTGTCTGCGGTCGCGGGTCTGAAAGTTGGCCACTACACCCTCACCGCGCGGCCCACCGGCTGCACCGTGATCTTGACCGAAGCCGGCGCCGTGGCCGGGGTGGACGTGCGAGGGGGCGCGCCCGGAACCCGGGAGACCGACCTGCTCGATCCGGTGAACACGGTCCAGAAAGTCCACGCGGTCGTCCTCTCCGGGGGAAGCGCGTTCGGCCTCGAAGCCGCCACCGGGACCGTCCGCTGGCTGGAGGAGAAGGGCATCGGCTTCGATGTTTACGTGGCGAAAGTGCCGATCGTGCCCGCGGCCATCCTGTTCGACCTCGGCGTGGGCGACCCGAAAGTGAGGCCCACCGCCGAATGCGGCTACAAGGCAGCGGCCTCGGCCACCGACGGCCCGGTGGCCGAGGGCAACGTGGGCGCGGGTGCGGGGGCCACGATCGGCAAGCTCGCGGGGCCCGGGCGGGCCATGAAGGGGGGCCTCGGCAGCGCGGCCCTCACCCTCTCGAACGGCCTGACCGTGGCCGCCCTCGTGGCCGTCAACGCGATCGGGGACGTGATCGATCCCGCCACCGGCCGGGTGATTGCCGGCGTGCGCACCGCCGACGGCTCCGGCCTCGCCGACGCCCGCACCCTCGTGCGCTCCGGCGCCCTCCTGCGGCCGACGCGGCCGGGGCAGAACACCACGATCGGAGTGGTGGCCACGAACGCGGCCCTCACCAAGGCCCAGGCCACGAAGGTCGCGCAGATGGCCCACGACGGCTTCGCCCGCGCCATCTCGCCGGCGCACACCCCGGTGGACGGCGACACCGTCTTCGCCCTCGCCACCGGCAACCTGGCCGGCGAGGCCGAGGTCACGATCATCGGCGCGCTGGCCGCGGAGGTGATGGCGGACGCGATCGTGCGCGCCGCCCGCGAGGCCAGGGGGATCCCCGGCTACCCCGCGGCCCGCGACCTCGCGAGCGGCTCGGCGACCCCGAAGCGCTGAGCCGGGGCCGGACGTGAGCCTTCACCTGCCGCTGCTCCTTGCCTACTGCGTCCTGCTGGTCGCGGTGGGCCTCTGGATCGGCCGCCGGGTCAAGACCAGCGGCGACTTCTTCGTGGCCGGGCGGGCCCTCGGCCCCGGCCTGCTCTTCTCGACCATGGTCGCGGCCAACATCGGCGCGGGCTCGACGGTGGGCGCGGCGGGCCTCGGATACCGCGACGGGATCGCGGCCTGGTGGTGGGTCGGCTCGGCCGCGATCGGCTCCGCCGTCCTCGCCTTCACGGTGGGGCCCCGCATGCGCCGCATCGCCGCCGAGCACGGACTGAACACGGTCGCCGATTTCCTGGAGCACCGGTACGGCCGCGCGGTGCGCGGCACGGTCGCCGCCCTGCTCTGGGTGGGCACGCTGGCCATCCTGGCCGGTCAGCTCATCGCCCTGGCCTGGATCCTCAACGTGGTGGCGGGGGTGCCGAAGTGGGCGGGCTGTCTGGTGGGCGGCCTGGTGGCGACGACCTACTTCGCGGCGGGCGGGCTGCTGACCTCGGCCTGGGTCAACGTGGTACAGATCGTGGTGAAGCTGTTCGGCTTCGGGATCGCGCTGCCGGTGGTCTTCGCGCGGGCCGGGGGGCTGTCGGCGGTGGTCGCGGCAACTCCGGGGACGGGCGACTACTGGAACCCCTGGCAGGGCGGCGGATCCGGCTTCCTGTACCTGGCGTTCCTCGCGCCCGCCTTCGTCGTGTCGCCCGGGCTCCTGCAGAAGATCTACGGCGCTCGCGACGACCGGACCGTCCGTCTGGGAGTGGGCGGCAACGCGCTCGTCCTCCTCGCATTCTCCGTGGTGCCGCCGCTGCTGGGCATCGCGGCCCGGGCCCTCCACCCCGGCCTGCCCAACCACGAGCTGGCCCTGCCCACGGTCTTGATGAAGGACATGCCGGCGCTCCTGGGCACGCTGGGCCTGGCCGCCGTGGTTTCGGCAGAGCTCAGCTCGGCCGACGCGATCCTCTTCATGCTCGCCACCTCGCTCTCCCAGGACCTGTACCGCCGTTTCGTGAGCCCCAGGGCGAGCGACGGGCAGGTGCTGAGGGTCGCGCGGTGGGCGGCAGTGGCGGGCGGCACGGCCGGGGTCGCCCTGGCCATCGTCTCCCCGAGCGTGATCGACGCCCTGAGCCTCTTCTACACGGTGCTCAGCGTGAGCCTGTTCGTGCCGGTGGTAGCGGGCCTGTACGTCCGGCGGTTGGGCACCCCGGAAGCGGCCGCGGCCATCGCGGCCGGGGTGGCGACCCTGGTCGCCGCTCAGCTCGCGACGGGCGGGCGCGGCTGGGCTGGCCTCACCCCGGCGCTGCTGGGGCTACTGGCGGCGATCACGGCCTGCGCGGTGGTGGCGGTCCGGCGGGGGACCATCATCACGCAGCCCCGTAACGAGAGGAGCACGTGATGTCCGTGGTCTGGTCCGCCTCCTCGCCTTCCTCATCACCACCGTCGGCCAGGGGTGGCGGGCCTCGTGTTCGGCGTCACGGCCTACCTCACCAGGTCAGCGGACGCTCGCAAGGCGCTCCGCGCGTGGACGGGAGTATCATCGGTCAGGAGCCCCGATGAGACCGCGGGCGTTGCTGACCGTCTCGCTCCTTCTCGCCGCTTGCGCGGCCCGGCGCGTGGCCGACGCGCCCGCGCCCTCCGCCGCGCCGGCAGCGCCGGCCACGCCGAAGCCAGCGTCGGTACCTGAGGCGGTCGCTCCCGTGCCGCACCCTTCTTCGGCCGAGGTCTTCGAGGGCACGGTCCGCCCGCTGCTGGCGAGAACCTGCACGCCCTGCCACGTGCCGGGCGGGAAGATGTACGAGCGGCTCCCCTTCGACCAGCCCGACGTGGTCCGCTCCAACGAGGCCTCGATCCTCAAGCGGCTCAAGGTCCCGGAGGATCGGCAGATCCTGGAGAATTGGCTCGGGCTCTAGCACCGATCATTTCTCCCCTCCCGCCTCCGCTAGCCTCCCTCCGCCTGTTACCTTTCGTACTATTTCCAGAACGAGTTCGCCTGGCGCTCAATCGCCCGCGGGAGAGGCGCCGATGTTGAAGAACGCGATCTCCTCCGCCGCCAGGGAGCCCTGGCGGAAGAGGGCCCGCACCTCGTAGCGCCCGGGCGAGAATCCCGCCGAGGGGATGGTGGCGACGTAGGCGATGCGGCCCCGCTCGTCGGGCGCGGGCAGCTCGGGCTTGGATCGCCCCACCACGGCCCCGTCGAGCACCAGCTCCAGGGTCAGCTCCGGCTTGTCGGAGGAGCCCGCCGCGGCGTACGCGACGAGAAACAGGGGGAGGCCCTGACCGGGCGCCAGGGTGGGCTCGCCGAGCTGCGGCACGATCCGGGTCTCGCCGATGCGAAGCGCGTCGTCGGTCTCCAGGGCCCCCGGCGTCACCGGCTCGGTCCGCTTGATGATGGCGAGGCTGCTCAGGCCCAGGGGCGGCGCCGACGTCGGCACCACGAGCACCGCCTTGCGCACGCTCGTCCTCCGGGTGGCCTGGTCCTGGGCAACGGTCTCGACCGTGTAGCGGCCCGGCGCCAGCGTGAAGCTGCGCGTGAAGATCGCGTCCCCGCGGGTGAGGGCCTCCTTCCGATCGCCGGGCACCTGGACCGGCGTGTCCTGGCTGAACTTCTGGACGACACCTTGCGTCGGATGGCGGAGCAGCGCCATCAGCGAGAAGTGGGCCCGGTAGCTCCCCCCATCCTTCTTGAAGGAGAAGCTGCTCAGCGGCACCTCCATCACCAGCGTGTACTGCTGGCCCTCGGGAACCCGGCCGAACCGCAAGGCGCTCGAGCGGAAGTCGAAGTCGTGGGCCGGGGGATCGGCGCGGACGGCGGAGAGCAGGGCCAGCTCGTAGGGGAACGTGACCGTCCCCTCCCCGGCGGGAACCGCGAAGTAGCCCTTGCGCGCCTGCACGGTCGTCCCCCCGCGCGCGACCTTCACCGAGATCTCGCGGAACTTGCCGTCCGCCTCGACCTTGGCGGGCGCGTAGGTGACCTCGTAGTAGCCCACGATGTCCCCCGCGACCCTCTCCATGCCCGCCCGCATGTCGTTGCTGTTGGCGAGCAGGAAGCCGCCGGTGCTCTCCGCCAGGTCTCCGAGCGTCCCCTGGGTGTTGGCGCGGAGGCTCTCCTCCACCGTCTCTCCCGCCTGGACCTCCTCGGCGGTGACCGCCACCCCTCCCCGCGAGTAGATCTGGCGCTGGACCGCCCGCACCGAGCGCATGACCTTGTCCCGCGCCTGCTGGTCGAGGAGCTGGTTCGCCGTGTTGAGCCCTCGGGCGTCCACCGCGTAGATGCTGACGTTCGCGCGGTTGGCCTCGCTCACCGCCGAGCGGAAGACCTGCTCCAGGCGCGAGGTCACCTGCAAGCCTTCGGAGAAGTAGAGGATGGTCTTGCGCCCGGCCATCCGCTGCTGCTGGTTCGCGAGGGCCAGGAGGCCGAAGATCGACGACTCGCCCTGGAGCTGGCGCTCCAGGCGGTCGGTCATGTCGAGTGCGTTCTGCTCGATCCGGGCCAGGGCGAGAGCGGCCGCGGCCGCGCCCTGGGATGCCCCGGCGGCTCCGGCCCCGGCGCCTCCCGCCGCGATCACCGCACCCGCGGAGTCGCTCTGCGCCAGTGCCTCGGTGCCTTCGCGCCCCACGCGCGTCATCTCTCCGGCCAGGTCCGTCCGCCCCGCGTTGGCCCCTCCCGTCGCCCGGTCCACCGCGGCTCGCACGAGGTCGCGGTCGGTCGTGAACTGCTGCAGCAGGCGCATGCGGCGGTCGATGAGGAAGACCGAGATCCAGAGGTCGGTCCGCGCCTCGGAAGCGAGGAAGTCCAGGGCCGCCTTGCGGGCGATGGTACGGGCCTCGGCCCCGAGCTGGTCGAAGAGCAGCGTCACCAGGCTGACCTGCCTCCCGGGGGGCTTCGCGGGGGCGGCGGGCGCGGGGGCGGCCGCCGCAGAAGCCGCGGGCTCGGGCTCCCGGCCGGTCTCCACGAACCGGAACGCCGTGACCTGCTGCTTCACGCCGTCCTCGAGGACCTGGACCTCCTCGGGCCGCAGGTCGCACACCATCCGTCCCTTCTTGTCCCTCACCACGACGTCGAGCATCACGACGCCCGTGTCGACGCGGAAGGTCGGGGGAGCCGCGGGCTGCTCGGCCGGCCGCTCCTGCGAGGTGACCGTGGGGCCCGCGAGCGCCAGGACGAGGGTCAGGGCGACAGAAGCGGAGACGCGATCCAAGCGCAAGGCAACTCCTCCGTCAAGGATACTACCTTGACACTCGACGCCTCGCCCGGTACAACGCTCACCGGTTTCTTGCCGGGAGTCCCTCCCATGAGCCCGATGAAGACGTTCCTCCCCGCCTTCGCGATTTTCCTCCCCAGCCTCGCCCCCCCCGCCCTGCGAGCAGAAGAGGCCAAGCCCGTCGCGCTGGACCTCGTGGTCCAGGACAAGAAGGGCGTGCCCATCAAGGATCTGAAGCCCGAGGAGGTCGAGATCACCGAAGCCGGCGTCAAGCGGCCCGTGACCGCTCTCAAGCTGGTCGAGGGAGCGGCAGGAGCGAAGGCCGCGCGCTACGTGACCCTCGTCTTCGACGGTCTCGACGCGGAGGGGCAGAAGAGCGCGCGCAAGGCGGCGGCCGAGCTCCTCGCCAAGCTCACCGCCTCTCCCGACATGCAGGTCGCGGTGTTCCGGGTCGGCCTCGAGCTCTGGGTCCTCACCGGCTACACGAGCGACCTGGCGGCCCTCGGCGCCGCGGTGGAGCGCGCCACCAGCCACGAGGACGAGACCCTGCGGGGCCCGTCCGACCTGGTGAAGACCGCGGCCGCGCGCGAGATGGGAGTGCCGGAGACGGCCGCGCGCGCCCGGGCCCTCGTCGAGGTGATGCGGGTGGGCGACGACATGAACAAGATGCGGCAGGACGGCTCGACCCTGTTCCCCCTGATCGCCCTCGCCAAGGGCCAGGCCACCCTGCCCGGCCGCAAGACCCTGGTCTATTTCTCGCAGTGGTTCGACGTGCCCAGCAAGTTCGACGACGTGTTCCGCTCGCTGATCAGCGAGGCCAACCGGGCCGGCGTGGCCCTCTACACGATCGACGCGCGCGGCGTGCGGAGCGGCGGCGACCTGGGCGCGGCGCGCTCGGCCATGGAGCAGTTGGAAAGCGTGAGCCGGGATGCGACCCGCGACCCCCAGAATCCCCAGAGCGCCCGCGCGAACTTCAACGTGAGCGAGAACGTGGCCGCCAGCACCCGCCAGGACATGCGGGTCTGGCTGGGCCAGCTCTCCGAGAGCACCGGGGCCGTGCTCGTGGGCGGCAGCAACGACCTGCGCAAGGGAACGGACAAGGTCCTGGCCGACTCGGCCGCCTACTACGACGTCACCTACCCGCCGTCCTCCGACGCCTGGGACGGCGCCTACCGCAAGATCGAGGTGAAGGTGAGCCGCCCGGGGGCGAAGGTGCAGAGCCGCGCCGGCTACTTCGCGCTCCCCCCCAGCGCGGGAAGACAGACCGTGCTCGCCTACGAGATCCCCATGCTCACCGCCCTGGGCGCGCCCACCCTGCCGCGGGAGGTGGAGGTGCACGGCGGGATCTTCCGCTTCGGGGAAGGCGCGGCCGGGCGCGAGCTGCGCATGCTGCTCGAGGTCCCCATGGGCGGCCTGCAGTTCGCGATCGACGAGAAGGCGAAGACCTACAGCCTGCGCTTCGGCCTCATGGCCCTGGTCAAGGACGAGAAGGGTGAGGTGGTCCAGAAGATCAGCCAGGTCTATCCGTTCGCGGGGCCGAGCGACAAGGTGGAGGCCATGAAGCGCGGCAAGGTGGGCTTCACCCGCGCCGTGCAGCTCGCCCCCGGCCGCTACACCTTCGAGGCCGCGGTCCAGGACCGGGGCACCCAGAAGGTCGGCACCCTGCGCGCGCCGTTCGAGGTCCCCGCCGCGGGGGGGCTGCGGCTTTCGAGCGTGTCCGTCGTGCGCGGCGTCGAGCCCGTGCCCGAGAGCCGGCTGAACGTCGAAGACCCGTTCCGCATCCAGAAGGCGCGGGTGATCCCCAACCTCGACACCCCGATTGCGAAGGCCGCGAACCCCAGCTTCTTCCTGTTTGCCGCGGTGTGGCCGGCCAAGGACGCCGGGACCCCCGAGGCCTTCGTGGAGTTCCTCCGGGACGGAAAGAAGTTCGGCGAAGCGAAAGCCGACCTCCTGCCCCCCGACGACAAGGGCAGGATGGTCTACCTCGGCGAGTACCCGCTGGCCAGCTTCCCACCCGGAACGTACGAGGCCAGGGTGCGGGTGAAGCAAGGGGCATCGACCGCCGAGGACAAGGCCGCCATCACCATCGTTCCTTAAGCTCCATTGGGTTGAAGCAAACGCTTTCAGCGAAAGCGGTTTCGGCGGCTTCGGCGGGCTTCCCGAGTCGCTCTTGGCGCGCCTTTCAGCGACTTAGTACTCCTCACCATAAATACGCCAACGTATATCGACTGGCGTCCATCTCGCTTATCTGGTACCTTCTTCGCAGGTCTAGAGGAGGAAGCGGGTGCCAAGAATCAGTCCATTTCGAATCTTGCTATCCAAAGAGGAGAT
>WNGA01006992.1_pt1 | contig 24449 bp, 25 predicted proteins | sample 5400061 | NCBI WGS metagenome assembly WNGA01 (sample SAMN13153366, study PRJNA577476) | soil metagenome | isolation source: 100 cm soil or saprolite under grassland replicate 2 | place: USA:California | collected 2016-06-15 | reverse complement strand
CGGGCGGACCTGGCCGACCTGGTCCCGGCCGGCGACGAGCCGCAGTTCACCCAGAACCCCGACCTGCCCGACGACATGCCGGACGAGACGGAGGCGGACGGGCGCCGCGATCTCGGCGACTCGATCCGAATCAGCGGCAACCTGAAGGTGCCCTGCTTCCTCGATGCACCCGGCTGCCCACCGGGCTCGGAGTTCGCCATCGGGCCCGACGGCCTGCCGCAGCGGATCCCCGGTAACACGATGCTCGCGAATGTCGTCTGCGTGATCCCGAAGAGCCCGCCCGCAGGCCCACTGCGCCCCTCGCTCTACGGCCACGGCCTGCTGGGCGGCGCAGCCGAGGTCACCGGCGCGAACGTGCGCGCGACGGCGAACGAGCACGGCTTCGTCTTCTGCGCCACCGACTGGACCGGGATGTCGACGCCGGACGTGCCGAACGTGTTGCTCCTGCTTCAGGACCTGTCGCGCTTCCCGACGCTCGCCGACCGCGCACAGCAGGGCTTCGTGAACTTCATGTACGTCGGGCGCTGGATGCTGAAGCGCGACTGGGGCGACCTGGACGTGGACCAGTCGCACCTGTTCTACGACGGCAACTCGCAGGGCGGCATCATGGGCGGCGCGCTCACGGCGCTGGCGCCTGACTTCAACCGCGCCGTGCTCGGCGTGCCCGGCATGAACTACTCCACGCTGTTGCGCCGCTCGGTCGACTTCGACATGTACGCGCACGGGAACATCGAGGGCACGGGCGACACGCCCCTTGGGCTCTACGACGCCTACCCCAACGAGCTCGAGCGGCCGCTCCTCCTGTCGCTGATCCAGCTGCTCTGGGACCGCGCCGAGGCGAACGGCTACGCGCACCACATGACGTCCGACCCGCTGCCGGGCACGCCCCCGCACACGGTCCTCATGCACGAGGCGTTCGCCGACCACCAGGTGGCCAACATCACGACCGAGGTCGAGGCGCGCACCATCGGCGCCTCCGTGCGCTGGCCGGCGCTCGCGCCAGGCCGCCACACCGACGTGAACCCGTACTTCGGCATCCCGCAGGTCAGCACCTACCCGTTCGACGGCTCGGCGCTGGTCGTGTGGGACACCGGCATCCCGGCGCCGACGACGACGAACACGCCGCCGCGCGAGGGACAGGACCCGCACAGCGCACCGCGGAACAGCCTGCTGGCGCGCACGCAGAAGTCCGAGTTCCTGCGGGCCGGCGGCGCCCTGATCGACGTGTGCGGCGGCGCGCCCTGCGTGCCCTGACACCCTGAGGGCGATGCTCCGCCTCACCGCCCTCGTCCTCGTCCTGCTCGGGGCCGCCGCGGCAGGCTCGTTCCTGCTGCTCCGAACCGACGACCCGCCCAGCTACAGCCCGCTCAACCTCGACGACGACCCCTGGGCGTACGACGGCGACCGCGAGGGGGAGTTCGAGGCTCGCGCGGCGGCGGGCCACAGCCACGTGGTCTACGTGAAGAGCCCGGGCGGGATCGTGGCGACGGCCCAGCGCGTCGAGCGCTGGCGGCCGCAGATCGAGGCGGCCGCGGACGAGTCGGGTGTGGACCCCGACCTGATCGAGGGCATGGTGCTGCTCGAGAGCGCCGGACGGCCGGACGCGCGCGCGAGCGAGGACCTCGAGGGAGCGGTGGGGCTCACCCAGATCCTCGCGCAGACGGCCACCGCGCTGCTCGGGATGCAGGTGGACGTGGCGCGCAGCGAGCGGCTCACGCGGAAGCTCGCACGCGCACGTGGGCCGCGAGAGGCGGCGCGCATCCGGGGGGAGCGGGCGCGGGTCGACGAGCGCTTCGACCCCGAGAAGGCCATCGCCGCCACGGGCCGCTACCTCAAGACCGCCATGGACGAATTCGGGCGCGAGGACCTCGCCGTCGTCTCGTACCACATGGGGATCGGCAACCTCCAGCACGTGCTCGGTGCGTACGGCGAGGACGACGCGAGCTACGCGCAGCTCTACTTCGACGCCTCGCCGGACAGCCACCCGCGCGCGTACCGCCTGCTGGCCGGGCTCGGGGACGACTCGAAGACCTACTTCTGGCGCGTGCTGGCATCGCGCGAGGCCATGCGGCTCTACCGCCGGGACCGCGGCAAGCTCGAGCGGCTCGCGGGGCTCCAGGCGGAGGCGGACTCGGGCGAGCTCGTGCTGCACCCGCCCGATCGCGCCGGCGCCTTCGAGACGCAGGACGACGTCGACGCCGCGCTCGACAGCGGCGAGCTCCGCCCGTTCCCGAACGAGCCCGCGCGCTACGGCCTGCGCTCGGCCGGCGGGGCGGCGGGGCAGGGTCTCCGCCCGGAGGCGTTCGCCATCGCGGCCTACATCGGCAAGGGTGTCCGTAACGTCTCCGGCACGAAGGCGTCGCTGACCGTGACGAGGACGGTGCGCCCCGACGGCGGCATCCACGCGACCGGCTTCGCCTTCGACGTGCGGCGGAGCTACCGGAGCGGGGCGCAGGCAGAGGCGTTCCAGTACATGCTCGACCGCCTGCAGGCGCTCGACCTGATCGCCTGGACGCGCGACGCCGACACGATCCACATCACCGCCTCGAGCGCCGGCAAGCGCCTGCTCGGCGTGGCCGCCGGCTAGTAGCTCGCGTCGAGCTTCTGCCAGGCCTCCCAGTCGTGCCCCGGGATGATCAAGGCGTCCGGGGTCTCCTTCCGGTACTGCCTGATCTCGCGCAGCGAGCGCCGGAACAGGTGCTCGTCGGCGAGCATGAAGGGCAGGTGGTCGTCGTCGAGGGTGCGGTGCATGAAGATGGCGTCGCCGGCCACGAGCACCACGCCCTTCGCCGTCTGGAGCACGACGGACATGTGGCCGAGCGTGTGGCCCGGTGTGAAGGCGACTCGCACGCTGCCGTCGCCGAACACGTCGAAGGCGCGCCCGAAGCCCGCGAACGAGTTCGCCGCCTGGGAGTCGAAGTCGATCAGGCGGTAGTCGAAGCCGTGGTCGAACTGGCGCTTGACGTAGCCGTCGCGCCGGCCCCCGCCCGCGGCCGCCTCCCACTCGGCGCTCGAGACCAGGAAGGTGGCCTCCGGGTAGTCGGCGATCGCGCTCGCGTGGTCCGGATGCAGGTGCGTCATCACGACCGTCCGCACGCTCGACGGCTCGATCCCGCGCGCGCGCAGCTGGGCCGCGGCCGCCTGCTCGGGCCTCATGTCGATGTCCCTGTAGAGCACCGTCCCGAAGGCGCCCAGGTTCGCCCTCGGCTTCACCGCCACGGAGGCGTGGAAGCCGGTGTCGATCAGCATCGGGCCGCCGCTCGGATGCTCGACGAGGAAGCACTGGATCGGCGCCGTGACCCACTGGTCCTTGGGAACGCCGAGCCCGAACGCCCTGCGCCAGGCCATGCGTCCCCCCTCGCGAAGGAACCACGCACGCGGGCCGCGCACGGTCGCGGTCAGGATCGGGTGAAGCTTGACCTTCGAGCCGTCGCGGCCACCGGGGAGCGGCAGCTCGGCCGGGCGCGGCTCTGCGGCGGTGGCCATCCGCGCGAACCCTACCGGCGGGCGTGCGCGGCTATTTGGCCAGCTCCTCCCAGAAGGCGATCGCGGCGCGCTCGAAGCGGATGCCCATCTCGAGGGCCTGGCGCGGGCCGGGCGGCACGTCGGGCGGGGTCGCGTCGCGGATCGCCTCGTACTCGGCGAGGCGCGCACGGTTCGCCGGAATCTGGGAGGCGGCAAGTCGCTTCGGGTCGGCGCCGAAGAACAGCTTGAGCAGGGCCGGCTCGCGCAACTCGGCGAGCTCGCTGGTGGTTTCGGTGCGCCAGTCGTCGAGCGCCCTGCGCCCCTTGTCCGTGAGCGCGTAGAGCTTGCGACGGCGGCCGGTCTCCTCGCGCTTCTCGGTCACGTAACCGGCCCCCGCGAGCCGTTCGGGCTCGGTGTAGAGCTGCGCGTGCTGGAGCGTCCAGAAGTAGCCGACGGAGCGCGCGACCAGCTGCTTCAGCGCATACGGGGTCGACTCGCCCGCGAGCTCCAGGAGCCCGAGCACGATGTACGAGGTGGGCGTGAGCCTTATCTCTTGCACTAGTCCATTCTAGACGGTATATTCTGGACCATGGCGACGACGGAAGCATCTGCACGCACGGATTACCGGCTCGGGTTCAGGAGCCAGGACGAGGAGACGACGGTCGACCGGCTGCCCGTGACGGGCGAGGTGCCGGCCTGGCTCACGGGTGCGCTCGTGCGCGTGACGCCGGCGCTGCTCGAGGTGGGCGGTCGCCGGCTGGCTCACTGGTTCGACGGCATCGCGATGCTGAATCGCTTCGGCTTCGCGGACGGCCGCGTCTCATACGGCAGCCGCTTCCTAGAGAGCCGCACCTACCAGGACGCGAAGGAGGGCGAGTGGCGCCGCGGCGGCTTCGCCACCGACCCGTGCCGCTCGATCTTCAAGCGCGTGCAGCAGATCTTCTCGCCCGACTTCACCGACAATCCGAACGTCAACCTCGCGCGTATCGGCGAGCGCTACATCGCGATGACCGAGACGCCGATGCCAGTGGAGTTCGACCCGGAGACGCTCGACACGCTAGGCCACCTCGAGTACGCGGACAAGCTCAAGGGGCAGGTCACGACCGCGCACCCGCACCACGACAGAGGGCGCGACGAGCTCGTGAACTACGTCGCCCGCTTCGCGCGCGTGAGCGAGTACGTGCTCTACGGCATGCCGGCGGGGAGCACGCAGCGGCGCGTGATCGCGCGCATGCCGGTGAAGGAGCCGGCCTACATGCACGCGTTCGGTATGAGCGAGCGCTACCTGATCCTGGCCGAGTACCCGTTGCGCGTGAATCCGCTGAGGCTCGCCTTCTCGGGAAGGCCGTTCATCGAGAACTACACCTGGCGCCCGGACGACCCGACGCGCTTCCAGGTCTTCGACCGCGCCAGCGGCGAGCTGCGCGGCAGCTACGAGACGGACGCGTTCTTCTGCTTCCACCACGTGAACGCCTTCGAGCGCGGCGACGAGCTCGTGGTCGACCTGTGCGCGTACGAGGACCCGACGATCATCGACGCGCTCTATCTCGACGAGAACGGCCCGCGCGGGCCGATTCCCACGACCGAGCTCCGCCGCTACACGATCGACCTGGCCGGCGGCTCGGTTCGCTCCGAGCCGCTCGCCGAGGGCTCGCTCGAGCTCCCGCGGATCGACTACGGGCGGCGCAACACGCGCGACTACGCGTACGCCTACTTCACCGGAGCGGACACCGGCTGGATCGACAGGCTGGTGAAGGTCGACGTGCGGGACGGATCGCGCTCCGAGTGGCGCGCCGAAGGCTGCCACCCGGGCGAGCCGGTCTTCGTACGCGAGCCGGGCACGGAGGTGGAGGACGCCGGAGTCGTCCTGTCGGTGGTGCTCGACGCCAATGCCGGGCGCTCGTTCCTGCTGGTGCTGGACGCCGGCTCGTTCGAGGAGCTCGCGCGCGCCGAGGCGCCGCACCACATCCCGTTCGGCTTCCACGGCCAGTACTTCCGCTGAGCCGGTCGCGGCGGCTACGCTGCCGCCGCGATGCCCTCGAAGATCTTCCAGCCCGGCCTGCTCGACGGGCAGGTGGCCATCGTGAGCGGCGGCGGCTCCGGGCTCGGGCGCGCGGCGGCGCTGGAGCTCGCCGCGCTGGGGGCGCGCGTCGTGGTGTGCGGGCGGCGCCAGGAGCCGCTCGACGAGACCGCGGCGCTCGCGGACGGCGGGCGCGTCGAGGCGCGCACGTGCGACATCCGCGAGGAGGACCAGGTCGAGGCGCTCGTCGAGGGCGCGCTGGAGCGCCACGGGCGGATCGACCTGCTCGTGAACAACGCGGGCGGCCAGTACATGACTCCGGCCGAGGACATCACGCCGAAGGGGTTCCGCACGGTGATCCGGCTGAACGTCGAGGGCACCTGGCTGATGACGCACGCGGTCGCGACCAGGGCGATGATGGGCGGGCCGGACGGGCGGCCGCGCGGCGGGAAGATCGTGAACGTCACGCTGTCGCCGCACCACGGGCTGCCCGGGATGGCGCACTCCTCCGCGGCGCGGGCGGCGGTCGAGAACCTCACGCGCGTGCTCTCGATCGAGTGGGCGCGCTTCGGCATCAGGCTCACCGCGCTCGCGGCGGGGCCGTTCGGCACGGAGACGCTCCGGACCAAGTACCCGAAGCCGGTGGTGGAGGGGGTGGCCGGCACCGTCCCGCTCGGCCGGCTCGGCACGGAGGAGGAGTTCGCGTGGCTGGTGGCCTACCTGGCGTCGCCCGCCGGCGACTACCTCTCCGGCGCGGTGCTGACCATCGACGGCGCCCGCGACAACTGGTTCGGCGCCTGGCCGCCGACCGGGCTCACGGGCGAGGGCGGAAAGCCGCTGGCCGAGGAGCGGCGGCCGAAGCCGTGACCGAGGTGCCGGAGCTGCGTACGGAGCGGCTGTTGATGCGCGGCTGGCGCGACGAGGACTACGGGCCGTGGGCCCGCATCCTGAGCGATCCCGCCGTCGGTGCCGGTCTCGGCAAGCCCGACGGTCTCACGCCGCATGAGGCTTGGCTGGACATGGTCACGATGGCCGGGAATTGGGCGCTGAAGGGCTTCGGGCACTGGGTGCTGGAGACGCACGAGGGTGAGCTCGTCGGCCGAGCCGGCCTCTACCAGCCGCCCGACTGGCCCGGTCTCGAGGTCGGCTGGACGGTCGCTCGCTCGCACTGGGGAAAGGGCTACGCCCCAGAGGCCGGTCGGGCGGCCGCGGACTACGCCCACACGACGCTCGGCGCCCGTCACCTGCTGAGCCTGATGCTTCCCACGAACCGGCAGTCGATCCGCGTGGCCGAGAAGCTGGGCGAGAAGCTCGAGGGTCACCACACGACGCGCGGGTTCGACCTCCTCGTGTACGGAACAGACCTGCCGCTGAGCGGTTCGCCCGCCTGACGCGCGGGTACACCGCCCGCATGACGACGAACGAGGAAGACCGCGAGGGGACCAGCATGGACGCCGATCTCGAGACGCCCGAGGACCCGCTGCTTCGCCGTGAGGAGAGCGCCGCCGCGCGCGAGGCCGGCCACATCGGCGGCCGGGCTCCGGAGTACGAGGACGAGGAGGGCGACCGCGCCGACGAGGCCGACCGCGCGCTGATCGAGGGGGGCGAAGGCGTCGAGGAGGGCTTCGAGATCGCGGAGAGCGACCTCGAGGAGGCGGCGAGCCACGGCGAGAACCGCTACGACCCCGAGACGCAGGACTTCGGCGACGAAGAGAGCGCCGGCGACGCCGATGCGCTGGCCGGCGAGGCGGACGAGGTCGAGGGACAAGACCGCTAACCCTCAACCAACCCTCAAGGGGTCTGACCCCTTGAGGGTTAGCGTTCGAAGAGGGTCGAGAGCACCACCTCCGTGACGGTCCGGCTGATGCCGTCGGTCGCGCGGATGCGCTCCAGGCACAGCTCCAGGTCCTGTGTGTCCTCGGCCATCACGTGGAGCAGTGCGCTCGCCTCGCCCGCGACCGTGTGCGCAGACACCACGCCCGCCTCGCCCTCGACCGCGCGCTTGATGGAGTCGGCCGGCATGCGGCCCTCGCAGTAGAGGTCCACGAACGCCTCGGCGTGCCAGCCGAACACGCTCGGGTCGACGATCGCGGTGTAGCCGCGGATGACGCCCTCGGCCTCCAGGCGGTCGACGCGCCGCTTCACCGCCGGGGGGCTCAGGTTCACGTTCTCGCCGATGTCCTTGAACGACCGCCGCGCGTTCTCGCGCAGTAGCGCAACGATTCTCCGGTCGACATCGTCCATTAGTGACCGAAGTGTGCCAGCTACGCAACAAATCCGCATTGAATGCGGCCCGAAACCGCGAAATCATTACGTGATGGCGACAGAACAGGTGGCTCCCGGCGCAGTAGCGCTCCCGGCAGACGACGACCGCATGCCGATCCACGGCATCGACCACGTGGAGCTCTACGTGGGGAACGCCGCGCAGGCGGCCTTCTACTTCGTCCACGCCTTCGGCTTCACCGAGACCGCCTACGCCGGTCTCGAGACGGGCCGCCGCGACCGCGTCTCGCACGTGCTCGAGCAGGGCCGCATCCGGCTCGTGTTCACCGGAACGCTCATGGGCGGCGACGACATCGCCGCGCACCACGCGCTCCACGGCGACGGCGTCCACAAGATCGCGCTCAGCGTCCCCGACGCCGAGGCCGCCTACAACCACGCGGTCGACCACGGCGCTCGCGGCGTCATGACCCCCCACTGGGTCGAGGACGAGCACGGCCGCGTGCAGCTCTCCTCGATCGCCACCTACGGCGAGACCCAGCACCTGTTCGTTCAGCGCGAGGGCTACGAGGGCGCGTTCCTACCGGGCTTCGAGCGCCGCGCCGAAGCGCCGCGCAACCCCGACGACAGCGGGCTGTTTGCGATCGACCACATCGTCGGCAACGTCGAGCTCGGCCACATGGAGGAGTGGGTGCACTACTACGAGCGCGTCTTCGGCATGACCGAGATGATCCACTTCTCAGACGAGGCGATCTCGACCGAGTACTCCGCGTTGATGTCGAAGGTCGTGACCGACGGCACGGGCCGGATCAAGTTCCCGATCAACGAGCCCGCCGAGGGCAAGCGCAAGTCGCAGATCGAGGAGTACATCGAGTACTACCGCGGCGCCGGCGCGCAGCACATCGCGCTCGCGACGCGCGACATCGTCGGATGCGTCTCCGACCTGCGCGAGCAGGGCGTCGACTTCCTCACGATCCCGGAGCAGTACTACGACGAGGTGCCCGAGCGCATCGGCGAGATCGAGGAGGACCTGGCCGACCTGCGCCGCCTCGGCATCCTCGTCGACCGCGACGACGAGGGCTACCTGCTGCAGATCTTCACCAAGCCGCTCGGCGACCGGCCTACGATCTTCTTCGAGATCATCGAGCGCCACGGCTCGCGCGGCTTCGGCGAGGGCAACTTCAAGGCCCTCTTCGAGGCGATCGAGCGCGAGCAGGAGCGGAGAGGAAACCTCTGATGCGTTACGCCCGGCTCGGCAACGTCCCCGCGAAGCGACACGTCCAGGTGCGGGCGAACGGCGGCGGCTCGCCGCTGCTCGTCGAGGAGGTGATGGGCTACGAGGGCTTCTCCGGCAACGAGTCGATCCTGCTCCACCTCCAGTCGCCCTGCCGGCTCGACACGGTCGGCGACTTCCATCCGATCGAGCGGGACGAGTGGACCCCCGACGCGCACGTCCACCGGCTGGCGGACGCCAACGGCGTGGACGCGGGCGGCGACCCCGTCACCGGCCGCCGCCTCCTGATGTTCAACAACGACATCGAGGTGTCCGTCTGCAAGCCGACAGAGCCGCTCGACGGCTTCTACCGGAACGGCGAGGGCGACGAGGTGCTCTACGTGCACCGCGGCCGAGGCGTGCTCCGCACCGTCTTCGGGCGCGTGCCGTTCCGCGAGCGCGACTACGTCGTCATCCCGCGCGGGACGACGCACACGTTCGAGCTGTCGGACGGCCAGGAGCAGTTCTGGCTCTGCTTCCACACGCCCGGCGAGATCGAGACGCCGAACCGCTACCGCAACCGCTACGGCCAGCTGCTCGAGCACGCGCCCTTCTCACAGCGCGACTTCCACCCGCCCGAGGAGCTGGAGACGCTCGACGAGAGCGGCGAGTTCCCGGTCACGGTCCGCGTTCGCGACGGCTACCAGGACTACGTGCTCGACCGCCACCCGTTCGACGTGGTGGGCTGGGACGGCTACGTCTGGCCGTACACGTTCAACGCCGACGACTTCGAGCCGCGCGCCGGACGCTTCCACCTCCCGCCGCCCGCGCACCAGACCTTCCAGGGCCCGAACTTCGTGATCTGCACGTTCGCGCCGCGGATGCTCGACTGGGATCCGCAGGCCGTTCCGATCCCGTACCACCACTCGAACATCCAGTCCGAGGAGGTCATGTTCTACGCCGCCGGGAACTACGAGGCGCGCAAGGGCGTGGAGATCGGGTTCCTCACCCTGCACCCGTCGGGGCTGCCGCACGGGCCGCAGCCGGGGGCGGTCGAGAAGGCGCTCGGCAAGCAGTCAACCGACGAGCTCGCGGTCATGTGGGACACGTTCCGGCCGCTCCGCCTGTCCACGCTCTGGCAGGACGTGGACAGGCCGGAGTACGCCTACAGCTGGAATCCGGAGAAGACGGAGGCCGGCACGGCCGGCCAGGCCTAGATGTACATTCCGCCGAACTGGCCGCCGGTCACGTTCAGCACCTGGCCGTGCACGTAGTTCGACCAGGGCGAGCACAGGAAGAACACCGGTCCAGCGGCCTCCTCGGGTGAGGCCGGCCGTCCGAGCGGGATGATCATCGCGGCCATCTGGCGCATCTGCTCGGGGATGCCGAGCTGGATCTCCTCGCCGTCCTTGGTCATGACGTTGCCGGACTCCTTGGCCGCGGTGAGGCGCGTCTCGACGAACCCGAAGGCGACGGCGTTCACGTTGATCTTGAACTGGCCCCACTCCTTGGCGAGCGTCTTGGTGAGGCCGACGACCGCCGCCTTCCCCGCGGAGTAGTTCACCTGCCCGGCGTTGCCCATCGTGCCGGAGATGGAGCTGATGTTCACCACCTTGCGGAAGACCTCCCGGCCCTCCTCCTTCTCCTTCTTGGCCGGGTCGCGCAGGTAGGGCGCGGCGGCTCGGAGCACGCGGAAGGGCACGACGGTGTGGATGTCGAGCATCGCCTGGAACTGGTCGTCGGTCATCTTGTGTGCGACGCCGTCGCGCGTGTAGCCCGCGTTGTTGACGATGATGTCGATCTGGCCGAACTCGTCCGCGGCCTTCTGGACCAGCTGGTCCGGCACGCCCTCCTTGGTCAGGTCGCCGCCGAAGACGGTCGTATCGCCCGAGATCTCCGCTGCCGCCTGCTCGGCGACATCGGCGTCGAGGTCGTTGATGAGCACGCGCGCGCCCTGCTCGGCGAGCAGCGCGGCGGTCGCGCGACCGATCCCTCGCGCCGACCCGGTGACGATCGCCGCCTTTCCGTCCAGGACTCCCATTCAGTCTCCTTTGAGGTTGAGCGCCCGGCATCATAGGTACATGGCGCTGTACGCCATCCGCTACGGCATCCCGCTGGTGCTGCTGATCGCGGGCACGATCGTCACGGCCACGGCCGGCGGAGTGGGGGTCGCGGCCGGCGCCCTCTTCTTCAGCGCCGCGAGCGCCGTGCTGCTCCTGAACGTGCTCTACCGGATCGGCGTCGAGGGCGACAAGGAGCGCGACATCGAGGAGAGCGCCCGCGAGTTCTTCGACAAGCACGGCCGCTGGCCCGACGAGCCCGAGAGCGCCGTGCGCCGCCGCCCGCGCGGCTAGAGCCCGAGCTGCTTCGCGAGGATCTCCTTCATCACCTCGTCGGTGCCGCCGCCGATCGGGCCGAGGCGGGTGTCGCGCATCGCGCGGCCGATCTCGAGGTCGCCGTCCGTGATGCGGAACGCGGTCTCCGCTACCTCGAACGCCGCGCGCTGTGAGAAGAGCTTCGCCTCGGTGACCTCCCGGAGCGCGTCCTGGCCCTCGGCGAACAGGCGCAGCGCGTGGTAGGTCAGGCAGCGTGACGCCTCGTGCTTCACCGCCATCTCGGCCACCGCTTCGCGCCAGCGAGGGCCGGGTTCCGCGGCGAGCACCCGCTCCCGGACCATCTCCATCGACGTCACCGCGCCGAGCGCCATCACGAGCCGCTCCCACTGGAAGTTGGCCATGATCAGGTAGAAGCCGCGGTTCTCCTCGCCGAGCAGGTTCTCGTCCGGCACGAACACGTCCGAGAACGCGAGCTCGCCGGTGTCGGAGGCCAGCCAGCCGAGCTTCTCGAGCTTCTTCTGGGTCTCGAAGCCGTCCATCTCGCGCTCGAGGATCAGGAACGACAGCCCATGGTGGCCGCCCTCCTCGGTCGTCTTGACGGCCGTGACGACGAAGTCGGCGCGGACGCCGTTCGTGATGAAGGTCTTGGAGCCGTTCACGACATAGCCGCCGTCCACCCTGCGCGCGAAGGTGCGGATGGCGGCGACGTCGGACCCGGCGCCCGGCTCGGTGATCCCGAGCGCCGCGATGCGCTCGCCGCGGATCGCGGGGGCGAGGAAGCGCCGCTGCTGCTCGTCCGAGCCGAACTTCCAGACCGGCGGCGTCGCGATCCCGATGTGCGCGCCGATGCCCGCGGCGACCCCGCCCGAGCCGCAGCGGCCGAGCTCCTCGGTGAGGACCGCGTCCTCGAGGTAGCCGCCGCCGCGCCCGCCGTACTCGACCGGGTACTTCAGGCCGAGCAGCCCGAGCTCGGCCATGCGACGGAAGACCTCGTTGGGGAACCACTGAGCCGCCTCCCACTCCGCCGCATGCGGCCGAAGCTCCCCGGCGACGAAGCGCCGGATCTCCTCCCGCAGCCGCTGGTGCTCCTCGCCGAACGGCGGAAGCGGCCGCCGCGAGGCGGCCTCGGGCAGCCCCTTGTCAGCGAGAGCGCTCACGTATCCAGGCTGTCACAAAAGTGTGCTCTCGCGGTCAGGGGGGTGGCACAATCCGTCGGAACACCGGCTCAATCGGCGGGAGCACGAGCTGAACCGGCTGGAGCACCGGCTCAACCGCGCCGCGATCGAGAACAACACGCGTGTCCTGCGCGAGGTGCTCCTCCAACGACAAGGGGATCGTGTGATCCTGGAACGGATCGAGCAAGGGATCCACGCGCAGACTCAGGGCCTCCTCCACGTGCTCGACCAGCTGCGAGGCGGCCGGGGCGGGCCGGGCACGGCGCCGGCCGTTTAGAGCCCGTACGAGCGGCCTATTACGTCGAGCATCACCTCGTCGGTTCCCGCTCCTATGCGGTTCAGGCGCATGTCGCGCCACGCGCGCTCGATGCCGTACTCCTTCATGTAGCCCGCCCCGCCGTGGATCTGGAGGCACTCGTCGGTCACCTCGCACGCCATCCGGGCGGTGTAGAGCTTCGCCATCGAGATCTCGCGGACGGGGTACTCGCCGTTCTGGAAGCGCCAGGCCGTCGTGTAGACCATCTGGCGGCCGGCCTCGATCTTCGTCGCCATGTCCGCGAACTTGTGGCGGATCGCCTGGAAGCGGCCGATCGGGCGGCCGAAGGCGGTGCGCTCGGTGGCGTACCGGAGCGTCTTGTCGAAGCACTTCTGCGCGCCCGCGACGCAGCCCGCCGCGCCGATCAGCCGCTCGCCCTGGAGCTCCCACATGATGTGGTAGAAGCCCTTGCCCTCCTGGCCCAGCTGCGCCTCGGCGGGCACGCGCACGTCCTGGAACGCGAGCAGCGCGGTGTCCGAGGCGTGCATCCCGAGCTTCTCGAGGCGCTTCTCGCGGATCACGCCCGGCGAGTCCATGTCGACGAGGAACAGCGTGAACCCGTCGTAGCCCGCGTCCGGGTCGGTCTTCGTGAGGAGCACGATGAAGTCGGCGCGGTGGCCGTTCGTGATGTAGGTCTTCGAGCCGTTGATGACCCAGTCGCCGCCGCCTGTGCCCCCTTGGGTATCGCGTACGGCGCGCGTCTTGATCCCGGCCACGTCGCTGCCGGCGTCGGGCTCGGTGATCCCCAGGCAGGAGATCTTCTCGCCGCGGATCGCCGGCACGAGATACCGCTGCTTCTGCTCCTCGGTCCCGAACAGGTGCACCGGCGGCGTGGCCATGTCGGTGTGCACCGCGATGCCCATGGCGAGGCCGCCGCAGTTCGAGTGCGTCATCTCCTCGGCGAGCACGAGGTTGCAGTAGTAGTCGCCGCCCTGGCCGCCGTATTCCTCCGGGTACGACAGCCCGAGGAAACCGAGCTCGCCCATCCGCCGGAAGACGGAGTCCGGGAACGTCGTCTCCTCCCACTCCTCGGCGTGAGGCGCGAGCTCCTTCACGACGAACGCCCTGATGGACTCGCGGAGCTGGTCGTGCTCCTCCGTGAAGATGAAGTGCTTCCGGCTGCCGCCGTGGTCGGGTTTCAGGAGGGCGTCTGCGGTGGCCATGCCCGCAAAGTACCGTGCTCCGCATGAGTGAGCGCGAATTCGACGTCGTCGTCCTCGGCGCTGGGCCCGCGGGGGAGGTGTGCGCCGGGCGGCTCGGGGAGGCGGGGCTCGAGGTGGCGGTGGTCGAGTCTCACCTGATCGGCGGCGAGTGCTCGTTCTATGCCTGCATGCCCTCGAAGGCGATGCTCCGCCCCGGCGAGCTGCTCACCGAGGTGCGCCGCATCCCGGGCGTGCGCGAGGCCGTGACCGGGGACCTCGACGCCGGCGCCGTGCTCAAGCGGCGGGACGAGATCATCCACGACCTCGACGACTCCGGCATGGAGCCGTGGCTCGACAGGCGCGGGGTCGCCATCGTCCGCGCGGCCGGCCGCCTGGACGGCGAGCGGCGCGTGCGCGCCGGCGACGACACGCTCGTCGCGCGCAAGGCCGTGGTCGTCGCCACCGGCAGCTCGCCCCTCGTCCCGCCGATCGACGGCTTGCGCGAAGCCGAGCCGTGGACGAACCGCGACTCCACCACTGCGAAGGAGGTGCCGGGCCGGCTCGCGATCCTGGGCGGCGGCGTGGTCGGGGTGGAGATGGCGCAGGCGTACAGCTCGCTCGGCGCGGAGGTGACGCTGATGGAGCGCGCCGACCGCCTGATCGCGCGCGAGGAGCCCTTCGCCGCCGGCGACGTGGAGCAGTCGCTCCGCGAGCAGGGCGTGGACGTGCGCCTGGGGACGAGCGCCACCGCGGTCCGCGCCGAGGGAGGCGAGCTGACGGTCGAGCTCGACGAGGGCGGGCCGGTGCACGCCGACGAGCTGCTCGTGGCGATCGGACGCCGCCCGAACACCGACGACATCGGGGTCGACACCGTCGGCCTCGAGCCGGGCAAGCCGATCGAGGTGGACGACTCGATGCGCGCCAACGACTGGCTCTACGCGATCGGCGACGTGAACGGCCGCGCGCTGCTCACGCACATGGGGAAGTACCAGGCGCGCATCGCGGCCGACGTCATACTCGGCTACTCCAGCGCATGCGCTCCCTCGAACGCGGACGGCTCGCGCTCGCCCCGCGTGATCTTCACCGACCCGCACGTGGCCGCCGTCGGCTACACCCTGGACGCCGCCGAGCGGGACGGGCTGAACGTCCGGGCCGTCGACGTGCCGACCCAGGGCAACGCGGGCGCGAGCTTCTACGGGCGCGACGATGCGCGCGGCACCACGCGGCTGGTGGTCGACGACGACCGCGGCGTGATCGTGGGCGCGACGTTCACCGGCCCGGAGATCGCCGAGTTCCTCCAGGGGGCGACGATCGCCGTGGTCGGCGAGGTGCCGCTCGACACGCTGTTCCACGCCGTGCCGGCGTTCCCGACGCGCAGCGAGGTCTGGCTCTACCTCCTCGAGGCGCTCGGCATCGCCGGGCCCTGCGGCGGGCCGCCGCGGGCGTAGCATCCCGGTCATGGACGTGGTCGTCGCCGGCGGGCACGGCAAGATCGGGCTCAGGCTGCTGCGGCTGCTCGCCGAGCGCGGGCACAGGGCCCGCGGCCTGATTCGCAATCCCGAGCACGCGGCCGACCTCGAGGCGGCGGGCGCGGAGCCCGTCGTGTGCGACATGGAGGCGCTCGACGACATCTCCGGCTGCTGCGAGGGGGCGGACGCCGTGGTCTTCGCCGCCGGCGCCGGGCCGGGCAGCGGCCCGGGGCGCAAGCAGACCGTGGACCTCGGGGCCGCGGTGAAGCTCATGGCGGCCGGCGTCCCTCGCTACGTCATGGTCAGCGCCATCGGCGCCGGCCGGCCCGAGGAGTGGTCGGAGCCGATGCGCCCGTACTACGAGGCGAAGGCCGAGGCGGACCGCCGCCTCGCGGAGAGCGGCCTCGACTCTACGATCGTCCGCCCCGGCGGCCTCACGGACGACCCGGGGACCGGGCTCGTGACGGTCGGGACCGACCTCGCCCGCGGTCAGGTCCCCCGCGACGACGTCGCCGTCCTCGAGACACCGAGCTCCGTGGGCAAGACGTTCGAGCTCGTCTCCGGCGAGACGCCGATCGACGAGGCGGTGCGCGCCCTGTGAACGAGGAGCGGGCGGAGGAGGTGCTGCGACGCGCGCGCTCCGTGCCCGAGGGGCACGTGACGACCTACGGCGACCTCTGCCCGGGCGCGCCGCGCTTCGCCGGGACGGTGCTCTCCGAGTGCCACGAGCCGGACGTGCCCTGGCAGCGGATCGTGCGCGCCGACGGTTCGCTTTCGCAGGGCAAGCGCCAGCGCCGCCTGCTGGCCGCCGAGGGCGTGCCGTTTCGGGGCGAGCGCGTGGACATGCGCGAGGCCTGGGTGCCGGTCTGAGCTGCCGCTAGGCGGTGTGGACGATCAACAGGTCGCAGGGCGTGTGGTGCGAGACCTTGTTCGGCACGCTGCCGAAGATCCGCTTGGGGCCCTGCATGCCGACGCTGCCGATCACGATCAGATCTGCATCCTGTTCCTCCGCGACGCCGACGATCGCGTCCGCGGCCGAGCCCTTTGGGGCGTGCTGCTCGACCGCGAGGTCCTCGCTGCCGGCGCGGCTCAGCGCGCGCTCCAGAACGGCGTCCGCCTTGAAGCCCGGCTGCGCCGAAAACTCGTACTCTTCGGCGGCCGGCGCCCCGCCCGTAACTCGTGTGGGGACGGGCTCGTAGGCGCTCACGACATGGAGGCGAGCCCCCGACGCGCGAGCGAGCTCGATGGCCCTCGAGAGCGCGAGCTCCGCGGTAGGCGAGCCGTCGATGCCGACAACGATCGAGGTGTACATGCGGCCTCCCTGGGGTTGCTAACTCGCGGACCGTAGTAGAAATCGCTCCGTGCCCTCCGAGACAGTTCGCTACGACGTGCGCGACGACGGCGTCGCCAGGATCGCGCTCGACCAGCCCGAGACGCGCAACGCGCTCTCGAACGAGCTCCAGATCGACCTGATCGCCGCGCTCGAGCTTGCGCGCGCGGACGACGCGGTGCGCTGCGTGGTGCTCACGTCGACGCACGAGACCGTCTTCTCGTCCGGCGGCAACCTCGACCAGTTCAGCGCCGACGTGCCGCTCGTGCACAAGCACTTCGCCACCGAGCGCTTCCCGCGGCTCTTCACGACCATCATGGAGCTCGGCAAGCCGACGCTCTGCGCCGTGAACGGCCACACCCTGGCCGGCGCACTCGGGCTCGCGCTGGCCTGCGACCTGATCGTCGCCAAGGAGAGCGCGACGTTCGGGACGCCCGAGATCAACGTCGGCCTGTTCCCGTTCATGATCATGGCGCTGATCTACCGCAACGTGCCGCGCAAGAAGGCGAACGAGCTGCTGCTGCTGGGGGAGCGCATCTCCGCCGAGGAGGCGCGCGAGGCCGGGATCGTGAACCGCGTCGTGCCGGACGCCGAGTTCGACGAGGCGGTGGACGACTGGGCGCGGAGGCTCGCATCCAAGTCGCCGGTGCTGATGAAGCTGGGGAAGGATGCGATGTACCGCCAGCTCGACATGCCGTTCGAGGAGGCGCTCGACTTCCTCCGCTCGCAGCTCTCGATCGCCTTCACCACCGAGGACGTCCAGGAGGGCGTGAAGGCGTTCTTCGAAAAGCGCGAGCCGCGCTGGACGGGACGCTGAGCACGTGGGCGTCTCGCTCGTAGCGCTGCGCTGCCGGACGGCGGACCGCTTCCCGGGCGCGCCGCGCGGCGTCGAGATCCTCGCCCCGCTCGTCGGGAACGCGCTCGGGGTGGAGCCGCGCTTCATCGGCACGGCCGAAGGCGTGCGCGAGACCTCATACGAGGAGGACCTGCGCGACGCGCGCGGCTGTCTTCTCGAGGCCGGCGGCCAGGTGGACGATGCGCTCGCGGCCGGCCACACGCCGCTGCTGCTCGCGGCGGACTGCTCGGTGTCGGCCACGACGCTTCCGGCCGCGGTCCGGAACCGCCCCGACGCGCGCATCCTGTGGCTCGACGCGCACGGCGACTACAACACCCCGGACACGTCCGGGAGCGGCTACCTCGGCGGCATGTGCCTCGCCGCCGCCACGGGCGAGTGGGACGCGGGCCTGGGCGCCACCGTGCCGGCGGAGCGCGTCGTGCTGGCGGGCATCCGCGACCTCGACCCGGGCGAGCGCGAGCTGCTCGAGCGAAGCGCCGCGACCGTGATCGGCGCGAGCACGGTCGAGACGCTCGTGGCCGCGAAGAACGCGCTCGACGGCGCGCCGGTGTTCGTCCACCTCGACCTCGACGTGATCGATCCCGAGCACTTCCCGGCGGCCGTGCCCGCACCCGGCGGGCTACACCCGGACAAGCTCTACGACCTGGCCGACTCCGTGCTCGAGGACTCGGAGCTGCTCGGCCTCGAGGTCACGAACTTCGCGGTGCCGGACGACGACGGGGAGAGCGCCGTGGCGACCGAGACGGCGATGCACGTGCTCGAGCCGTTCCTCGACCACATGAGCGGGTCGGCGTGACGACCGAGCGCGCGCCCGCGGACACGCTGGTTGCGCGCCCGCCGCTGCGCTCGCTCGTGGAGGACCTCCACGAGCGCCGCGAGCGGGCGCGGCTCGGCGGCGGCGAGGAGCGGATCGCGCGCCAGCACGAGCAGGGCAAGCTGACCGCGCGCGAGCGGCTCGCGCTGCTGATCGACGAGGGCACGTTCACGGAGCTCGGGATCCACGGCCGCCCGCACTTCTCGCAGCGCGCGATGGAGGGCAAGGAGGCGCCCGCGGACGGCGTCGTGACCGGCTACGGCAGGGTCGACGGCCGGCTCGTGGCGGTGGCCGCCTACGACTTCACCGTCATGGCCGGCTCGATGGGCATGACCGGTGAGATGAAGGTGGCGCGCCTGCGCGAGCTGGCGCTCACGAAGCGCATCCCGATGATCTGGCTGCTCGACTCCGCGGGCGCGCGCATCCAGGAGGCCGCGGGCTCGCTGTTCGCCGGGTCGGGCAACCTGTTCCGCGAGGAGGTCACGATGAGCGGGGTCGTGCCGCAGGTGGCCGCGCTGATGGGCCCGTGCGCGGCGGGCACGGCCTACATCCCCGGGCTGGCGGACTTCGTGCCGATGGTGAAGGGGCGCGGGTCGATGGCGCTCGCCGGCCCGCACCTCACGAAGGCCGTTACGGGCGAGGACGTGACCCAGGAGGAGCTCGGCGGCTCGCGCATCCACACGCGCGTATCGGGGGTCGGCGACCTGGAGGTCGAGTCCGACGAGGACTGCATCGCCGCGGTGAAGAGCTACCTGTCGTTCTTCCCGCAGAACTGCGAGCAGGCGCCGCCCAGGCGCGAGCCGTCCGATCCCGCGGACCGCATGGACGAGGAGCTCCTCGACGTGCTGCCCGACTCGCCGCGCAAGCCGTACGACATGTACGACGTGATCGGGCGCATCGTCGACGACGGCGACTGGTTCGACCTGAAGCCGCGCTGGGCGCGCACGATCATCACCTGCCTCGCGCGCATGAGCGGCCGGCCGGTGGGGATCGTCGCCAACCAGCCGAGGCACCTCGGCGGCATCCTCGAGAACGACTCGGCCGACAAGGCCGCGCGCTTCGTGAACCTCTGCGACGCCTACGGCATCCCGCTGCTGTTCCTGATGGACGTGCCGGGCTTCATGGTCGGCACCAGGGTCGAGCAGGCCGGGATCATCCGGCACGGCGCGAAGATGCTCTACGCCGTGTCGCGGGCGACGGTGCCGAAGGTGACCGTCGTGATCCGCAAGGCCTACGGAGCGGGCTACTACGTGATGAACGGGCGCGCGTACGAGCCCGACCTGATCGTCGCCTGGCCGAGCGCGGAGATCTCCGTCATGGGCCCGGAGGGCGCCGTGAACATCATCTTCCGCAAGCAGATCGAGGCGGCCGAGGACCCGGACGCCACGCGCGCCGAGATGATCGAGGGGATCCGCCGCACGATCGACCCGTACATAGCCGCGGGGAACGCGCTGGTCGACGACATCATCGACCCGCGCGAGACGCGTCCGACGGTGATCCGCGCGCTCGAGATGGCCGAGACGAAGCGGGTCGACCGGCCCTGGAGGAAGCACGGGGTGATGCCGGTCTGACCGAAGCCGGCTGCAAACCTTCGCCCGCCTGCGTCATCGGGTCTCGCCGTGCCGAGCACGGCTTCAACCCTGCTTCCTTGGCGGACTCGGTTTTTCCTCGGCTGGAGTCAGACCGGTGACCGGTCTGACCGAGCCGAAGCCGATCTTCTTCGCCTCGCCCCAGGAGTTCTACGACTGGCTGGAGGAGCATCACGAGACCGAGACCGAGGTCTACGTGGGCTACTACAAGAAGGCCACCGGCCTACCCAGCCTCACGTGGTCCGAGGCAGTTGATCAAGCACTGTGCTTTGGGTGGATAGACGGACGCGTCAATCGCATCGACGACGAGCGCCACATGCAGCGCTTCACGCCCCGCAAGCCGTCCAGCAACTGGAGCAAGGTCAATGTCGAAAAGGTCTCGAGGCTGAAGAGGGCCGGCCTGATGCGGCCGGCCGGCATGGTGGCTTTCGATAAGCGCTCCGACGAGAAGACCGGGATCTACTCATTCGAACGTGAAGGCGCGGCGCTGCCGCCGGAGTATGAGAATCGGCTTCGCGCGAATTCGGCCGCCGCGGAATATTTCAATGGCCGGCCGCCGTGGTACAGGCGAACTGCCACGCACTGGGTGGTGAGCGCCAAGCGGGAGGAGACACGCCTCCGACGGCTCGCTCAGCTGATCGAGGATTCCGCGAAGGGGCTCGATGTGAAGCCGCTTCGCCGCCCATGAGCCGCTTCGAGGACGCCTGCATCGTCACCTGCTCGATCTCCGGTGCGGTCGCAAACCGCGACCAGTGCCCGGCGATTCCGTACACGCCGGAGGAGTACGCGGCCGAGGCGAAGCGGGCGGTCGACGAGGGCTGCTCGATGATCCACATCCACGCGCGCAGCCCGGACGGCGTGCCGAGCTACGAGGTCGCGGACTTCCGCGCGATCACGGAGGCGATCCAGGGCGCGGTTGAGGACGTCGTCATCAACTACTCGACCGGCGCGATCGGCATCCCGATCCAGAAGCGGATCGAGTACCTGCGCGAGCTCAGCCCGGACGTCGCTGCGCTGAACATGGGCTCGATGAACTACGCGAAGTATTCCTCGAAGCGCAAGGACTTCGTCTTCAAGACAGTCTTCGAGAACTCGTTCGACACGATCATCGAGTTCGTCACCGCCATGAACGAGGTCGGCATCCGGCCGGAGCACGAGTGCTTCGACTCGGGTCATGTGGCGAACCTGGATCCGCTGATCGACATGGGACTGCTCTCGGAGCCGCTCCAGGTGTCGTGCGTGATGGGCGTGACCGGCGGTATCCGGCCGACGGCGAAGAACCTCGCGCACATGGCCGAGCAGGTTCCCGGCGGAGCGAACGGACCGAACAACTGGGGCGTGATCGGGGTCAGCCGCGGGCAGTGGCCGCTGATCGCGACCGCCGCCGCGCTCGGCGGGAACGTGCGCGTGGGCCTTGAGGACAACTTCTACCTGCCGGACGGGGAGATGGCGCGCTCGAACGGCGACCTGATCGCGAAGGCGCGCGAGATCGTCGAGAACGCCGGGCGGCGCGCGGCGACCGTGGCGGAGGCGCGCGAGCTGCTGGGCACATGAGCGCCCTCTCGGACATCCGCGTCCTGGATCTGTCCAGGCTCCTGCCGGGTGGATTCTGCTCGCTGCTGCTGGCCGACTTCGGCGCCGAGGTGCTGAAGGTGGAGGACACCGGCATGGGCGACTACATCCGCTGGTCGCCGCCGTTCCACGAGGGCGCGGACGAGAGCGCGAAGTCCGCGCTCTTCCTGGCGCTCAACCGCGGCAAGCGCTCGATCCGCCTGAACCTGAAGGAGGAGGCCGGGCGCGAGGTGCTGCTGCGGCTCGTGCGCGAGTACGACGTGCTGCTCGAGTCATTCCGACCCGGCGTGATGGAGCGGCTCGGCGTCGGCTACGAGCGCCTGCGCGACGAGAACCCCGGGCTCGTCTACTGCGCGATCACGGGCTACGGCCAGGATGGCCCGTACACGGAGCGCTCGGGCCACGACATGAACTACCTCGGGCTGAACGGCCTGCTCGGGCTGACCGGCGACGCCGACGGCGCGCCGGTGCAGCCGGGCGGCCAGATCGCGGACCTCGGCGGCGGCGCGCTGATGGCGGCGTTCGGCATCATGGCCGCGCTGCGGGAGCGCGAGCGCTCGGGGGAGGGGCAGCTCGTGGACGTGTCGATGTTCGACGGCTCGCTCTCGTGGCTCGCCCTCGTGGCGGCCAAGTACCTGGCCGACGGCGTCGTGCCGCGGCGCGGCGAGCCCGAGCTCGCCGGCGGCCTCGTCTGCTACCGGCCCTACGCGTGCAGCGATGGCTGGGTGACGCTCGGCGCCCTCGAGCCGAAGTTCTGGCAGGAGTGGTGTCGCGGCGTCGGGCGCGAGGACCTCGTGGAGAAGCAGTTCGAGCGGCCGGGCTCGGACGCGCACGCCGAGGTCGAGCGCATCTTCCTCGAGCGCACGCGCGAGGACTGGCAGGCGTTCGCCTCCGAGCACGACTGCTGCCTCGAGCCGGTGCTCGGCCTCGACGAGGCGCTCGACTCGGAGCTGGTGCGGGCGCGCGAGATGATTTTGAAGCTCGATCAGCCCGGCGCCGGGGCGGACGTGCGACTGCTCGGCGTGCCGGTGAAGCTGTCGCGCACGCCGGGGGCGCCGGCGGGCCCGGGCCCCGCGCTCGGCGAGCACACGCGCGAGGTGCTCTCGTCACTCGGCTACTCGGACGACGAGATCGCGGCACTGCTCGAATCGGGCACCGCCGGGGGACCCGCGCACGGCTCCCAGGGCTCCTTTCTCGCGTGATTCGCCTGCCGAAGCTGTGCAGTTTTGAGCCAGGGGTGAGGCGCTAGCAAGTGTCGGGTTAACCCGGCGTTCACGGACGTGCGTGGTACGTCCTGTCGTGGTTATCGCCTTTGCCATCGGGCTCGTGCTGACGCTATGTGCCGGGCCGCTCGGCGAGGCGACAGCAGCGGCGCCCGCCGAGCTGATCGTCCGCTTCGACTCCGGCGCGACCGCGGCCGACCGCCTGGACGCGCGCAAGGGGGCGCGTGCAGACTTCGAGCGCAAGCTGCCCGTGCAGGGGATGCAGCTTGTCGAGGTCGAGTCCGGGCAGTCGGTCGCGGCGGCGGAGCGCGCCCTCGCGAGCGCCGACGGCGTGCTCTACGCCGAGCCGAACGCCACCCGCAGGGCGTTCCTGCGGCCGAACGATCCCTACTTCTCGCAGCTCTGGGCGATGGAGAACACGGGCCAGTCGATCCGCGGCGTCAGCGGCACGCCCGATGCCGACTCCGACGTCGCCGAGGCATGGGACGCGGGGATCCACGGCGGCACCGTGGTGGCCGTGATCGACACCGGGGCCGACGCCACCCATCCCGACCTCGCGCCGAACCTGGTGGCCGGCTGGGACTTCGTGGCGGGCGACGACGACCCCGCGGACGAGAACGGCCACGGAACGCATGTGTCCGGCACGATCGTCGCGGAGCGCGGCAACGGGCTGGGCGTCGCCGGTGTGGCGGATGACGCCGCGAAGGTCATGCCGCTGCGCGTGCTCGACGGCACCGGCTCCGGGAGCGTCTCGAACGTGATCCTCGCTTACGCCTACGCCTTCCAGAACGGCGCGAAGGTCGTGAACCTCAGCCTCGGCTCGAACAGCCCGTCGCGCGCCGAGCGCGACGCGATCGCGACCTTCCCGACCATGCTGTTCGTCGCCGCCGCCGGGAACGGCGGGGCGGACGGCGTGGGCGACGACAACGACGCGGCGGCGACGACCTACCCGTGCGCGTACCTGCTGCCGAACGTCGTCTGCGTCGCGGCGAGCGACAACCGCGACCAGCTCGCCGGCTTCTCGAACTACGGCGCGACCTCCGTGGACCTCGCCGCGCCCGGCGTGAACATCGCCAGCACCTGGCCGGGAGGCGGCTACGGCTGGGCGAGCGGGACCTCGATGGCGACCCCGCTCGTCTCCGGTGCCGCGGCGCTCCTGTGGTCGGCGGCGCCGAGCGCTCAGTCCACCGACATCGGCGCGGACCTGATCGCGGGCGCCGACGCCTCGCCGGCGTTCGAGGGGCGCACGGTCAGCGGTGGCCGGCTCAACGTCCTGCGCTCGCTGCGGCTCGTGGCCCACGTGGTCGTCGGCATGCCGGCGCCCACCCCGCCGCCGAGCGGCACGGCCGAGCCGGCGCCGGGCGCGTCGGGCTCGCCGTCCGGTGGCGTAGGCGATGCGGTCCCGCCCGGACTCTCGATCCGCGTGCGGCGCCACGCGCTGATCGCGGCGCTGCTCGCCCACGGGCTCGCGGTGCGGCTGCGCTGCTCGGAGGCCTGCACAACCCGGCTCGGCCTGCGGGCCCGCCGGGGCGCGGTGACGGTCCGGAGGCGGCTGGCCCTCGCCCCGGACGTCTCAAGGCGCGTGGTGCTGCGGCCGAACCGCCTGGGCCGCCGCCTGCTTCGCCACCGCAACTCGCTCGCGCTGACGCTGGTCGGCCGCGCCGTCGACAGCGCCGGCAACAGTCGCAGGCTGAAGATCGCCCTGACCG
>WNGA01008181.1_pt1 | contig 24454 bp, 22 predicted proteins | sample 5400061 | NCBI WGS metagenome assembly WNGA01 (sample SAMN13153366, study PRJNA577476) | soil metagenome | isolation source: 100 cm soil or saprolite under grassland replicate 2 | place: USA:California | collected 2016-06-15 | reverse complement strand
TCGTTCTAAGGAGGATGAAATTTCGGAACAATTACTACGAATTCCATTAGGTCACCACTGTCTCGTTTTATATTCTAATATAGAAACGATGAGAAAGGTCTATGCCAACTATGTTAAAAGGCAAATGGAAGATCAACCTGAGTCGATAATATTGTTTCTTCCCTATTACGATACGACAGAGAACATGAGATATTTTCTGGGTCAAAAAGGAATTCAGGTCAAGGAATATGAACAGAATGGATCTATTATTATTCTAGATATAGTCCAGGCAATTGATTACCCATTTTTTGAAGTTCCAGATGTAGAGCGGTTAAGAGAGTTGACAAAGAAATTAGTCAATCAGTTTGAAGATAAAACTGTGTGCGTAATTGCAGACATGTCTGTATTTCATCATATAAACAAGACTTCCCATCTTTTAAAATATGAGAAAAATCTTCAGAAAGATCCGAAAGTAGAAAAATGGAAGGAGTTGTGTTTATACCATAAGCGTGATTTTGAAAGCATGTTTACAGAAGAAGAATCAAATGAACTGATGGCATACCACAAGGATAAAGTTATTACAGTATAATTATTCTCTGGCAAGAAATGCTAGCCAGATTAAGATCAGCTAAGTTAACTGGAAGTCGTAAAAATCTGTCATATCCACCGTTTAGTATATCCTCTTCACTTAAGTTATATCCTGAAGTAACTTTATTCGGTCGTTTACGGCTTTGACCTCCTTTGCAAATCTTCTTTGTGACTTTTTTATTTGACTTGCATAATTGATAAGAACTAGTGAAAACAGATTTGGATTTACTTTAATTTTTTCTAGAGCCAAAGCTGGATTGGTAAAAACAACAGTCTCGATTCGCTCATGATCAAGGGCAGTTTTAAACAGATTCAATAAATCTGTATCGTCGTTGACTATCATTACCTCGTTTTGCGAAGGCATGGTTGTAACTATGCCTAGCCTAAACCGGCAGGAGACTCGGCTTCTAAACTATGTTCCTTTTTCTTGTTTGCATCTAGTGTTAATTGGTCTACAAAATTAATTCTACAAATAGGACATGTAAAACTTTTATTTTTCCCTGCAGAATTTGCCAATATTAGATTAAGCGTACCATAGTTTATTACAGTTTGGTCATTCAAGTACAAATTGAAAATATTTTTATATTTTTAAACTGAATATTACAGATCAGTTTTTTGCCTTGCTTTAACAATATATATATTGTCATGTATATATTGTCATATTGTCATGTCTTATTGTTATGCTTGTGAATAACATTTTCCAACGAAGATATCAATCATGATGCGCCAGAATTTCCGGTTCTGATCTGTTCACTTCCACAAATGGTATACAAATTGAACAATTCAAGAAGGCCCGTGACGATTACCATGATGTCATTGCTCAGGCCATTGTCAACGTTATCAGCCCCCGGATCAATGTATGAATGCATTGGCCTTTGAGACGTCCTTCAGTGCCCGAAGCAATAAATCAAATAAGAGAATAGTAGAAGTAGCCTATCTTGATCTATTCAACATTATAACACTTCAAACTTAGCCGGAGTGCATCTAACAGATCGTAAGAAGTCTGATCTTAGTCTAGAGAATATACTTTTGCTTATGCCGTCATTAGAGGCATAAATTGAACCCAATTTATTAAATTTTTTCGGCGCAGAAAAAATCCTTAGTCATATAACATGAACCGTTGACAGAGAAGCGTTGTCAGCATCTCTCCATTCGTATTCAAAACGCACGGAAATTCGATTTCTAGTATAGCACCAAAGCTCTTTCATAGGTCGATAATCTAGTTCCTTTGACTATTTTCTTCTTAGGAACTCTATTATTGCTTCTCTACCGTTGAAGAACTCAGTACGGTTACGCCATTGGGAATCGGGAGTATAAGCCTGCGCTACGATTTCCGGATTCTTAGTGTTCCAAGCATCTTGTGCAGCTTTAACTTTGGCTCTGACTATTTCTTCGGTGAATGGAGGTTAGATTGAAGAAGTTGTTCCCACAATCGTATGAATAATACTCAAAAGCTATTTTTTTGTTTGTATCAAAGTCAAAACTTTTCTTTACTAAAGTAACAGCGTTACGTTGATATTTAATCCCTAATGAAAACAGCTGGAATGCAGTGCAATGCACTATGGACTCGTTGTTCACTAGAACTAGTTTAATCAAACAATATATGAAGCAAAATAAGATTCTTCACCCGCTCTAGATATTTGTACAATTCAAAAAGGAAGAAGAAATTGACGGTAGAATGAACCAAACTCTTCTTTCGAATTAACCTGCGAAGGGCGATATAGAGGTCATTTTCCATATTCATCACATGCTTCTTACTAGCTAGCATGGTATGAACCAAACTAGCAATAGTTGGTAACGGTACCCTTATTTCATCCGCTGTTAACGCCACGAGCAGCACCATCACGCAGGTAGAAAACCAGGAATACACGCTGATAGCAGTGAAATCTCCCTTATCATTTCTTGGCAAGCTAATCTATGGTGTCTTTAGTATTCCAATTGCTAGTCGAACAGAAAAGGCCGCCAACCGATTCACCCGTGTCTCGACACACACGCAATGATTCTGTTATTAGTAGAATTAACCAATTGTATCTATGGTTTATCTCATCACTGTAGAAAATATCTTGCCTTTCTTTTTGACTGCTCTAACCTTACCAATACTTTGGTAATTACCACACCAGCGATAAATCCACCTATGTGGGCAGTGAATGCTATAGGAAGTGCATTTATCGACCCAATTATCGCAAAAACAATTTGGAGCACTAACCAATAATACGCCCTTCTATTACCTACTGCGGCCGCTACTCCTAGTACACCAGAAATTGCTCCTGATGCGCCTATTAATACTACATTTCCGTTATGCAAAACATAAGAAGATATAACACCGTGGAAGAGTGCTGCCACGACTCCTGATGTAAAATATACCAACACGTACCGTGGAACTCCAATCGCTCTCTCAGCATATACCCCGAGATAAGCTAATGCAAACAAGTTAAATGCAATGTGGGCAACACTTGCATGCACAAACATAGAAGAGAACAATCTTGTTAGCGAATCAAGCAATGTCGACGACTGTGGTTTTGAGGATTGCAATAAAGAAGTTAATGAATTTTGTTGGAAATCATCTTTATTGTTTCCATCATCAGGATTAAAAAGATGGTTAGGAATGAAGCCGTAATTTTGAATGATTTGCGTTTGCTCTCCGGATAATACTCCTATGCCAAAAATTATACCATTGAGTACAATGATGGATATCGTGGCCACAGGAAATTGTTTTGTTCGCATAAGTAGCTAGACATGAAGTAATGAATGACATTATATATTTTGGTATAATCCTGCCTCCCTTTTCGTTGAAATTGAAAATTAGATTTGTGTGCTCTTGAAGAACCAAACTACCAAGCGACTAATAAAGGAGTTGATGCACGACATAATCCTATTTCTTCAAAAGGATAAGGGCGGCCCTACGTGCTGACGGAGAGATGTATCATTTTCTAGAAACAACCTTCGAACGAAGTACTGGTGCGTGATAAGATATCTCCACTTAAAACTGCAAACAAACTGGGAGCTGTACTATCCAGTTGCCACCAAGCTTTACTGTCAAAGAATTCTCCAACACGGAGCAATTTCTAGATAGACTTCCAACAGATTATGAATATGCCCTTGAATTTAGACAACCATCTTGGGAAACAGAAGGACCTTGGGAGTTGCTAAAACAACTTAACATAGCAGCAGTAATGACTGACTCTCCTACACAAGACAAATTGCAGTTCCTGTTTGAGGTTACAGTTACGGCTAATCATTCTTTCATACGATGGCATGGAAGAAATTCCCGTCACAGGTACAATTAACTTTACTCAAAAGAAGAATTGAAACCATGGCTGTCTGGATACCTTGCTGAATTGTTTTATAGATATTGTAAATAAAAAGATTAGCTGATAAAAGCACAAGCATTACAAAACCAATTTTCATGACTTGCGTTGCAGCTATTTTCCTTTCTCCAATTGCAAAGATAGAAGACAATCCAAATATCATAACAGTAGTCAATCCAATAGTTAAGGCATTTATTTTATCCAAAAACTGAGAGGTATTAGAAGTAGAAATTACAACAACAGTCAGGAAGATTAAAGCTCCGGCTATTATGGTGGCATTTATCTGAAGTATAACTTTCTGTTCTAAAGGCATTAAACTTAATCATCCTTTATACCTTCAGGACATGCCTATCTTGTTGGAATAAACCATTGGTTCCATGCTTCAGGTCTACACCCTTTATCTAAATTATTTTGTATTTGTGCTTTAACCCAAACAATGGAACTAACTACACCACCGATGAATGATACCTGAAACTACTACGATGATGACAATTAATAATAATTTCATGTTTTTTGGTCTATCGTAATTTTCAACTGCTTATGTAGGTTAAATGGATTGTTTATCACAGATGCATTAGTATGAATGAATTTGATTTTTATGAAACATTAGCATTTTTATAGATGAAAAGGTGACTGAGCATTTTTCACACTTCCATTTATCCTTAGAGGCTTCTGCATAGGTCATATTCCTAACATCCCTTCTCTCATATGCTCCAGTTCTGACATTGTAAGAAGCACCATTAAAGTTAACCTGGTATCGCTTTGTCTTAACCACCATACTAATGAAACGCTTCAATTCGTTTAATTATATAGATGTTATTCTGTTCCTCATTTAAAGACAAAGAATGTCATATTTTTCGGAAAAATACACAATTAAATTATAATATATATACGCTTAGATAGATCAAAATATCTAAAGATTATCCTTCATTGGTTAGAATCACCTCTTAGATTTTGACCTTCTAAGCTATGAAAGACCAACACTTACGGAAGGTTGGACAAAAAATTGCTCATGATTATATGGTAAGCACATCCGATATATTCAATGTCTTATCTGACAATAATACTCTGACCTTGTTTAATGCCATTGCTTCCAGAAGTGTAGAGGAATTGATACCTAAACTAAATATCACTGAAAAACATTGCATTAATAATATCTCAGCTCTCATGAACGCTGGCTTAGTTAGAAAAAAGGATGACAAGTTTTACCTTACTAGTCTAGGAAAGATATTCCATTACGCCTACCTCAAACTGTCCAATGCTATGGACAACCATTGGAAGCTCAAATGCATAGACATTCTAGAAGAATCAGCCAAAATACCTAGAACGGAAATCCATCATGTCATCAATATCATAATCACTGATAATTTGGTAAGACAAATATTGAAGAGGGAATTGTGAGATTGAGCTCACAATTTATTTAATTGTATAAATTTGAAAAGATTAGTGAGGATGTAAATGAGCTAAAATCATATATCCCCACTAATCCATCCAGGTATGCCTCTATGCTTCCCCTTCTCCAAGGAAGCATGATTATTTATGGCATAAATATTATTTTAGAGTTAAGGTCAAAGAGTTAGCCAGATTCTCCTTGACCTTCTTTTCCTTTGTCAGATTTTCTAAAGCTTTATCTTTTTTGAACCCCTAGGAGTTTTTTAATTATGTTGGGTTCTAGGATCTAGTTCCAAAACAGGAGAAATCATTGCCATATTTCTATTTAATCATTAACTCAAATGAAGTGATATAACTTACAATATGTTAACACCATGGGTAGCCATAAGCTTGGTGGTAATAGCCTTGATTGTTATGCTAGCTATACCTAAAGTAGAACAGAAGGATGCACTAAAGATAAAGAATAATTATAAAGCTTAAAAACCCTATAGCAAGAGGAGATTATTACTGTGAGCAGAGAGAAAGGACCAAGTTAGCAAACGATAAAGATGGCAAACATTTTATGATTAATTATAATTGCTGATGAGAAATCAAAATTCTTTATCTTTTGAATATTTATCGCATCCCAGCCTTATCATTTGATACTTTGTCTCATATCACCCTAAGTAAATTAGGAAAACACTTAATTGCTATAGATTCGGATAAGCCTTACAATAATTATTCAAGGCAAGTGAAGAAAGTTGGTTGGGGTTAGGGTTCCTCACTTCCTTGATGTGTGTAAACGAAGCTTGTATGTTTAAGATAATAAACTAATTATTTATCCTTTACTGCACAAGTGTAACCTTTGCCACTCCTTATGGGTATAAAAAAAATTTTTTTACCCCAAGTTAGGAAAAAAATCGGAAATTTAATTATCAATGGATGGAAGGGAATAATTGCCTACAACTCCCTCCACTCCTTTTCTTTTGTCATCCCTTGGAGTAGATAAGGTTCAACAATAATTATGGAAATTGAGCTTATTAGAACCTAGGGAACATTGTTACTCTATTGAAGTAACAACCGGGAGGAGGGAAAAATTGGTAGTAAAACCCTCCATCCGGTTGACAACGAAGTTCTGTCTTCTTGAAGTGCCAATAACAACTATCTAAATGACTTTAAAGAAGCTTGCTTAACTCAGTTAATGGCTTAATTTCTTATTTTCGGTTTCACAGGAATCAATTCATCGTCTGTTTGAATAATCCATTCTACAAGATGACTATCTAATTTATGATACTTACTAAGATGTTCCTTTCTTTTGTATGACGGTATTGTCAGCTTACAGACACCACAAATCATTGTTGTCTTTGCTGAGATTCTCGTGCCTGAGTTATAAAAGGATTACTTTGAAAAGTCAGTTAATTAAGCTCTAATGCTAATCTAGTGTAGATACAATCCTAAGCTCATAAGTGCTGTAGATAGAGCTCCGACAGATTTTATTTACCTTCTATTCTTGTATGAAAAGGAAAAGGTCCTATTTGGTAAGTTTTTAGTTTTGTAACCTAAGGTGCTTCCACAACAACCACACTTATCACTTTCAGTAACCAGGAATATCCGACACTCAGCACAGTTCTTAGCACTGGGGTTGTCCGATACATTGGCAAAACCCATATCTTTACAAAGTCCGGTGCATACCAATGTTAATACGATAGACCGAACGACTACTTAAGCCTGACAAACAAATTTTAATTAATATCCTAAGCCATAATAGAAGTCAGCTACCGAAACTGGTGCAGTGGGGTTAAGTCATATTCGTTCCCAATTACCTCCTGCACCAATTAAGTCTTAAATAATTTTTTGACCTAAAATCTAATACGATTCGCATCTTGTCCCTGGTGGGCTAGGTCCGTAGGGGAGATTATTCCTTAACCCACCAGAGATTTCTTCAAGTCTTACTAGACAAAGTATAATTAGAAATGGCTTTTAAAAAGCTGCTAAAATAATCAACTCTTTAAATATCTACAATAATTAGTATCCATCATGATTCGCATGATTGGTTTTGATTCAGACAGTTTAAGAACTGTATTAGAGGATGCTAATAGATGGCTTACAAATAGACAGACAGAATTCAAAGAACAATTTAGATATGTTGATATTAGATATTCATCAGCTCCATTTCAACCAGGTGCAGGTTTCGCTTCACATAGGGTTCATTATTCAGTTATTGTCATTTATGATAATATGACCAACAATGAAGAGATAGATAAAGAAACAATATTTAAAGTTGGAGAATAGAATGTTTATGTTACTATAGAATATTAGTAGGTTTACCATAACGATAGCAAAGATGGTTTTTCATTAGTGTGGGGGTCTACCAAACCTGCAGAGGTGTCCGCAATGCTGTTAATATCTCTGCAGGAGTTTCAAGTTTCCCACATTGTTATGCAATTTTTAATAATTTCAATTGCAATATTTTTACTACTACTTCGGCTGTCATCCAAGGTGAAGGCAGGGGCTTCGTCAAATTGAACCCATTCTGCTACTCCGGAACCTTGCTTTCACCTAGTTTAAGTTTTAAATATTTCTAAGTCATTTAATTATACTAACTGCTTACGGATTAGTCATACTCTCTAGCTGGACTGAAGAGTTAAGCCATTCCAGGTCCAGCTAGGGTTTGCTAAAATTTTATTAACAAGTTTCTCTAAATTCTTAATAACGCTACTTCAACGCTCTGGATAGGAATACCGGCTATCACTGGTTCTTTCCTATCTAGAGTTTAGTTCAATTCTTAAATATTACTTTTAAATAGGTAATTATGGTTTATCTGAGTAGCTCTGGGTGAGAGATGGAATCAGACATAGCTCTCACCTAGAGTAGTTTTAAAATCACACATGTATAGCTGCCAATCTGGGAGCATGCATCTCTGACATAAATGTTAGGTTCTATTGGCAACTGCTGAGACAATAGAAGATCTAAAATTTTACTTCTATCCACAATGTTTTGCTTTTCCAATCAACTGATATGTGATTGAGATTTCCCAATGACAATATTCCTTCAATTTCAGTCTTGTCAATCTCTGGTAATCTACCAACAGGATTATGAATTACATATCCATCTGATTATTTATTAATCGTAAAGTCTTTCCCTTTTAGCCATTCAATTAATTCTTCTTTCGGTTTTGCTGCCATACTAGCAAATTTGCGAATATCCCATATTAAGCTTAAAATATTTTGAAGTCCAATAATTTATCACAATCTCTTCAGCTGGGTAGAATTGTTCCAACATAAGCCCAGTTGGGCGTTTTGTTATTTTTGATTTTCTCCAAGTCAGGAAAAATAAAGTAAGCTTTACCCAAATATTATTTTAAAGTAACGAGCTCGATCATTGAAAATGTGGACGATATTTTATCCATCATTTCTATGATCACCCTGGAATCTGTTACTACAAGTCGGTTAAATTAGATATCCTTCTTAGTTTAGAATTTCTCGCTTCTATTACTATCAGTCTTGGGAGGACTCGAACCCCGGTATATTTCGAGTGTGTCATACAATCGTGAGTAGATCCTGCGAAAATAACAAATTCCAATACCCTCAGATAAAAATTGACTACTGAAATATCCTTGGAAACTCGATCAAAAAACCTATTAAATGTCAAAACAACACACCTATACATAAGTCATTAAAGATAAGAAATGCCAAAGCCCAGACTCAAACGAATATTTAGGAATGATTTGGAATGCGTCCCAGACGAATTGAAACAGTTTCTTAAGCTAGATACCTATTCTCTGCTCATAAAAGGTACCTGTGGCACCGGGAAAACAACCCTCTCGCTTACGATCCTTAAAACCTTGAAGGCTACAAAGAATTTTTTCTATATTTCTACTAGGACCTCGCCACAACAACTATTTGACTATTACCCGTGGTTGTCCAAATTTGTTAGACCTGCTGAGGACTTTCAGTATTCGAATGTTGATGACCAAATGTCCCATCCTTGCTTTGAAGATGCCCGTCTAGATGAACCAGAATCCCTTTTTGAAAGGATTACAAACGAACTTATGGACATCAAAAGCCCGATAATTGTAATTGACAGCTGGGACGCTATCGCTTCATTGATGGATAAGGAATCGCGTATAAACAATGAACGAGTATTACAGACGTGGCGAGAGAGGGCAAGAGCAAAAATTATTTTTGTAACTGAAGGTATTCAGGAATCGCCACTTGATTTTATGGTGGACGGAGTACTGGAATTGAGTAACGATATCTACAATGGCACTTATATAAGAAAGATGTCAATCAATAAATTGAGAGGTATAGCGATAGAGAATACCTCTTACTTGTTCTCTCTTCAGGATAATATCGTAAGATTTTTTTGTAAATACATGCCATCGCAGTACACTTACCACGTACCCGCCGCAGGTGATATAGTTCGTACTGATATAGAGAGAGAAGGAAATGTTTCACTACAAAGCGGTTTCAGGGACTTTGATTTGACAGTAGGTGGGAGCCTAAGGAAAGGCGATATTGTGTTTATTGAAATGTCAAAAATATTATGTCATTCATTGCCATCCCTTTTCCTTGAAAAAATCATTAAAGAATTTATTTATAAAGATGGAGGAATATTCATACGCGGTTCTCCAGTTCTCCTCCACTTAAATAATACAATTGAATTAATTCGGCATAGAGACGAAACAAAAAACTTTAAATCTAGATACATAGGACCTCAGTCTGCAAATTCTGTTATTGAGGACTCTGAATCCAAGCCAGCTGTAACTTGTTTGCGAGAGTTCATTGAATCTAGGCCTAATAAGCAGATTTTGAATATTATGGGATTTATCACGGACGAGGAACAGGATATTCGTCAGTACTTACCGATAACGGATTTAGATTTGAAATTTGAGTTAATACACGGTACGTTAATTCTTAGATGCGTGTTGCCCTCAGAAAGTATATACGGCGTTAATTATCGCGAGTATGGTAGGGGGATGCAGTTACACAAGATATTGTGATCAAGTACTGAGCTTATAGTACTCCTCTGCATAGTTTTCTTCCAAACCTACGGGGAGTAATTCTTTCATCTGATCGTAATAAGACAGGAATATGTTACCCTTATGAGTAATCTTGTAAACCATTTTTGTGCCGTTATAGACTTCTTGGATGAGTCCGCTTTGTAACAGAGAATCAAGGTATATTTTGCACTGATCGTTACTCAACATTGCCTTATACATAATTTTAGTACGCGTTTCCTCTCTATTCGCAGATTTCAATATAGCCGCTATAACTTCATACCTGCTTCTATTCTTCATATTCGGACAGTTGAATGATAACATAGGATTTAATGGGAGTGAAACTATCAGATAGAAATATCCCTCTCAAAAAATAGAGTGTTTATATCTTCGCTTCCTCTTGCAGGGATTTTAACTGTATGAATACTATCGATAAAATGCAGTTTAAATTAATTGAGAAACATTTCTGTCTCTATTCATCTATTGACCACTTTTGCTGAACCAACTTACTTGACTAATGAATAGATAAATATTTTTTCGAAGGGGCAGTATAAGTCTTCTAATAATAATAACTGTACTGGATTGAATTTGTATTCTTGACGTATAAGACGAAAACATTCGGAGATGAATTGTCCTCCACTTTCATATCTTGTAGGAGTTTTTATTAGAATTCAAAAAGCACGCGGTGGCAACTGTCCTAACTTCCTGGAATGCGACTTTTCCTTTAGGGATACGACCTATGTCTTGCAAATGATCAATCCCATCCCTTAAACTCAAAAAATGTTCACTACAGACGGTTCCTATCATGTACTGTTCGCCATTCAAAGTAATTGATATTATGTGCGAGGGAACAGATCTACAATTCAAGCCCCCATACGTGACGGAACAGCTCCTCGGAATCACATCTAGCATAAGATAAAGCATTCAATATAAGAGTACCATTCTTTTGGATATCACCCAAGTCAAAGTAAGTTACGGTTGGATTGGGGGTTATGCACTTCAGGTTAATGATTGGCACCATTATCCTTTTTTGGCCTAATTTAAGAACCCCGTCAAGCATCTTATCCGAATGATACTGCTCCAAACAGACAGTATATGCAACTCATTTTCTTACTCGATAGTTTAAATATAAGTAGGACTTGGTATTTGAAATACCTAGAAATTGCCAATCTATTAGAATAATTATGAGTAAAGACAAATAAGGTTACACTTTTATAGAAGATTCTAAATTCTAGAAAAACTATGAATAATAGAATAACTATCATTCAGTCTAGGTGTAACCACCTTGGAGGCGGAGAAGCATTTCAAAACTGAACGCAGTTTGTCCGGTGATAACGATGCCCTCCATTGTAATCAGTGTAAGAACGAGACTGTAATATTTGATATGGTGTCCAGCGAATATGTCTGCAGCACATGTGGGTGTGTTTCAACAGAGAAATTTTATAATAACGAGGACAGTTCGTACAGTGCTAGAACAGGATATAGTGATAGGACAAGGACAGGCATGCCAGAATCCCTTGCAATACATCACAAAGGTCTTTCAACCCTCATAGGTATGAATGATACAGATGCACGTGGCAAAGTACTTGATCCAACCCAGAGAATTAGTATACAGCGCCTTAGGACGTGGAATAATCGGTCCCAACTCAACGATTCAATTTCAAGAAATCTCGAAAAAGCGTTAAAATTCCTTAATAATTTTGGTGATAAATTATATCTAGGTCAGGCTGTAATGGAAAGCGCTGCTTATATTTATAGGAAGGCAGCGGTAAAAAAATTGGCAAAAGGAAGATCTACACTTGGACTCGTCGGTGCTGCTATATATGCCGCGTGTAGGGAAACAGCAACACCAAAAACAATTTCTGATATTGCTACTGTATGTAATTTGTCGAGCAAAGACGTCATGTCCCATTACAAATTAATACTAAGGGAACTCTCCTTACAAATTCCGGTGCTGCATGGAACTGATTACGTAACACTCATTGCAAATAGGCTAAAACTCTCTGAAAGGACCAAGAGAGAAGCATTGCGGATTTTTTCCTTGGTGCAAGAAAATGGAATTTCAATTGGAAAGAATCCGAGGGCACTCGCTGGTGCTGTGATATATCTTGCGTCACAGAACTGTAACGAATTTCTCCGACAGGTAGAAATATGCCAGGTAGCGGATATATCTACTGTTTCTCTAAGAAAGAGATGTAAAGAAATTAAGTTTGCAGTGAGCATCTAATTTTCAAAATCAGGTTTATCGTTCATTTTCATAACCAAGTATTTAATTTCATGACGATTCCTAACGTATACATATTAATGATAATTGGAGTTTCGTCTTGGTCGTATCGTGATAGGCCTTGCCTCATATAACCTCAAACCTAATAAGATATCGGAATATCAAAGATTACTTGATATAGACTAAATAGACTTAATCTTGATAGGGGCAAACTACTCTGGATCCTTTGGATAAAGCAGTATTGGTATCGATTTACTCTTCACAATTTGAATCGATCACAAGACAATATGAATATTTAAAAAAAAGTATCCCACTCCCTGAAGAGCTCTTTGAAACTAGGGTTAAGAAACTGAGCGATCTGGGATTTATAGAACATTCTACCTCCACTTTAACATACCTTGGAAGAGGGTCAATCAAGGTTGTCCTAGTGGGAGGGGTGTTTGACATCCTACATCCTGGCCATGTCCATACCCTGAAGGCGGCTAAATCATATGGAGATGTTCTGGTAGTCGTGGTTGCTCGAAGTTCTACTGCGATGAAAATGAATAAAGAACGTGTAATTTATCACGACGAGGCACAGAGAAAGGAATTAGTCTCGTCAATAAGGTTCGTTGATGTGGCTTTAGTAGGATTTGAGGGAACCCTCTATAAAACAGTCGAACATGTTAAGCCTGATATTATCGCATTAGGATATGATCAATCGCACGGGGAAAAAGATGTTGCTATCAATTGTAGAAAGCGCGGGCTCAACGTTCAAGTTATTCGATTAAGTACCCCTGACCCTAATATGAAGAGTACGTCAATCAAGCGAAAACTAGGTTCATCAATATATGATATCTAACGTACCTGGCCGCTGTTTAATACAGTAATTTTAACCTTATCTCCGGTACTTAATCCCATTGATTCTTTCAAATAAGTCGGGGATATAATCTCTACCATGGTATCATCATGATGGGTTCTTTCAAGCACTAGGAGATGAGCTTGAATCTTAGCATTATCATTAATCGATACAGGGTAACATTTGACCCAACCATAAGTTCGTTTAGCGTCGGAGTATCCCTTTATCAATACGTATGTAAAATGATCAATTTTTTCCCGAATTAGAATAGAGTGGTTTCGCGAAAGTTTTACATTAAGGGTTCCTGGGTAAGGAAAATATCCAAGTCTGGCAGCAAATTGTTTGCGATAGCCCTCAAGCGCCATATAGTATGCACCTTCTCCTATTCCTGAAACGACAGTACCTTCAATAACCACTCTTATCTTTGAATAATTAACCGCTGAAAATAGCATGGTTGAAACATCTTTGACTGCTTGTACCCCTGCTTCAGTAACACGAATTCTATAGCTATGACCAGCCTTAATACGCTCAATAAAATCCTGATTCTCAAGGCCTATTATTATCTTAGAGGCAGCCTGTTGAGATTTGTTGATTTCTGTACCGATACTAGAACTAGTTGCGTTTATAAAATCTTCGCCGGCCCCCTTCATCAATAATTTTGCGATTGCAATAACATATTCTAATTTGACATCTTGCATATAATGTCTATACGCCGATACCAATCTGACTAAACGTCATGACCCTGATTTCATTAGATTTCTTTAGCTCGCCTGTCCTATGACCTACTACGAACTCGATACCAGCCCTGTCGGCAGCATCAATCAACCGTTGAGTCACGATGCCATCCATTACTAGCAATTTTCCTCCCTCTGCAGCATCGAGTCTTTTGATAATTTCAGACACAGGTATTTTCAAGAGTGTCTTCATGGTATCATCCAAGACCACTGCTTCCAATGTTTCGTTTATCAGTGGAAATACTTCCTTTACGGTTAGCAATATTTCGGGTCTAGTTTGCATCAATTGCTTAGTGAAGTCGTCTTCGCGACTAGCATGCCGGTATTCAGCGTCTCCAGTATCATGTTTCTGCTGCTTTCTTTCAGATTTTGCATATTGGTGATGTGAGGGAGTCTGTTGATCCGGTTTAGATTCTAGAGCTTCTTTTAAGATGTCTGCAATCTCTAACGGCGTGCATTCTTCTACTTCCTTGCCAGGCGGCGCTCTAAGGACCTTATCAATTTTAACTAGCCCTTGCAATTCCTTTAATATAAGATCAGCAGCTCTATCCCCATCCAAAAAAGCGACAACCTTCTTTCCAGCAGTTAATTTTGTAACACTCTCATCGATCTTTGCCCCTTCAATCGCAATGGCATTATCAAATCCAGCACGGAGCAAATTGATCACATCTGCCCTTCCTTCAACCAGGATTATGTAAGACGAATCAAATACGCCCGTTCCACAGGCAAGTTGGGCGTTACCAAATGTGGTAAGTTTTCCTGGCTTACTCGCATCATACACATCCCTTAGCATCTCCTCACCTTCACTTATTGTCTTGGTCGCCCACTCTTGGACAATTTTCTTTGCTCGGTCAACTATTATTTTTTTCTTTATTGCTCTTATATCGTCAATTCCCACTAAAGAAAATTTAGCTTGGAATGGACCTACCTTATCTATACTTTCTATGGCTGCAGCAATTAATGCAGCTGTAGAGATATCAGTACTCATAGGAATTAGCGCATCGCCCTTGGCCATATTTGACTTTGTGTCGACATTAACCTCAATCCTACCGACCTTTGATACCTTTTGTAACTCATTAAGATTCATTTCAGGTCCAAGCAATCCTTCAGTTTGGCCAAAAATAGCACCAATAATATCAGCCTTTTCTACAAGTCCATCAACTTCAAATTTTAATTTCACATGATACTTAACTATACCAGTATTAGGCACTTTCTAACCCTCAAATTTAGTAATACGAAGCTTAGGTGCGTTCGCTTGAATATAAGTGCTTTGAAATAAATGGCATCTAAATCAAGTAGGACATTCCAATAGGAGTCATATAGTAACATATCAATTTATCACAGATATTGCTAAGTCATACAGTAGAATGCGAAGACTATGTTGAACTACTTTCTTCTGTGAATAAGATGTATCTAATTTTGGGCAGAAAAATTTCGAATTTTGAGTTACATGACGAGTACCGTATTGCAAGTTGTGTCCATGGATCATCCTCACAATATTCGGGAAAAGATTAATTATGTGATTTTAAACTCACCTATTACTAACGATGACAGATTGGGACCTTCTTACTCCCGGAATCGGATTAACAGTAATTGGGATGGTGGGCGTTGGGATTTCTCTTGCAGGCATAGCTCAGACGTTTTTGGAGGGTATGCATGCAGTATCACTTCTTGCCATGTTCATCGGGTTAATTATTCTTGTCGCGGGGATTTTCAAAGATGGCTTTCCATCATCACCAAAGGCGAAGTCAGCCACATTTATTACCCTTGGCTTTTTAGTAACCTTTGGCCTTGCTGGGGCAGTAACAGTTAGTACTCAGGTACCTTCTATTTTCGCTTACATAGGATTAATGCTAATAATTTCCATTCCAGCCACGGTGCTGTCTGTTGCCTCGTACAAAAGAACACCCTATTTCAATGCCTTGGCAATAATTTTTATTGGTGCAGCAATTGTCGGCGGGTCTACTTTTTATGTTTTTGGTCTGGTGAGTCCCAAATCCACACAGCAGGAATTGGCTCAAGGGCAAAATACGTCGAGTGTAAAGTCAAATGGTAATTCTTCGTCTGTACTTCCAGCAAATCTGACGAAAGTTACCATTCTCCCAGGAGCATCCGCGCAGGGTAACCCAAATTATGATCCTAATAGCGTAAAGGTGGCAAAGAATGGAGGTGTCCAATGGACCAACAAGGACAATGTTCCCCATACGGTGACAAGCTTAAAAGATGATGGAAAGACCTTCGATTCTTCTATAATAAAGGCTGGCGGCACGTATATCTTGAATCTTTCGCCGCTCGCAAAAGGAGAGTATGGATACTTTTGCACATTGCATCCCTACATGAGAGGCTTAGTCTCAGTCACTAGTTAGTAAGAGCTAAGTTCTAATCTAGTTTAAGTTGACTAGTAAATATTCGTTGAACGAATTAGAACAGTCGACTCGAACTGTTAAACTGACTTTAAATGAGTGGTTTTCACTTTTGAGGAAATGATAATAATACTGAACAATCAAACCCGAATATGTGGTTACAAGACAAGCCTTGAATGTTACGGTCAACCAAATGACAAATCTTAGGGACACTTCATTACTTCACAGACCATACGAGGCTTGTTCCCTTTTGCTTGGATTGGTCAAGGATCGCATCTTTTTGGTTAAGGAAATTTATCATATGCAAAACTTAGACCGTGCAAGAAACACCTTTCAAATGTCTGGGATTGATTTAATGAATGCGTACGAGTACTCATTAGGGAAGAATTTGGATGTTATTGGAATATTTCATTCGCATATATCCGGTATAAGGCCATCTAAAAAAGACATGAGATTCATGGAAATAAATCCCGTAGTTTGGCTAATTTATTCAGTTTCAGACTATCAATTTGGAGCCTACATCATGGAAACTACGCTAAAAGACGTCCCAATTAAAGTCTCAGGGGTTAAGCCTATCCGCATCGCGAGGAAAAAGGACAACTTCACGTATGTTATCCGATGAAGTAATCATCATCATTAACCTGTCAAATCCTATTCCACACCCAGCGTGCGGAGGCATCCCCCAGTCAAAAGCCTTTAGGTGAAAAGAGAAACTTTCTGGGTCGAGTCCCTGCGAGATCAATTTGTCATTAAGTTTTTTTGTGTCATGTTCCCTTGAACCTCCAGATATCAATTCAAGGTATCCAAACTGCAAGTCAAATGACTTTGAAAGTTCCGCATTTTCGTCATGTTCCATTATATAAAATGGTTTCAGGCGTGTTGGCCAATCCTTTATAAAATACAGCCCCTTATGTAAATTTCCTAATATTCTTAGAGAGGCATCAGACAAATCATCCCCAAATTCAATATGCTCACCCCGTTCATTCAACTCTTGTAAGCATTCGGCGTATGTTAGTCGTGGAATATCTCTGACTTGACCTTGACTAGTGATCCCATTGAGATTAAATATTTTCGTAGTAAACATTTTCCACAGTTTATCGGAGATCGAGCAAATGAGTTCCTCAACTATATCCATAACGTCATTGTAATCTAAAAATGCGGCTTCCAGATCTATGCTAGTAAATTCTGAAAGATGTCTCACCGTATGAGAGGGTTCGGCTCTAAAGTAAGGTCCTATCTCAAAAACTCTTTCCAATCCTATAGTGAGCTGCTCCTTATATAGCTGAGGACTCTGTGCAAGGAACGCCATTTGCTTGAAATATTCAAGAGCGAATAGGTTTGCTCCACCCTCTGTTGCAGAACCTATTATTTTTGGAGTTTGTACTTCAATAAACAACCTAGTTCTTAAAAAACTGCGAATTATTTCGAGTGCTTCAGAACGGATCATGAATATGTTAGACACATGTTCGTTTCTGAGATCAAGGGCTCGACAATCCAATCTTTTGTCCAGTGAGGATTCTACTCTTCCAGTAGGATCTATAGGTAAAGGGTGAACAGCTTTTCCAAATACTGTAATTTCTTTAATGTCAATTTCTACAGAAAGATTCTTAGCCTTTGACTTGCACACTACCCCGCTGATCATAACCGAACTTTGTCTGGGGACTTCTCTAAGTTTTGAAAGAACCCTTCCTGTTGCTACGCCCTGTGCTGTCCCTGTGATATCTCTCATTTTGACAAATCCAATTCTACCTATGTCCGCAAAATCTACAATCCAACCAGCCAGCTTAACGAATTTACTTATGTACTCTTCATTAAGCCAGCTAGCGAAAATTTTTTTGGATGAATTCTGGTGCAATGCTTACTCCGCTGATACTTGTACCATCAACTCTATTCCTTTGATTTTATCTGCAATTTGCTTTATTTTGTCGACTTTTTCAGAAATCTTAGAATAGTCATTATGAGTTATCGTAACTTGAGTAACTTTGTGACCATCAGGAAGCCAAATCATATTCGAATTTGATATTCTAATTGGAAAAAAAAGGTTATCTAGAAACCTACGGGGTGGGCAATCTGATTCAAGAAACCAAACGTTTCCACGAAATTCTTTTTGTATCGTCGTCACGAGTTGTTCATTAGACCTAAGAAAAGTAAGGTCCGCAGCCCTAAAGAATAATATAAATTCTTCAGCAACTTTCCTAGAATTTACGAGAGTTAATTTATCCATGTCTTGATTCTTGGAAGATAATTTTGTTAATCTAATCGATCCTTCTACATCCTCCCGTGTCAACTGTCCACTTCTTAATTTATTCTCACAGAGGGAGCAAAGAATTCCTGATCTAGCGTCAAATGAGCAAATTGGAGTTTTCACTTATCATTAGCACCGTATTTTAATAATGGAAACTTATCATTATATATCCTGTCCGATATACGGATATCTTATAGTGATAAATTAAAGTTAAGATATGATTCAGTAGCTATTAATTTAGGGCGCAAAATAAAAAGACTGTTGTTAGTGTATCAATACTCTGATGTGGTGAGGTAATCCTTAATCTGAATCCCATTCTTGCAGTTAATGGGCTAAGCGTTTTTTATTTCTCCAATTGTGATGTTGTCAAGGCTGTAGAGGACGTTAGTTTCGAACTGCCGCGAAATAATTCTGTTGGATTGGCGGGCGAGTCAGGCTGTGGAAAAAGTACATTGGGAACAGCGATCATACGTTCAATTCAAGATCCGGGGAAAGTCGTTAGCGGTTCGGTTGTCCTAGACGGAACAGATATTTTCGGCATTTCTGATTCCGAATTTGACAAAACGATTAGATGGAAAAAAATCGCAATGATATTCCAGGGGGCTATGAATTCACTCAATCCTGTTTTTACCATTGGTAAACAGATTAACGAGATTTTAGTCGAGCATCGGTTTAAGGGTAATTCTTCCAAGTGTATTAGTGAGACACTTCGGCAAGTATTATTGGATGACTCTATACTTAAGAAGTATCCCCACGAATTAAGCGGGGGTCAAAAGCAGCGGATAATCATTGCAATGGCTCTGTTGCTTAGGCCAGAGTTACTCATTGCAGATGAACCGACGACTTCTTTAGATGTATTAGTCCAGGCTCAGATAATAAATTTGCTTAAAGGACTTAAAAGAAAATATGGATTATCAATTTTGTTCATCTCCCATGATTTAGGGGTAATTTCTGAACTCGCAGAGTTCATAGGAATTATGTATGCAGGACAGATTGTTGAGTTTGGAAGCTCACGCGTTATTTACTCTAATCCAAAGCATCCTTATACACAAAAGCTCATCGCTTCAGTTCCGAGGATAGCGGAAAATAGCAGAAAGATGGAATTTTTGAAAGGCAAGCCTCCTAATATGGCGCATCTACAACCTGGCTGTAGGTTCTTTGAGAGATGTCCGTTTGCAATGGATGTTTGTAGGACCGACCCGCCAATTGTTAGAGATGATGGAGGATCAGTGCGCTGCTGGCTGTATAAATAATTTCCAATTATGTCAAATTGGTCGTAAATGCTAGTAATTTATTAGGATTATTATTTTTCTGTTCTACTAAAATTACCTAAAACACATTTTTACCATATATCCTTAGAGTCATTGGATATTAATCACAAGAATTTTAAACTACACCAAATAAACTACGCAACATGAAAGTCACGGTTTCCGCGATTAAAGCTGATATTGGTGCGATAGGGGGACATACTCGGCCGAGTGATGAGTTGTTGCATAGCGTTACAAAAACTGTGCAAGAGTTCGCTCCTAACAATTTGCTTGACTATTATGTTGGTTTCACCGGCGATGATATACACATTGTAATGAGCCATGAAGGCGGGACCGATAACTCAAAAATTCATAAACTCGCTTGGGAAGCTTTCACCGAGGCCACTAAGATTGCAAAAGCTCAAGGCCTATATGGTGCAGGCCAAGATCTGCTCAAGGACGCTTTTTCAGGAAATGTACGGGGGATGGGTCCGGGTGTGGCCGAGATCGAAATGGCAGAGCGACCGAGTGAGGTTTTTTGTATTTTTGCAGCTGACAAGACTGAACCAGGTGCTTTTAACTTCCCTTTCTGGAGGATCTTCGTAGATGCTGGGTCTAATACCGGACTGTTAATTAATGAAAGCCTGGCCGGTGGGGTTATGTTCAGGATAATGGACGTAATGTCAGGGAAGGTGGCAGATCTAAAAATGTGGAATGACAAACCTGAATTAGAAGCGGCTCTAATGTATCCTGGACGATATGTCGTGCATTCAGTCTTCGGAGACGAGGGGGAACAGATCCTTTCTGCATCAACAGATAGATTGCACAACATTGCAGGTACTTATGTTGGAAAAGATGATCCCATTGCCATCGTGCGGACACAGAAAAATTACCCGGCTACTGAGGAGGCAGGTAGTGCATTTAACGATCCTCATTTCGTTGCTGGAAATACAAGAGGAAGTCATCATATGCCTTTGATGCCCGTTAAAATTAATTCCTCGGCGAGTATTAACTATTCAATTCCTATAGTTTCATGTCTTGTATTTAGTATGCATAATGGTAAATTCACGGGTCCTCACGACGGATTTGGCACTGCGGACTGGGACTTTCAACGAATGCAGGCTGCTGAAAGAGCAATGATTATGAGAAATCAGGGATTTGTTCATCCAGCCACACTCGTTCCTGAAGAATTGGAATATAACAAAGGATATGAAGCCAGAATTAGCAAACTTAAGAGTAAGTTTAAGGATCTTGAAAAGTCATAAATAATTTGAACCGATTATTTTCTAGACCCTTCATAATAAACTTCAAAAATTATCCTGAAATTGCAGGCAAAGGATCAATTATGCTTGCAAAAAGGGCAGCAGACGTTCTCTGTGACCGGAAGGTCGATTTCATTGTTGCGCCACCAATTTGCAGTTTACAAGCAGTTTCTGATGCGGTAAAGGTACCTGTAATTTCTCAACATGTTGACGACGTTCAAATCGGTGCCACTACTGGTTATATTGTTCCTGAGAGTGTAAAAGCTTGCGGTGCGGTGGGATCAATAATAAACCATAGCGAACACAAGATTAGCCCTCAGTGTGTCAATAATCTTGTTGAACGCTTAAGAGACCTCAGTATGGTATCAATAGTATGCGCAGATGATATCGAAGAAGCCAAAATTCTTTCAAAATTCGCACCAGACTTTATTGCAATAGAACCTCCAGAGCTCATTGGCAAAGGGGTAGCTGTGTCCAAAGCAAATCCTTCAATAATCGTCAGCACAGTTAAAGCATTACACAAAATTTCAAGCAAGACTAAAGTTCTATGTGGTGCTGGCATAGTTGATAAAGAAGATGTAACTAAGGCACTGGAATTAGGTGCTAGTGGCATACTCGTTGCAAGTGGGGTAGTTAAGGCATCATCGTGGGAAGAGAAAATTGAAGAGCTATCATCGGCTTTTGGTCAATCACCCTGACTATTGTACTCTCCATAGCGAATTTCGATTTACACTTTACTTATTCTACTTTTTAGAATCTTTCTCTCGCATTTAGTTAGTCTACTAATGAACTAATTCTTGCCTTTATATCATTCCACCAGTGCTTAGATATTTCAAAATCCTTTAATTCACTATACTAATTATTATGATTTCTCATAAGTTCTCTTATAGGGTATTATTTTCCTTGACTTGAAGTGATCTGAAGATTAACAACAGTAATAACCTGCTGCATTATTGTGGCTCATCTTCAATTCTTCATACGTTCTTAAAGATCCTATAACTGCTATTTATTGGATTAGAAACTTAGATCTCTTCTACGAACGGTCAAAATTCATAATTTGTATCAAATTGAATCGAATTACTATACTCCTTAAACAAGTTCTCAAGAATAATAACGGTAGATGTTGAAAAAGATCAAGTGATTTCCTACCAAAATGTAATCTTGGATCCTTAGTAGTGCAACTAACGTCGCAGAAGTTAAATATTATTAATTTATTAATTGCACGTATTTTAAAGTAGCTGGTATTAATGTTTAAAGTTCGTTACTGTTTTGATGGGATAGTGTATTTCACATTTTTGCCCTGCGTAATAGCAGCATCCAACTCATGAATAAAGACCTCCAGCATTTGCTTATGGATTACTGCCCCACAGGCTTTTTCGTGACCACCTCCACTTCCACCTAATTTTGAAGATAATCCATTTACCGCCCTACCTAAATGTAATTTGCAATCCTTTGAACCTCTTATCGAAATGATGTAGGAGTTTATATCCATTTTGAACTTGTAAACCAAAGCAACGGGTTTTCCAGATAATCCCAAAATAAAGTTAACAACCATGCTAGAAGATAAATCGGCATTACTTTCCACGTATGCAATATTATTACCAATTGATATGGAATCCTTCAATGACTCAACCGCAGATGTGACTTTTTGAGCATACCTTTCTGCTCTAATAAAACCGCCTTCAATCTCGTGGGGATATTTCATATTTGACAACCTATCTATTAAGGTTACAAGGAATTCAATCTCGTGTTGAGCTGATGATATCATGTATGATAACGCAGATGCTTCGAGCATCAAAAACTGCCTGTCAAATTTGGAGACTATGGATGAGGCGATGGGCTTTGTTTCCATATAATCTGTTATGGCTCCCGCTGCGGCAATAAAGGCCGCTTTCGGTACAAGCCTTTTCTGATACTTGTGATATATCTGTACACTAGTACATTCATTGATGCTATGGATAAGCTTAACACCCATTTTCTTTAGCTCGCTTTTAGTCTCCATTCCGAGGTCATGATGATCTATATAGGTAACTCTACAATTAAGTGACAGGATAGATCTAATAATCTGGAGAAACAAAGTTTCGTTCTTCTTGCTTAGACCTAAATCACACAAGAAAATATGTTCCACTGGAGATTGGGAATTTTGTATATCATTTTGTACGCTCTCTAAGACCTTAATCATATTGGCGTAATCTACTAAGATAACAGTATTGACCTTGAAGGCAGCCTTGATCAAAGCCGCGGAAGAGATCCCATCTACATCCTCTTTGTGTGAAATGCATATTGTTCTCGACATGAATATAGTCAAGGATTTGAACATTTGGGAGTATTAAGCCTATTTGTATTTGTTAATTCCATAATTTATTGGACCATTCAGTTAACGGAAAAGAAAAAAACGCAAGCGAAGGTTTATATCTAAATCTTGCAAGAGATTGGTAAGAACGCAACCTTGTTGGCGGCGTCGAAGATGATTTTGGTCATAGGCCAGGTAATGATTCATCGACCTCCGGTTGCGCTCATAATATGGAGATTCGATATAAATTGAATCTGACGTTGGTTACATAACCCGCACAATACTTGGTATCCGGCCGTACTTACTATTATTAAAAGGATCGACTCCGGTTGATCCTGCCGGACCCGACTGCTATCAGAGTAGGATTAAGCCATGCGAGTCAACGTAGTAATACGTGGCGCACGGCTCAGTAACACGTAGTCAACATACCCAGAGGACGTGGATAACCTCGGGAAACTGAGTCTAAACCGCGATAGATCAAGATTCCTGGAATGGTTCCTGATTGAAATCTATATGGCCTTTGGATTGGACTGCGGCCGATCAGGCTGTTGGTGAGGTAATGGCCCACCAAACCTGTAACCGGTACGGGCTCTGAGAGGAGGAGCCCGGAGATGGGCACTGAGACAAGGGCCCAGGCCCTATGGGGCGCAGCAGGCGCGAAACCTCTGCAATAGGCGAAAGCCTGACAGGGTTACTCTGAGTGACTCTCGTTAAGAGAGTCTTTTGGTACCTCTAAAAAGGGTGCAGAATAAGGGGTGGGCAAGTCTGGTGTCAGCCGCCGCGGTAATACCAGCACCCCGAGTGGTCGGGACGATTATTGGGCCTAAAGCATCCGTAGCCGGTTCTGCAAGTCCTCCGTTAAATCCAACTGCTCAACAGATGGGCCGCGGAGGATACTACAGAGCTAGGAGGCAGGAGAGGCAAGCGGTACTCAGTGGGTAGGGGTAAAATCCGTTGATCCATTGAAGACCACCAGTGGCGAAGGCGGCTTGCCAGAATGCGC
>WNGA01003239.1_pt1 | contig 24456 bp, 18 predicted proteins | sample 5400061 | NCBI WGS metagenome assembly WNGA01 (sample SAMN13153366, study PRJNA577476) | soil metagenome | isolation source: 100 cm soil or saprolite under grassland replicate 2 | place: USA:California | collected 2016-06-15 | reverse complement strand
GAGTCGACCAGGTCGCAGAAGAGCACGGTCACGGTCCGACGGTCCGGCGCGCGGTCGGCTTCACCCTCCTGACGAGCCCCGAGCGCCGGATCCTGCTGGAGGATCGCCTGCTGCAGGCGCCGCACCTCCTCGCTTGGCTCGAGTCCGAGCTCGTCGAGCAAGACGCGACGGGCCTCCTGGTACGCCGCGAGCGCATCCGCCTGCCGACCGGCACGGTAGAGGGAAAGCATGAGCTGCGAGCGGAAGCGCTCGCGGAGCGGATGCTCTTCCACGAGCTCCTCGAGCTCGCCGATGAGATCGCGGTCTCGACCGAGGTCGAGATCCGCGTCGATCCGCTCCTCGAGCGCAGCGAGGCGAGCCTCTTCGAGCCGCCTGGCCTCATCCTGCGCGAACGGCTCGAACGCGAGGTCCTCCAGGGCCGGCCCGCGCCAGAGCGAGAGCGCCGCGCGCAGCTTCTCCGCGCGCTCACGCGGCTCCGCTCCGCGCGCCTCCGCCGTCAGCCGCTCGAAGCGGGCCAGGTCGAAGCGCTCCGGGTCGACGCGGAGCACGTAGCCCGGGGGCTGCGACACGATCAGCTCCGCGCCGATCGCCTTCCTCAGCCGCGAGATGTAGTTCTGGAGCGAGGCGTTGGCGGTCTTGGGCGGGGCGTTCCCCCAGACCTCGTCGATCAGCCGGTCAGTCGAGACGAGCTCGTTCGCGTGCAGCAGCAGGTAGGCCAGGAGGGCCCGCATCCGCTGCCGGTCCAGCGGAACAGGTCGGCCGTCCTCGACGACCGCCAGAGGGCCGAGAACACGGAATTCGACGGGAATCTGGCCTTTGTAGCACCGGTCACGTCCGGCCACCAGCGACGCCCGGTTAGAGGCGGGTTAGAGGCCAGTCGGACGCTGTCGCCATGTCCCAAGGAGGTGACAGGCACATGAGTGAAAGATCAGGGCGGAACCGCGTCGGGCTCGTGCTCGCCGCGGCAGTCTGCTCGGCGCTCGTCGGCGCCCTCCCCGCTGGCGCAGCAGGAGGGTATGCCGATCCCAGCGGCGACAGCGGCGGCGCACCCGACATCCTCGGCCTGGTCGTAACGAGCGACGAGGCGACGGGACAGGTCTCTTTCCGCATCGTTGAGTCGAACCCGAGTGCGACCGATTCGATTACGGAGCTCGATATCGACTCAGACGCCAATCCGGCGACCGGAGAGCCAAGCTCGGCGGGAGCAGATTATGCGTTCCAGATCTCACCGTCTGAACATTCGTACGGACTCTGGCACTGGAACGGATCCGACTGGGTCGACGCGTGGGACTCGACTGTCCAAGTCGCTGCGTTCGGCACGGGGTTCACCATCTCGGTGAACAAGAGTGAACTCGGCGGTTCGTCCGAGTTTAACTTCGGGGCTGCGACGTTCATGATCAACGGAAGCGGCGGCGGATACGACGCTGCTCCGGACGACGGTCTCTGGAATTACTCGCTCCCGGCGCACGGGCCGCACATCGTCTCGGTGCTGGTCGCGACCCAACCGGCTTCCGGTCCAAAGGCGGGCAGGCTCTTCAGCCTGACGCCGACGGGCCTGAGGCTGCCGCCCGACGGTCGGATGAATCTGACCGCCGCGCTCCCAGAGAGCTATACGTGCACGGCCGCGTTGGGGGCGCGCAAGCTCCCAGGTGGCGGAACTGGCGGCTGCACGTTCCGGATCCCGAAGAAGAAGGCGCACGGCAAGCGACTCGTCGTCCACCTCACGGTTCAGTACCAGGGTACGACGAAGAGTGTCGACTTCCCGTTCGTCGTCAAGTAGCCGACAAGGCTTCCGCGAAGGAGACGAAGTGCGAGGCAAGGCGAGACAACCGAGACTGATGATCGGATGCGCGGCGCTCGTCCTTCTCGCGCTCGCGACCAGCGCGGGAAACGCGGTCGGCGCAGCAAAGGCGCGCTTCGAGGCGCCGACCCTCGCCGGCCTGGGCTACAGCGCTGCTTTCGGGAGGACGTCGACGCTGACGGCCGCCGGAATGCGCAAGCTCGCGACCTCGACCTGGTGGGGTGGGCGCTTCACGGTCGGGTCCGGCGAAGCCGTAACCGTCTACGTCTCCGCCGCGTACGGGCAGGACGACGCCAAGGCTCGCGAGTGGGCGAACTGGTTCGCGTCCCTGCCTCACGGATCCGAGCTGGGTGTTCTGACGGCGTATTTCGCGCCGCTGGCCGAGGTGGAGTCGATCTGCGGCGCCACTGACGTGCTGGGCTGCTACTACGGGCAGAAGCTCGTCTCGGTGGGCGACTTCTCAACGGGAATCCCTCCCGCTTCGGTCGCTGCGCACGAGTACGGCCATCACATCGCCAACAACCGCCTCAACTCGCCCTGGCCCGCGATCGACTGGGGCACGAAGCGCTGGGCCACTTACATGGGCGTCTGTACTCGCGTGAAGTCGGGGACGGCGTTTCCGGGGGACGAGGGCATGAACTATTCGCGGAATCCCGGGGAGGCGTTCGCAGAGTCCTACCGCGTCTTGGTCGAGACGAACGGGACGGCTCAGGATTACGACTGGCCGATCGTCGACCCGAGCTTCCGGCCGGACCCCCAGAGCCTCGCGGCGCTTCGCGAAGACGTACTGCACCCCTGGCCCGGTTCCGCGACGACAACGCTTCGCGGGAAGTTCCTTCGCCGGAGCCGTCTGTGGAGCATGCGGTCGGCGACGCCGCTGGACGGGGACCTCCGCATCGGGCTGACGGCGCCCGGCGCCGGAGGGAACGACGTGACGCTCCTCTCGAGCGACGGGCGGACCGTGCTCGCGGCGGGCTCCTGGGACAGCTCCGGGGGCAAGTCGGCCGAGTATCGAGTCTGCGGGGCTCGCTCGGTGAAGGTGCGCGTCACGCGCGGCGGGGCGGCCGCACGCTTCTCTCTGCGTGTGACGGTCCCGTAGCGAAGGGGAGTGGCGGGCGCCGGTGTTGGCGCCCGCCACTCTCGCGCCGGCGCTCCGGATTAGAGGCGGGTTAGCGCAGTCCTGGACAGTGGCTCCTGTGCGCGGCTTCGGAAAGACCGCGCAGCCAATCAAAGGAGAGGCATGCGCAAGATCGCTCTCATCGTCGGCGTTTTCGTCCTGACCGGTGTCGTCGTCGCGGGCATCTCCGCAGCCACGATGAAGACGATCGTCGGCACGCCCAAGAACGACGTCCTGCGGGGGACGCCTTCAGCGGACAAGCTGGACGGCAAGGCCGGAAACGACAGGCTGCTCGGCAATGCCGGCAACGACGTGCTGATCGGCGGCGCCGGAAAAGACACACTCGTGGGTGGCGCAGGCAGGGACACGCTCCGCTGTGGCCCCGGAAAAGACAGAGCGGTAGCGGACGCGAGCGATACGGTCGGCAGGGACTGCGAGGTCGTCACGGGACTGCCGGCGACGCTGCCTGCCGAACCGCCCCCGGCACCGCCTCCGCCAGCGCCTCCAGCGCCCCCGGCCGGGCCGAAGGCAAAGAGTGGCCACTACTGCGGATTTACGAACCAGGGCAAGAGCATCTGCTTCGACGTCTCGCAGGACTCGACTCGGGTGGCCAACTTCGAGACGACGTCGGACGTCACCTGTGGAGACGTCGGCATCCTCCGGGACGTCGGGCTCTCGTTCGGGGGCTCGACGCAGATCCAGCCGGACCTCAGCTTCTCGTTCACATACAACGGGTCTCTCCAGACCGGTAGCGGCTCGCCGGTAACGAACGTCACAACGAGCTACACCGTGAGCGGGAAACTGGATACCGATGGGAATGCGACGGGAATGCTGAATCTCAACCGCTTCTCGTTCGACTACAGCGGCACGCACTACGACTGCGCCGCGGCCGGATACGCCTGGCAGGCCAAGGCCGGCGCTTAGCGACACCCGCAATGCGAAGGGGCCGCTTGTGAATCGGGCGGCCCTCTTCGTCTCCGACGGGGGAAAGCATTGTGTAGCTTCCTTGGTGGTGGAAGCCAGGCACGACGTCCTTATCGTCGGTGCGGGCTGCGCGGGGATGCGCGCGGCCATCGAAGCGCACGACGAGGGCGCCGACGTCGCGCTTCTCTCCAAGATCCATCCCGTCCGGAGCCACTCCGGGGCGGCGGAGGGAGGCATCAACGCGGCGCTCGGCAACGCCTCCGAGGACAACCCCGAGCTCCACGCCTTCGACACGGTCAAAGGCTCCGACTACCTCGGCGACCAGGACGCGATCGAGATCCTCTGCAACGAGGCGCCGGACGACGTCTACCAGCTCGAGAACTGGGGTGCGGTGTTCTCGCGCACGGACGACGGCCGCATCGCGCAGCGCCCGTTCGGCGCCGCGGGGGAGCCGCGCACCGCGTACGCGGCCGACATCACGGGTCACGTGCTCGTGCACGTCCTCTACGAGCAGGTGATGAAACGCGAGATCCGGACGTACGAGGAGTACTTCGCCTGGAAGCTCGTCATGAACGACGACCGCTGCCAGGGCGTGATCGCCTGGGATCTCGTCAACGGCGGCCTCAAGTCGATCGGGGCCAAGACGGTGATCCTCGCCACGGGCGGCGCGGGCCGACTCTACGTCGGGACGACGAATGCGTACGCCTGCACCGGCGACGGCATGGCGATGGCGCTACGCGTCGGTGTGGCACTCGAGGACATGGAGATGATGCAGTTCCACCCGACGACGCTCGCGCCGACCGGAGTCCTCATCACCGAGGGCTGCCGCGGGGAGGGGGCGTATCTGCTCAACTCCGAAAACGACCGCTTCCTCAAGCGCTACGCGCCGAACGCGATGGAGCTCGCCTCTCGCGACGTCATTTCCCGGGCCGAGCAGACCGAGATCGACGAGGGGCGCGGAGTCGACGGCAACGTCCTGCTGGACCTGCGGCACCTCGGCGCCGACCGCATCCTCGAGCGGCTGCACGGAACGCGCGAGCTGTCGATGACGTTCGCGGGCGTCGATCCGATCTACGAGCCGATCCCCGTGAGGCCCGGCGCGCATTACCACATGGGCGGCGTGGACACCGATGTGTGGGGACTGACGTCGGTCGAAGGCCTGTATGCCGCCGGCGAGTGCGCCTGCGTCTCCGTCCACGGGGCCAACCGCCTGGGCGGCAACGCGCTGATGGAGACGATCACCTTCGGCAAGCGCGCCGGTCAGCATGCTGCGGACTGGGCTCTGTCGCACACGACGGTCGAGGTGCCGCCGTCCACGGAGACCGACGCCGAGCGTGAGCTGAAAGAGCTGCTCGACCGCACCGACGGCGAGCGGCCGTGGAAGATCCGTGACGAGCTCGCGCAGACGATGCACGAGAACTTCGGAGTCTTCCGGCGCGAGGACCAGATGGAGCAGCAGGGGGAGATCGTGGCGTCGCTGCGCGAGCGCTACGAACGGGTCGTCGTGGAGGACAAGGGCCAGATCTTCAACAACGACCTCACCCAGGCACTCGAGCTCGGGTTCCTGCTCGAGCTCGCGGAGAGCATGATCGTCGCCGGTCTGGCGCGGAAAGAGAGCCGCGGCGCCCACGCGCGCCCGCACGACTATCCCGCCCGAGACGACGAGAACTACATGAAGCACACGCTCGTCACGCTGGTCGACGGCCGCCCGCAGCCGGACTGGAAGCCGGTGACCATGACCAAGTGGCAGCCGCAGGAGCGCACGTACTAGTGAAACGTGCGCTCGCACTCCTCCTGATCGTCCTACCGCTCTGCGCCTGCGGGGGAGACGTCGCGTCGCTCGACCCGATCGCAGAGGCGGCGGAGAAGACGACCAACGTGCCGGGTGCGCACTTCGTGCTGAGCGCTCGGATTTCCGAGCAGGGAGGCGAGACCGTCGAGTTCCGCGGCCCGGGGGAGATCGCCGACCACGGCCGCAAGCTGCACATGCGTATGACGATGCCGGCCGAGATCCTGGGCATGAAGGGCCTTCGAGGCAAGGACGTCACGTTCGAGGCGATCGGCGCCGGCCACGACTTCTATTTCCGCGGCGGACCGTTCACGCAGCTCGTGGGCCGGAAGTGGGTCGTGATCCCGGATGACGAGTCGGGCTTCGACATCGGCCAGAACGACCCGTCGAAGATGCTCGAATACCTTCGGGCCACGTCGAACGTCGAGGAGCACGGCCAGGAGACGGTGCGCGGGGTCGAGACGACGCATTACGAGGCGCGGATCCAGCTCGACAAGGTCGCGAAGCGCGTCTCGCCCGAGGCGGCGAAGGCGTTGAGACAGGTGACGCAAGGCGCCGGCATCAAGGAGATCCCGCTCGAGGTCTGGGTCGACGGCTCGAGTCTCGTCCGACGCCTGAAGATGGACTGGCATCCGAGCGGCGGTTCGTTCGTCCTCGAGATGGAACTGTTCGATTTCGGCGACGTCGAGATCGACGTTCCCAAGGCATCCGAGACGACGACGCTCAAGAAGATCCTGGGCGGAGGCTGATCCTATGCACAGCGATCTCGCACCTGCTCCCGGCTCGACGACGATCGAGCTCGCGCTGAAGATCTGGCGCTACGACGCCGAGACCGGCGACAAGGAGCTGAAGCGCTACGAGGTCGAGGCGCCCGACTGGGTGACGCTGCTCGACGTGCTCGACATCATCAAGGACCGCTACGACGGCACCCTTTCGTACCGCAAGAGCTGCCGCATGATGATCTGCGGCTCGTGCGGGATGCGGATGGACGGGGCCGCCGTGCTCGCCTGCAAGACGCGCATGTACGACATCGCCAAGTCCGGGCACGAGCCGGTGATCTCGCCGATGGGGAATCTCCCGGTCCTGAAGGACCTCGTCGTCGACATGAATCCGTTCTGGGGAAAGATCCGCGCGATCAAGCCCTGGCTCGATCCTGGTTACGACGAGGTCGCCGAGAAGGAGCGGGTCGTCTCGCAGCAGCAGATGAACGTGATCCACAAGGAGGCGCTGTGCATCATGTGCGGCTGCTGCGTCTCCGAGTGCAATTCGATGGAGTCCGACCCCGAGTTTCTCGGCCCGGCGGCGCTCGCCAAGGGCATGCGCTTCGTCGGCGACACGCGCGACAAGGCGGACGTCGAGCGTCTCAACGCGTACAACGAGGAGCACGGCATCTGGGACTGCACGCGCTGCTACTTCTGCAATGAGCGCTGCCCCAAGGGCGTCGACCCGCGTGACGCGATCGCGAAGCTCGGCGCCGAGTCGATCCGGCAGGGCGTCGACCACGACATCGGTGCCAAGCACGCGAAGTGGTTCGTCACCTCGGCGAAGACGACCGGCTGGCTGCGGGAGATGGAGCTCGTCCCGAAAAGCCAGGGGATCGTCTCCGCGATCAAGCAGACGAAGTTCGCGCTGGGGCTCGCGCGGCACGGAAAGATCCCGCCGCCGGTGCCGCCCCACGTCGCCAAGGACGTGACGCAGTCCCGCGCCCTCTACAACCTCGTCAAGGAACAGGGCCGCGACGGCGCGCTCGGGATCGTCCAGGGCGAGCACGCGCTCGGCCGGATCGAGTTCGCCGAGCAGGCCGGCGTGAAGACGAGCGATCCGGAAGTGCAACCAGGCGTGGAGCCGCCTCCGGCCGAGGGATGAGAAGGGTCGCGTACTACAAGGGCTGCCTAGCGTCCCTCTCCGCGAAGGAGCTGGACTCCTCCACGCAGGCGCTCGCACCCAAAGTCGGACTCGAGCTCGTGGAGCTCGAGTCAGTGACGTGCTGCGGCGCCGGCGACATCCACGAGGCCGAGCCCGACTACTACCTCCACCTGAACGCCCGGATCCTCGCCTACGCGGAAGCCGCCGGTTGCGACACGCTCCTTACGATCTGCAACGTCTGCACGCTGAATCTGAGGCAGGCGAACTGGCAGCTGAAGAACGACGATGCGCTGCGCGCGCGCGTGAGCGACAACCTCCAGCGCGTCCGTGTCCCGCCGTACAGCGGCAACGTCGAGGTGCGTCACCTGCTCTGGGAGATCGCGGAGGGCGAGGGCTACGAGCTGCTCAAGCAGGCGGCGCACAAGGGCCTGAAGGGATTGAAGATCGCCCCCTTCTACGGTTGCCAGATCCTGCGGCCCTCGAAGCTCCTCGGGTTCGAGGATCCCGACCGGCCCTGGTCGCTCGAGCGCATCATCGAAGCCTGCGGCGGCGAGGCCGTCGACTACCCGGCGAAGATCAAGTGCTGCGGCTTCCCGATCATCCAGGCGCGCGAGGAGACGGCGCTCGGCGAGCTGATCCAACCGATCGAGCAGGCGCAGGAGGCGGGCGCTGATGCGATGGTGACGCCGTGCCCGCTGTGCCATCTCTCGCTCGATGCCTGGCAGTCGAAGCTCAAGGCCGCGACGGGAAAGGACTTCCGCATGCCGATTCTGCACCTCTCCCAGCTGGTCGGAGTCGCGGCGGGGTTCGAGGAATCCGAGCTCAAGTTCAAGCGCCACGTGGTCTCCGTCGCGCCTGTTCTCGAGCAGCTCGAGGTCTGAGCTCACCCGCGCGCAAGATCCGGACCTCGGCGGCGTCTATCCCTACGGAGGGGCGGTTTCCGGCGCGATGATCTCCCGAAGATCTCGCGCCGGAGCCTTGTTGGGCGCCATTGCTAGTGCCGGTGTCGGCTGGGGGTGGTTCGAGGCGGGCTGGGTGCGGTTGCGGACGCTCGAGGTCGCCTTGCCGGGATTGCCGGAGCAGCTCGCGGGAGTGCGGATCGCACACCTCTCCGATTTCCACCTCGGACTGCCCTCACGCGGCTCGCGCGCGGTGGAGCGCGCGATCGAATGGGTGACGCAACGTGAGCCCGACCTCGTGCTGATCACCGGCGACCTCGTCTCGAGGCCACGCGGCGAGCCGGTCCTGCGCGATCTCCTTCGACGTCTCGGCCCGGCGTTCGTCGTCCTCGGGAACCACGACGTCGAGCACAGCCGCGATCCGTTCTCCCGCGCCGCCGGGCTGACTGAGCTCGCTCCCGCGCGCTTGTTGCTGGACGAGAGCGAGACGGTCGAGCTGCGCGGGCTCCGTGTACAGGTCGTCGGTGTCGACCCGCGCGCCTATCGGCAACGCCGGTCTCAGCCCTGGCGGCTCGTCGACGACTCCGCCGACCTTCGCATTCTTCTGTGTCACTTTCCCTACGTCCTCGACTTCCTGCCGGCGGGAGCCTTCCAGCTCGTCCTCGCCGGCCACATGCACGCCGGCCAGATCTCGCTCCCGCTCGGCCGAACGCGGAAGTTCCGTTTCGCGCACCCGCACATGCGCTACACCACCGGTCTGTACGAGGAGCCGGGCGGGACGATGCACGTGTCGCCCGGGCTCGGCACGACGTTCGTCCCGTTCCGGTTCTTCGCGCGTCCCGAGGCGACCGAGCTGGTGCTACAACGCGCCTGATGGCCACGATCTCGAGCGACATCCTCGCCAGCTATGCGGCCGATGCGGCGCGCGAGGTCGAGGGCGTGGGCGGCCTCGTCGAGAGCGCGCTGCACCGGCACAAGGGCGTGCGCGTGCTTGGGGAGGATGGTCGGCTGCGCGTCGAGTTGCACCTTGCCGTGGAGTGGGGAGCCTCCATCCCCGACGTCGGCCGCGAGGTTCAGCGGCGCGTCGGCGGATATCTCAGGCGGATGGCAAACGTCGAGCCGGAGGCCGTCGACGTGATCGTCGACGAAATCGGATCAGAGTGAGCGGTCCGCGCATCACGGGGCTGACGGGCGTAACGCTGCAGGACGCGCCGACCGTCTGCCACGAGTGCATCTGGTGGCAGACCCGCGAGGGACGCGAGACGGACAAGCGGAAGTGGATCGAGAAGGCCGAGACGGAGTGGGGGCCGTGGGGAACGGTGTACTACGACGGTGACGGGCGCGTGCTCGGCTCGATGCAGTACGGGCCGGCGGGCCTGTTCCCGCGGGCAGCGGAGTTGCCCGCCGGGCCGCCGTCCCACGACGCCGTTCTGGTGACTTGCGCGTACCTCGTCGAAACGTCGAGCCCCTGGGTGATGCAGTCGCTCTTCCTGGCGGCGATCGGGGATTCGAAGGACAAGGGCGCGAGGGCGCTCGAGACGTTCGCGTACCGCTACCGCGAGGGGGAGTCGCAGTACGAACGCTTTCAGGTGCACAAGACGATCTTTCCTGCCGACTTCCTCGCCGACCTGGGTTTCCAGACCCTGCGCCGCTCGGGGCTCGTCGAGCTCGCGCGACTGGAGTTCGGCGGTCTGCAGCCGGTCGCGGAGGGACGGCGTGCCAAGGTTCTTCGGCTCGTGAAGGAGGCGTTTACCCCGGCCCCGGCGCCTGTTCCGCCGGGTCCGTAGCCGCCCGTTGCATCCCAGCCGACTCGCAGCACGCTCTCGCCATTGACCATTGAACCCGCGCGTGCGAAAATCGGTGTTACTGCGGCGGCGTAAGAGTTGCTTCGGGCGTAGCCTACGCCCGATTACCGGTAGGGGAGAAGTGAAGAGAAGGAAGACTTGGGGGCGCGCGCTCGGGCCCCTCGTGGCCGGTCTGGCGCTTGCCCTCGTTCCGGGATCGCTGAGCGCAGCAACCGGTCCGGTTCTGTACGTCGACCGAGCGAATCCCGCTTGCTCGGACGCCGGCTCAGGAACCGTAGACCAGCCGTTCTGCACGATCAGTGCCGCCGCGTCGAAGGTCGTGGCCGGGCAGAGCGTCCAGGTTGCCGCCGGTACCTACTCAGAGAACGTCAGCGTCACGACGTCAGGAACCTCCACCGCGCCGATCGTGTTCACGACCGCCCCAGGAGCGAGCGTGACTCTGAGCGGAAAGGTCAACGGTTTTACCGTTTCGAGCAAGAGCTGGATCACGATCAGCGGCTTCACCGTCACCAACATGAGCGGCAACGGCATCTATGTCTCGAACTCCTCGTTCATCACGATCGCCGGGAACCACGTCAGCTACTCCGGGCAACCGATCAGCGGCTCCACCAAGGCCGGAATCTCGCTGAGTAACAGCACCGATTCGCTGATAGCGGGGAACACCGCCGACCACAACACGCACGCCGGGATCGAGCTGAAGGCTGGATCGACCCGCAACGAGGTGCGGAACAACGTCACCTTCGACAACGCCAGGCAATACGTGCGGGCGGCACCGGGCATCAAGCTCTATGACGCACCCGGAAACACCATCGACGGCAACATCACCCACGACAACGAGGATACCGGGATCGAGGCCTACGCCGGCTCGAACAACACACTCATCTACAACAACGTCGCCTACGACAACGGCGACCACGGCATCGACGATCTGACATGCACCGGCCAGCGCATCATCGGCAACACCGTCTACAAGAACGTCGCTGCGGGCATCAATGTGGAGGGCACCTCCACAGGGGCGACCCTCGCCAACAACATCAGCGTCGACAACGGCATCAAGAGCCCTCGCACACACGGCGACATCCGAATCGAGTCGGGCTCGACCGCCGGGACGACCATGGACTACGACCTCGTCTATCTGACGACGCCGGACACCATCCTGATCTGGAATTCCGTGAGCTACTCGTCGCTCAAGGCCTTCCAAACGGCCACTGGGCAGGAGGTGCACGGCATCGAAGGCGACCCCAGTTGGCAGAGCGCGGCGACGGGTGACTTTCACCTCACCGCCGCCTCCCCGGCGATCGATTCCGCGAACTCGGGTGCAAACGGTCAGCCCAGCACCGACGTCGACGGAAGCCCCCGTGTCGACGATCCGGCCACACCGAACACCGGCACCGGGCCAAGGGCCTACGACGACCGCGGGGCCTACGAGTTTCAGGCCGGGGCCCCACCCACCGATAGGGCTCCCACTGCCGCCCTCGCCGTAGTGCCTTCGTCCGGCTCCGCCCCACTCACGGTCACCGCGGACGCTTCCGCGTCCACGGACGCTGACGCGACGCCGATCTCGAGCTACAGCTTCGACTTCGGCGACGGATCGGCGCTCGTGGGGCCGCAGGCCGGCGCTACGGCGACACATACCTACACTGCGCCGGGCACCCATACGGTGACGGTGACGGTGACGGACACGGGCGGGCTGGCGTCGACTGCCACGGGGATGGTTCAGGTTACGGCCGTCGGCCAGGATGCTGCGCCCACCGCCGCGCTGAGCGTGAGTCCTATTTCCGGGACGATCAATCTGTCGGTGACTGCGGACGCTTCCGCGTCCACGGACGCTGACGCGACGCCGATCTCGAGCTACAGCTTCGACTTTGGCGACGGGTCGGCGCTCGTGGGGCCGCAGGCCGGCGCTACGGCGACCCATACCTACACCGCGCCGGGCACGTATACGGTGACCGTGACGGTGACGGACACGGGCGGGCTGGCGTCTACGGCGAGCGCGCAGGTGACGGTGACGGACGGTGCTCCGGCGGCGCGCCTGAGCGTGCAGGCGTCAGGGCTGTCGGCGACTGCGGACGCTTCCGCGTCCACGGACGCTGACGCGACGCCGATCTCGAGCTACAGCTTCGACTTCGGCGACGGGTCGGCGCTCGTAGGGCCGCAGGCCGGCGCGACGGCGAACCACACCTATGCCGCCGCCGGCGGCTACACAGTAATAGTGACGGTCACGGATACGGCCGGTCTCTCCTCGACGGCCAAGAAGCGGATCAAGCTGCACTAGCGGCTATCGGCGCCGAATGACGTAGGAGTCAATCGTCTTGCCGACCGGGCAGGAACTGCCATCGGCTGAGCTGGCAGGTCCGCAGACCGCCTGGATCCGCATGGCGGTCGAGGTGACGTTCACGCGGACGTGCTCGAGGTGGAGCGCGCGATATTCGGTGCGGGAGTCGGTGGTCGCCCACGGCTCCAGGGAAGCGCCGCCCCCAGCGGCCGTTATGTGTACGACGTGGTGGATGGGCGCGAACCGCTCGTAATTGTGAGAGTGGCCGTTGAGGTTCAAGACGTATTTCGAATAGCGGTCGCCGAATGTGTCCAGGATCCCTGCGAGGGTCGACTCGCCCGAATGGTGCCCGGTGGAATAGGCCGGGCGATGGCCGAAAGTCACGATGAAATGGATGCGCGGGTTAGCCTGAGCCGAGGCCATTAGCCGCTCGACTTGCGACCGCCAGTCCGGCCATGTCGCACGTGTGTACGGCTCCGGGTACGAGATGAATCGGACCACGCCAGCATCGAACCAGCCCCAGTCTTCACCGCAACAGCCCTGACTCGGCGCTCCTGGTGAGGCGTGCCCATGGGGGATCGCGAAGCGGCCCTTGTAATTGCGCAGGTCATCGGCCGACGTATCCCACTCGTGGTTTCCCCAGGCGGGCATGTACGCCGCCCGCCGGCTCCACACCATGACGTCGTTGAAGTGCCGATCGACCGCTGATTGGCCATGGGCGTTTCCGTACGAAAGATCGCCGGCGACGATTACGAAGGCCGGCTTGTCAGCAGCGATTTGCTCCTGCGTCGAGCGGACGTTGCCGTAGCTGCCAGAGTCGCCGACGTCGGCTTCGACGTCAAAGCGAAAGCCCTTTGTTGGGGCCGTGGCCATGAGGCGATCCGGACCTCCCCCGATCGAATAGTGGTAGCTCCTCCCCCGCTTCAGCCCCGTGATCCTGGCCTCCCAGAACAGGCCCGCGGAGGAAAACGGGGCCGGCGTCGCACGGTGGGCGCGGACGGTCTTGCCATATCGTGACGTTCGACCGAAGCGAATGGTGTTCGCGCTGCCTCTCCAGTCGAAAGCGAGCGAGGCGGGGCCTGTGAACGTGTAATGGATCTCATCCGCCGTTCCCGCGAGCGCCCGACGCTTGGCCGCCGGGGCCGGACTCCGAAGCGCGCCTCGGTTGAAACGCTTGAACACTGCCAGCAGGCGAGGGCGGCTGTGCAGACTGCGCCCCGCCCACTTCCACGCGAAGGTCATATATCCCGCCTGCCGCGAGTGCGCCCACTGCGTCAGCATGTGCCTCGCTTCGGCCGGTGTGGGCCAGCGCCAGGTGGAATCCTCGAACGCTTGCGCCATTCCCCAGTAGCGCAGGCCCGCGCGATTGGCAGCGGCGATGATCGTGTCGATCCAACCGTAGTTGCACGGCTTGCCTTGGTAGCAGGGGTAGGGATCAAGGGCGACGTAGTCTGCGACGCCGACCCAGCTCGGAACCTGGTCGAGGCTGGCCTGGCGCGAATTGGAGTCCATCGCCATGATCGTCAGCTTGCCGGGGTCGAGCGTGTGGATCAGGCCCGAGCGCGCCTTGTGCTCGGCGGGAGCGTCGGGACAGGCGCGGGGATCGGGCTCATCGGAGAAGTAGTAGCCCGCGACCTTGGGATCGCCGGCCATCCCTCTGAGCTTCTTGACCAGTGCGGCGTCCGGCATCTCCCAGGCGCATTTCGTGTTGTCGTAGTCGCCGACCCAGACGAGTGCGCGCGTTCCTGCCGGGAGCGCGTCGGCCGCCTCCTTGTAGGTGACGTCGAGAAGGTTGTAGCCATAGGAGGCGACAGTCGCTTGATTGCCATGATCGGAGTTGATCATGAAGCGGTAGCGAGGCGGCTTGATGTTGCCGCGCGTGATTGCCGAAAACCGAGCGTGGGATGGTGCAAGGCGCGGCAGTGTGGGAGCGCCGGCGCCGGGGTCCACGTGCGACCCGGCGCAGCATGCAGCGAGGGCGATTGCCGCGAGTGGACCCAGCGGCTTCATCGCCATGCCGCCGGACGACATCTATCGGCGACTGCTGGACGAGACGAAATCACGCTGAGAGAGCTTGGGGCCGCGGGACAGCACGGTCCGTTCGTCGCCGGCCAGCGAGACCACCTCCGAGGCGAGTGCTTCGACATCGGCTCCGAGAGCCTGGGGATCATCTGTGCGCAGGCGTCGCAGGGCAGGCCCGAAACATCCGCCCACCAGCCCTACCTCCTCTGAGAGGACCTCGGAGAGGAGATCCGCGCCGCGTAGCAACGCCTGCCGGCGCTCGGGGTTATTCATTCGATCGACGCGTGAATCCCGTGATCCCCTCACCGTCAATCGTTCGAGGATGATCTCGAGCGGCGCGTCCACCACCACGAGGACATCGGGCATCGGCAGGCTGGAGCCAGCGCCGTCACTGATTATGGAGGTAAATTCACCGATCGCCCCGTCACGCCCGGCAAGCCCCACCGACCAGAGAATCTGGAACAGGCCTTCGTCGAGCACCTCCACCGCGTGGCGGGTTCGGGCTCGTCGCACGACCCCTTCGAGAACGAGCCAGTTGTAGAAGAGCCGCACCACTTCCAGGCGATTTCTCTGGCCGGTGCGCACTAACGTCTGCGCGAGGCGCCATGCGCGACGCGGGCCACGTACGAGCTCGCCGCCGCAAATGCCGCACTTGTACAGAACTCGCCGCCAGCCGGACAGCTCATGGTTGATGATCAGCGCCGCCGAGCGGGTCGCGATTCCGGCCGCGGCAAGACGTGCCGCGAGCAGCCGCGTCGCGTGGGACTTGCCGACCCCGGGTAGACCGAAGAACTCGACGACGATCGGCCGGGCGAGTGTCAGATGATCGGCCACAGCCGTCGCTTCACCTCGAGTACGACCGACTCGAGATCGCCGTCGGCATCGATGTCGATGACGCCGAGCCGGGCAGTTTCGAATCGGAGATCGTTGGCTAGTCGAGTGCGAAAGCTCAGCTCTCGGGGATCATCCTCCGGCCTACGGGCCATGGCCGTCTCGGGCGTGACGAGCAAACGGAGCACGACATCCGGCGCAAGTTCCCTGGCCGACTGGTAGATGTTCTCCTCCCACCGCGCCACGGCCCTTCTCATTCGTGACTTCGACGTGTTCCAGCGCCCGAGGAGGGGGCCGTCGCTCACGCCGGCAACCTGGGTCTGCGGATACCGATCGCAGACGACGACGAACCCTCGTTCCCGCGCATGCATGGCCAGACGGAGCTTGGACCTCTTCTCGCGGGCAAGCGCGACCGCCCACAGAGCCCGCGCGAACGTGATGTGACGCTGCTGGCGCTCGACGGGGTCCAGGCGCGGCGTCCTGGAACGACGGCGCACGAGCCCGAGGGCGAGCTTCAGAGGCCAGCGCAGGATCGACGAGCGTCCATCGCCGCTTCCGAAGTAGATCGGTATGACGTCCACCTTCCCCGACAGCCAGGAGTGGAGCGTCCGGGTGACGGAGGACTTTCCGGCCCCGTCGCTTCCGACGACAGCGATGACCGTCCCGCCGCTCGAACCGGATCGGGAGTAGGGGAACGCGTGGTGGAGGTAACGCCGATTGACTGTGCCGACGAACCATCTGAGCTCGCGGCTCCAACGGCGGCTGAGCGCCGGCAGCCGGCGGTAGGCGCGGAAGACGTTGGGATTTCCGAGTAGCTCACGGCGCAGGAGCCTCAGACGACGGAGAGGAAGATCCTCATTCAGAGCGTGCTCCACGATCTCGGCAGCTCGATCGCCGAGGACTCGACGGGCGATTTCTCGCGGAGCAGCCACGTGCGTACGACTCCCGAGCCAGGAATGCTCAGGCAACATCGCGCGCAGCTCGTTGGGGTGCGAGACGACCGAACTGAGCAACCGTTCGCGCCACCTGACCTTGAGGGCGGCCCGACAGACGAGAAGGAGCCACTCGAAGCCCGGATCTGCAACGAAAACCCCGGTGGCCTCGTCTAGAACGCGCGTCTCCAGCAGTTTCTGCTCCCAGGGCAGGCGGTAGTTCTTGAAGAAGCGCTCTCCGACCACGAGCCGGTAGTGCAGCTGTAAATGCAGGAGGCGTCCGGTGTCTTCGTTGACGCCGAAGAAGTCTTCGACCCCCGGATAACGTCGCGAGGGGTGAGCTGGGAATCGCTTGAAGCCATGGCGAGCGAGGACCTCTTCGATCAGTTCGACGTGGCGTTCGTCGAACAGGAGATCGAGGTCGGTACGCCCCTCCAACCCCGCGATGAGGTGCTCATTGCTCTTGAACTGGCAGTAGCGAACACCACTCCGACTGAGGTCACCGAGGAACCGCAGTGCGGTCGCGGTGGATTCCGTCATGCCGACATTCCCGTTCGTAATGGTCGAAGCGGCGGAGAGAGTCGGGGGCTGCTTCACGCCGTCCACGGCGCCGGTGCCCGAGCGCCTTTAGCGCGCGACCACTTGCTTCGGCAGTCGGTGCAAGGCCGAAGGCGAGGCGGTCGAGATGAGCAGGCCGAGCAGCGGGACGGGGATCATTCTCAGAACATCGTTGAGGTCGGCGAGCTTCGCCTTCCTCAACTTTGGCGGTGCGACAAGCACCAGCCCAACCCGCGACGGTGCCGTGGGCGACGAGTCGTGAAGGGTGTACGGCCGGATCCGGAGGCGCGCGCGCTCCGCGGCTCCCCCGTTGCGCTCCGGATCGACGGTGTCGGATGGCGTCGCTTCCAGACGTTCCGCCAGACGAGATAGATCCAGGTCCGGCACTGCCGAAAGCAAGGCCACCGCCTCCACCCCTGCGCCTTCGGCAGCGAGCCAGAGCCGTGCGGAGAGGCCGGGCAATATTGTCGCGGCGGCCGCATCCGAGTCGTTCGGCAGCGCGCCCAGCACCGGCGTGTCCAGCTCCCGCGCCACGGCGTCGCCGCCGACCACCGTCGGCCGGAGCACCTCCAGCAAGCCGGCGCACCCGACACCAAGGATCAGGCCGAGGAGTGTTCCGAGCACCAGGTACGACAGCCACTGAGACGGGTCTTTGTGTTGCGGCACAGTCGCCGGGCTGATGATCGAGGGCTTGAGGCGGAGTGCGTCGGTCGAGAGAAGGCTCACGCGCTCCGACTCGAGAACCCCCCGCTGCTGGGCCAGGAAGTCCCGCGACCGTGCCGTTGCGTCGCGCCGCGAACGGATTGCATTCGCCGCCGCTCCACTTCCTGCGTTGGCGAGGCGGAGGTTGAGAGAGTCGATCCGGGCGTCGAGACCCTCGATCTTCGTGTTCAAGCCGGCGATTCGCTGCTCGAGGTCGTCCGAAATCTGCTGGAGCTGCCCGTTGCTCACGACCAAACGCGTGTGGATGATCCGGGCGGCCAGCGCATTTGCGACGGCGGCCGCTATTCGCCGGTTCCGGTCGCTCACCGAGAGCTGGACGACGGCCGATGTGCCAAGCGCGCGGATCGACACATGATTCTTCGCCACGTCCGCAGGGTCCCGATTCGTGATATGGGCATCTGCGAGGGCGGCTCGGACCTGCGCGGGACTGGTCGCGATTGCCTTCGCCGTGTCCGCGATCGAGGTCGATTCGGAGCGTGACTTGGGATCTGGCGTGTCGAGGACGAGGCGAGTGGAGGCGGTGAACGTCGCGTTTCCGCCCCGCACCAACAATGTCATGCCCGTGCCAATGAGCACGAAGACAATGCAGAGCACGATGAGGCGCGAGTGCTGGAAAATCCGGCGCGCCGCCTCGCTCAGCTCCATGCCGGCCTCGCTCCCCGAGTGCTGGGCATGAAAAGGATGAGAGGCGGTCGCCACATGAGGCCCGACCGGCTCACCCTTCGCGAGTGGCTGCGGCTCCGCGCGCGCCCGCTCGAAGGACTCCAAAGACTCGCTCTCCCTCTCGTAGTGGTACGACCCTAGCCTCGCCTTCATGCGCAGGCTTGTCAATGGGCCGAAGGTCGCACTCGTAATAGGCTTGGCTAGCCGAACGGATAGTTCGGTGTGTTTCCGCTGCCAACGGCCGAATCCGACGCATTCTCGAGCGGGCGGTTGCGCCGCTTTGCGGTCCAATTGCGGCTGTCGGTAGGCACCGCCGCCGGGCAGAGGGCCCGCGGGTCCCACCACGGTGTTGAGTTTTCTCAACGCAACCGAGGGCCTATCGGCCTATTGAAGCGCCACAGCACCACGGGTAACGTGGTCGCTGGGAGTGGGCTGCGGCACGTTGCCCGCTTCGCGCAATCCAGGCCGGGGAGTCTGGGCCAAATGGGGAGAGTGTTTGTGAGCAGCCGCCAATTGCGGCGGTCCAGCAGGATCGCGAAGCGCGTCCTCGACGTCGTCGGAGCGGGGTGTGTCCTCATCGTCCTGCTGCCGTTGCTTGTCGTCGTAGGAACGGCGTTGAAGGTGACTACCCGCGGTCCTCTCTTCTTCCGCTCGCCGCGTGTCGGCTTTCGAGGCGAGCGGCTTACGATGTTGAAGTTCCGCAAGATGCGCGACGGCGCGACGGGAGCGGCGCTTACGACGCAGGACGACGCCCGCTTGACGCGCCTCGGCAAGGTCCTGGCGAAGACGAAGATCGACGAGGTTCCCCAACTCTGGAACGTCCTGAAGGGCGAGATGAGCCTCGTGGGACCCCGCCCCGAGGATGCGAGCTTCGTCGCGGGCCAGCGCGAGGCGTACGCGAGGATCCTGTCCGTCAAGCCCGGCGTCACGGGCCTCTCTCAGCTCGCCTTCGCGAAGGAGAGCGAGATCCTCGATGCCGAAGGGGCCGTCGACGACTACGTCCGGCGATTACTGCCCCAGAAGGTCGCGCTGGATCTCCTGTACGTGGAGCGCGGATCGCTCTTGCTGGACCTGCGAATTCTGGCATGGACGGCCGTGGCGGTGCTCCTGAGGCGCAACATCTCGGTACACCGCTCGACCGGCGAGCTCAGATTGAGACGCCGGCCAGAGGCGCAAACGGTCGCTGTCACCACGGGCGCGAGGTAGAGGATGACCGAGGGTGTCTACGCGCTTAATGACGACCTCACGGCGCGCACGCGCCGTCGCCCCGCCAGGGCTGTGGTGCTCGCGGGGGGGCGAGGAACGCGCCTCGCGCCCTACACGTCGGTGCTGCCGAAGCCGCTCATGCCGATCGGCGATCGCTCCATCCTCGAGCTCGTGCTCGGGCAGTTGGCGACGTGTGGCATAACGAACGTGACGCTCTGCGTCGGCTACCTCTCGCACCTAATCGAGGCGGTTCTCAGCAATCGCGCAGACGACGGCGTCCAGGTCACGTACGTCCAGGAGGAGAAGGCCCTGGGAACGGCTGCGCCCCTCCGCCTTGTCCCGGGCTTGGAAAGCGCGTTCATCGTGATGAACGGCGACGTCCTGACGGCTCTGGACTACGGAACGCTCCTTCGCTACCACCGCCGCAGTCGCAACATGCTCACGATCGCCACCCACGAGCGGCCGATCCAGGTGAACTACGGCGTGCTCCACCTCGGAAGCAACGGCCGGCGGAATCGCGTCGAGGCGTACCTCGAGAAGCCCGAGATGATGTCGACCGTGAGCATGGGCATCTACGTGCTCGAACCGGACGCTCTCTCCTACATTCCGAAGGACGGCCGCTTCGACTTCCCCGAGCTCGTGCAGGCACTTCTGGACAGCGGCGAGCGAGTCGGTGCCTACCGTTACAAGGGGCTCTGGTTCGACATCGGACGGCGCGAAGACTACGAGCAGGCGGTTAGCGCGTGGGTCCATACCAACGGAGGGCCCAGCTCCTTCGTCGCGACCGGGGAGGTTTAGGCAGGTGACGACGACGACGAGCGCGCAGCACATGGTCGCGAGCCGCCGTGATGGCTCGCCGCCGGGTGACCAGACGTGGCTCGTGCCACTCTCCGATGTCCTCGTCGACGAGACGATCGAGGCAGCCGTGCTGGCTGCGGTTCGGTCGGGCTGGTGGAGCATGGGTCCGAACGTCGCCGCGCTGGAGGGTGAGTTCGCTGCCTTCTCCGGCTCGAAGCACGCGCTCTCGGTCGCGAACGGAACTGCGGCACTTCACCTCGCCTTGCTCGCCGTCGGATGCGGTCCCGGCGACGAGGTTCTCGTCCCGTCGCTCAACTTCGTCGCCGCAGCTAACGCGATCCACCACACCGGAGCGACGCCCGTCTTCTGCGACATCGTGGGCGACCGGGACCTGAACGTCAGCCCCCGCGATCTCGAGGCCGCGATTGGCCCCGCGACGAAGGCTGTTGTCGTTATGCATTACGGCGGGCATCCGTGCCGCATGCAAGAGATTCTCGACCTTGCCGCGCGGCACGGTCTGGAGCTGATCGAGGACGCGGCGCATGCCCCGGGCGCGACCTGGAACGATCGCAAGTGCGGAACGATCGGCGACATCGGTTGCTTCAGCTTCTTCTCGAACAAGAATCTGCCGATCGGTGAAGGAGGCGTCATCATTACCGACGACGACCTGCTCGCTGAAAGGATCCGCCTGCTGCGGTCTCACGGGATGACCACGCTTACGTGGGACCGCCATCGAGGCCATGCGAACAGCTACGACGTCGTCACGCAGGGCTACAACTACCGACTGGACGAGATTCGCGCCGCGATCGGGCTCGTCCAGCTCGAGCGGCTCGAAGAACAGAACGCCCGTAGGGCGCAGCTCGTCGCGTTGTATCGCGCCGCGCTCGACGGCGCCAACGGGCTGACCATGCCGTTTGCGTCCGAGCGCGGAGCGAAGCCGGCGCATCACCTCGCCGTCGTCGTCCTCCCCGACGGCTGCTCGCGTGACGACGTCCGAACGTTCCTGGCTGGGCGCGGAATACAGACGAGCGTCCACTACCCGCCGATTCACCGGTTCTCGGCTTACCGTGACCTCAAGCCGCAACGTCCTCTCCCGGTCACCGACTCGGTTGCGTCGCGGCTCCTGACCCTTCCGCTGTATCCCCATATGAGGGAAGCGGACGCCTCGGTGGTGGCTTCGGCGCTCTTGGCTGCGACATGAGGACCGCCCTCTCTAGCTTGTTATATCGCCACTGAGCGGGTGATGAGGCGTTGGGGGTCGGCCGAAGGGCTTTCAGTGCAGCCGACCTTGCGAGTGGGTCCCTCGGCCCATTGACCTTCGGTGACACGAGTATCACCATGTCGATGAGCGCGGCGACCACGGTCGGAAGCTACACGCCGCTCGGCGTTCGTCGCGAGGTCGGAGTTGAGGGGAGGAAGAGCCGTCGTGGAGGGTAGTTGGGGGCGCCGGCGCGACAGCGCCGCGAGAAGCGCGAACGCGTGCGGCCTGCGGGCGTTGTGCCTCTGCAGTCTGTTCGCCCTGCTCCTCCCGGCGGCCGTCGGATCTGCCGTTGCCACCGCGGAGCCGATCCTCTACGTAGACAAGGGGAATCCCGACTGCTCGAACGCCGGAACCGGCAGTTTGACGCAGCCGTTCTGCACGATCGGCGCTGCGGCCGCAGTCGTCACCGCCGGTCAGACGGTGCAGGTCAATTCCGGCACGTATGACGAAACCGTCAACGTTTCCACCTCGGGCACATCAACCGAGCCCATTAGCTTCGAGGCGGCGCCGGCGAATACGCCAACGGTCACGGGATCTCCAAACGGGAGCGGCTACGGCTTCTACATGCTTTCCCGCAGCTATGTCGCCGTCCGGGGCTTCACCATCACGGGGTCGAGAGGCGACGGAATTCTCGTCAAAAACTCCTCGAACGTCACCATCCAGGGAAATCATGTCAGCTTTGCCGGCCAACCCGACGCAGGCAAGCTGGCCAAGGGAATCCGACTGGATACCGTGACCGACTCGATCGTGTCAGCGAACATCGTCGACCACAACACCGATTTCGGCATCTATCTCCTCGGCGGCAGTACGCGGAATCAGATCGTCGGGAACCAGGTCTCTGCGAACGCGCAGGTCATCAAGCGAGCCGCCTCCGGGATCCGCTTGTACAGCTCCACCGCGAACACGATCTCCTCGAATGTCTCGCATGACAACGAAGATTCAGGGATCGAGCTTTACACCGGGTCGAATAACAACCTCGTGGTCAACAACGTCACTTATAACAACGGCGACCACGGCATTGACAACTACGTGTCGAACAGCAACCGGATCGTCGCCAACAGCGTCTATCGGAACGTCACGGCAGGCATAAACGTCGAAGGCAACTCCACCGGCGCGACGATCGCCAACAACATCAGCGTCGACAACGGCATCAGCAGCCCACGCACGCACGGCGACATCCGTGTGGAAGCAGGCTCGACGAGCGGCACGACGATGGACTACGACCTCGTCTATCTGAGCGCCGCGGACACGCTCCTGATCTGGAACTCCGTGAACTACACCTCGCTCACAGCTTTCAAGGCCGCAACAGGACAAGAGGCGCACGGCGCCCAAGGCGATCCGAAGTGGGAGAACGCGGTGGGCGGCGACTTCCACCTCACCGCGGGCTCGCCCGCAATCGACTCGGCTAACTCGGGGGCGAGCGGGCAACAGGCGACGGACGTCGAGGGGCGCGCACGCGTCGACGATCCGACCATCCCCGATACCGGCGCCGGGCCCCGAACCTATGACGATCGCGGCGCATACGAGTTCGACGCCGTGCCGCTCGACCACATCGAAATCACCCCATCGAGCGCCAGCATCAGTGCAGGCGGCTCGCGGAGTTACACGGCTCAGGGGTTCGACGCTGCCAACAACTCGTTGGGTGACGTTACGGCGTCGACCACGTTCTCCATCTCGCCCGACGGTTCGTGCACGGGGAATGTCTGTACCGCCACGTCGGCCGGGCCGCACACGGTGACCGGGAACAACAGCGGCAAGACGAGTTCGGGTTCGCTTACGGTGACGGCGAGTGTGCTCGATCATCTGGTGCTCTCTCCGGCGTCGGCGACGATCACTTCGGGCGGGTCCCAGGCCTATACGGCCGAAGGACGGGATCAGTACGAAAACTCCCTCGGCGACGTGACAGCCAGCACGACCTTCACGATCGCGCCGGATGGTTCATGCACGGGGGCGAGCTGCAGCGCAACGGTGGCCGGGGTGCACACCGTCACCGGGACGAAGAGTGGGAAGACCGGTACCGCATCGGTCCAGGTAAACGCCGGCAGCCTCAACCACATCGTGCTCAGCCCGTCGAGCGCGACGATCAGCGCCGGCGGCTCCCAGTCTTATACGGCCGAGGGTTTCGACGCCTCGAACAACTCGCTGGGCGACGTGACAGCGTTTACGACGTTTTCGATCTCACCGAATGGGGTCTGTACGGGCGCGAGCTGTACGGCGACGACGGCCGGGCCGCACACGGTGACGGGAAACAACACCGGTAAGACGAGTTCGGCGTCGCTGACGGTGAATGTCGGCGCGCTCGACCATCTTGTGCTGTCGCCGGCCTTGGCGACGATCTCTCCAGGCGCCTCGCAGGCCTACACGGCGCAGGGGCGCGATCAGTACGAGAACTCGCTGGGCGATCTGACCGCGAGCACGACCTTCACGATCACGCCAGACGGGTCCTGTACGGGTGCGACCTGTAGCGCATCGGTCGCAGGATCACACACGGTGACCGGCACGAGCGCGGGGAAGACCGGTACGGCGTCGCTGCAAGTGAATGCCCCCTCGGTCGATCACATCGTCATCACGCCCTCGAGCGCAACGATCGCCGCCGGCGGCTCGCAGCCCTACACTGCCGAAGGATTCGACGCCTCGAATAACTCGCTCGGCGACGTGACCGCGAGCACCACATTCTCCATCTCGCCGAACGGGTCGTGTACCGGCGCCAGCTGCTCGGCGACCGTGGCCGGGCCGCACACCGTGACGGGCAACAACGGCGGCAAGACGAGCACGGCCTCGCTGACGGTGACCGCCGGTGTGCTCGACCATCTGGCACTGTCGCCTGCGTCGGCGACGATCTCAGCCGGTGGGTCGCAGGCGTATACGGCGCAGGGACGCGATCAGTACGACAACTCGCTCGGCGATCTGACGGCGAGCACGACCTTCACGATCGCGCCGAACGGCTCCTGCACGGGCGCCACCTGCACCGCGTCGGCGACAGGGG
>WNGA01003236.1_pt1 | contig 24467 bp, 21 predicted proteins | sample 5400061 | NCBI WGS metagenome assembly WNGA01 (sample SAMN13153366, study PRJNA577476) | soil metagenome | isolation source: 100 cm soil or saprolite under grassland replicate 2 | place: USA:California | collected 2016-06-15 | reverse complement strand
TGGAGAGCGGTGGTCCCTGTCCTGACCGTGGGGAACGGGTCAGGCACGGAAGTGAGCAGCCTAACCGCGGACTACCAACGCTCGCGGGAGTGCGGGACCGAGGAGGCATCCGGGTCACCCGGCGTCGGAGCTGAGCATCAACCTCGACGGCCTAGCTTCCCCGTTCATCGCTCGGTGAGCTTCATCTGCTTCGTCTCGAGGACCAGCCCGCCCAGGCCGAATCGATCGATGATGAGTTCGCGGAGGATCTCGTCGCGAAACTCGTTGCGGCGCTCCGGGACGGTGTAGGCAGGCTCGTTCGTCGGGAGCTGCAAGCCGACCTTGATGAGGCCGCGTCGCGCCTCGTCCCGTTCTTCCCGTGGGGCCGCGGGGGCGTCGATCGCTCCGAGGAAGCCGCACTCCCGCAACTCCCGGAGGAAGATGGGCCGTCGGAACAGCTTTTGGAGGACGCCGATCGCGAGCCGGACCTGCTCCGTCTCGTCGCGGGTCGAATCCCGGCAACGAGAACCGACGGCCTCGTAGAGGTTCGCCTCTCGATGGGCCGACGTCGTGTAGACCTTCGCCGGCGGGATGTCTTTCTCGCGCAGGACGCCGAGGTCGCTCAGCGCCTTGAGATACCCCGTCACGAAGAGCCGGTGGAAGGCGTAGCCGTCCTGTTTGAGCTGCTTCGTGAGGGAGCTGATCGACCGCTCCCGCTCCCGGATGTAGGCGACGACGAGATCCTTAAGATTCCTCTCCGGGACGAACATCGGGCCCCCGCCCAGCGACCTGGTAACAAACCGGATAACAAATAAACGTTTCCAGCCGAAGCGTTGCTTACAGACCGAGTGCAAAAATCATCTTATTGAGGGGGCGCACTGGGTCCTCCTGCTCCATCTTACTCCCCCTTTCTTTTTTCGTTTCCCTTTCTCGCATAGCGATCGACCATTCATCCTCCTCGAACGCAGTTCACGGATACGCCGATCAGCACTCGAGCGAACCGGACGCGTCGAGGCGAATCGAGAATCGGGCCAAAAGCCTAATGTGCGGTTCGTGACATCTCAGCGAATCGGAGCGGAAACCCCGCCCCACGCGAGTCAGGAGGCAGCGCCGCACGCTCTTTCGTCGCTCCCGTCTCGTCGTCACGGTCGCACTCGCCATCGTCCTTCTCACGCAGATTCCGTCGACGACCACCCGGAGTTCCGTCCTCCCGGCCACGCCGGGGGGCGCCACACTGACGTTCCGCACGGACGCGACCTCCGCAGAAATCCGCGACGCCGGGGCAGCGCTGCTTGAATCGTACGGCGCTTATCGCGTGGCGCGCGGGCCTACGACGAGCATGGGCGAACTCGCCCTCCGGGGCCGGCACGCGGAGCCGTTGAACCAGGCGTCCGTCCTCGAACTGGCCAATGGGCCGGTGGACATCGGGACCCTCGCCTCCCGTCGGCCCGCCTGGACCCTCGACTCGAGCGGCCACGCAATCGGGGTCGTCCACTTCCACGCACCGATCAAAGCGGAATGGGGACCCCTGCTGGAGGTGCGCGGGGTGACGGTCCTCCGATACATGCCGCAAGATGCATTCGTGGTGCGCGGTTCGCCCGCCGATCTGGATGCGTTGTCGTCGCTCCCGTTCGTCGACTGGGTGGGTTCGTTCGATCCCTCCTGGAAGGTGCAAGCCGACGTGCCGACCTCGGGCTCCGTAGACGTCCGGATCGTCGTGTTCCCCGGCGACGCGCCCGAGGGAATCGAAGTCTGGCTCGGACACCACGGCATCCTTGGCGGCAACGATGGCATCCGGGGCTCGTTCGGCCAAGGCGACTTCCGCTGGGTGCGCGCGGAGGTCCCCGCCGCCCTCCTCCGATCGCTCGCAGACCTCCCCGCCGTCGAGTTCATCGACGTCGTCGAGCCGGTGCACCCGCTCAACGCGCAGACCGATTGGGTCATCCAGACGAACCGCACGTTCGCGGACGGAACCGGCGATTACCGGTATTGGCAATACGGCCTCGATGCGCGCGGCCAGGTAATCGGCTTGGCGGACACGGGGCTCGACTACGACGGCGCTCCGTTCCGCAACTCGACCGCCGCGATCACGATCGGCGACATCTACAACACGACGGACATGGGCCGCCGCAAGGTCGTGCGGTACGTGAACATGGGCGTCCTCACGGGGCAGCTCACCTGGCCCGGCGGAGGCGGCGCCTGGGATCCCTGGTCGATCAAGGACTGCGATCACGGCCACGGCACCGGGGTCGCATCGACGCTCGCGGGGAACGACAACGGGCTGGGCTCCTCGCCGAACGACGGCGACGCGCTCCAGGGAAAGATCTACCTCGAGGACGTCGGCGGGTTCCAAGGCATCGCGATCTGCCCGAACGAGGGCCTAATCTACCTCCCGGAGGACTACGACGACCTGTTCGGTCCGCCGGGCCTCGTCTACAACGATGCGGTCGCCCCCGTGCGCGTGCACAGCAACAGCTGGGGCGCGGACACGAACGTGTACGACGTCCAGGCGCGCATGGTCGATGCATTCGTGTGGGCGCACCCGGACATGACGATCCTGTTCGCCGCCGGGAATGCGGGCAGTGGATCCGGCACCGTCGGCACGCCCGGCACCGCGAAGGACATCGTGACGGTCGGAGGAGCGTACAACCCGGATCCGGTGATCGCGGGCGCCCAGAACGACCTCGCGGCGCTCAGCAGCCGGGGACCCACGATCGACGGGCGCATCAAGCCCACGATCGTGACGATCTTCGATGGCGACTCCGCCATGTCCGACGGCGACCCGCTCAGCGGCACCGGGCTTCCAGACCAGCACTGGGCCGGGACGAGCTATGCGACGCCGGCGGCCTCTGCGGCGGCCGCGATCGTCCGCCAATACTTCGTGGACGGCTGGTACCCGGCGGCTCGGCCCGTCCCCGCGAACGCCATGAACCCGAGCGCGGCCCTCGTCCGCGCGATCCTGATCGCTTCGGGGGCGCAGGTCACCGGCAGCGGGACGGTCGCCCGTTCGCCGAGCGACACCTGGCCCAACAATGAGCAGGGGTTCGGCCGGGTCCTCCTCGCGAACGTCCTTCCGATCGCCGCCGCCGGCGACAGTTTCCGGACGCAGGTCATCAACGGGACCGCGGGGCTCCTCACCGGCGATGAGTCGGTCTACACGTTCCACGTCGGCCAGGCGGGGCGCGCGAAGTTCGTCTTGGCGTGGAACGACTACCCGGGCACCCTCGGCGCGTCGAAGGCGCTCGTGAACGACCTGGACCTCGAGGTCACCGCGCCCGCCGGCACGGTGTACCGAGGCAACAACTTCGCGCCGTTCGCACAGGGGCAATCTCTCGCCGGCGGGACGTTCGACACGACGAACGTGGAGGAGGCCGTAATCCTGAAGAACGCGATCGCGGGCGACTGGAAGGTGCGGGTCATCGGCTCGAATGTCCCCGTCGGACCGCAGCCGTTCGCCCTCGTCGCGACGGGCAACCTGGACCCGTCGTACGGCCGCGTCATGATGGACCGCGTCGCGTATTCGGAGTCGGACACGATCCGGATCACCGTCGACGATCCCGGAGCGATCGCGGCGGTCGTCCACGTCACCTCGGGCATCGAGCCACTGGGCGAGAACGTGTCCCTTTCGCGGGCCGGCCCGGACGAGCTGTGGCGCGGGGCGATCGGCACCGCCTTCGGGACGGCGACGCCCGATGGCGTCCTGCAGGTCCGGGAAGGAGATGCGATCACCGCAACGTATCAAGACGCCGCCCCGCCGCATACGAGCACCGCCCTCGCGCACGTCCTCGCGAGCGGCCCGGCGATCCACGACGTCCGCGCAACGGACATCGGGACCTTCTCTGCGAACATCCGGTGGACGACGAGCGGACCCGCGACCGCGGAGGTACTGTACGGGACGAACCCCGCGGCGTTGAACATGAACGCGAGCGCTCCGAACCTTCGACTCGACCATACCATCATGATCACCGCCCTCGCCCCGGACACCGCGTACTATTTCTCCGTCCGCTCCCGCAACCGACTCGGGAACGCGACGACGGATTCGAACGCCGGACTCCTGTACGCATTCCGGACCGCGCCGCTCGGCGACGTTCTCCTCGTCATCGGCGGTTCCTCGTTCCCTCCGGAGCGCGAGGTCTCGTACGCGGCGGCCTTCGACGACAACCGATGGACGTGGTCCCTGTGGCGCGTCGCGGAGCTCGGCCTGCCGCCCCTCACGCTGCTCCAAACCCGCCGCGCCGTCATCTGGCAGGTCGGCCTCGAGCAGTACCCGCCCTTCAACGCGACGTCGCGAGCCCTCGTGAAGGCCTACCTCGACGGAGGCGGACGTCTCTTCGTCTCGTCGCACGATTCTGCGTGGGCCCTCGCGAGCCCCGACTCGACGTTCTCGACCGCAGAGACCGTCGCATGGGTCGGGGGTGTCCTCAAGGCGACGTTCGCCTGCGATCCCCTGTCGATCGGGACCGTGAAGGGGGTGAACGGAGATCCGATCAGCGGCGCCTATGGCGCGGGCGTCGCGTATACCCCACACCGGGATGGCGGGGCGGACGACCAAATCGCTCCAATGGCGGCGGGAGGGACGGCGACGACTTTGTGGACCGACAGCCAGGTGGTGAGTCCGTCGCCTCCGGCTCAGCAGTGCCAGCAGAACCGACCCGACGGGCTTCGGTGGGTCTCTTCGTCCGCCAACGTGACCTCGGGCGTCGGGGTCTGGAGCGGGACCCCGTCCCGGTTGGTCTACTTCGCCTTCGAGCTCACCAGCGTCGATTCGACGCTCACGAACCTGAATCCTGGGAGCACGACCCGCGCCGCGATCCTCGACGCGTCCTTGCGGTGGCTTGTCAGCGCGTCCGCCACGACGCTGGACCGCGATCACCCGGACGTCGCAATCACCTCGCCGACGGGCGGCGTCTTCTCCGGCTCCTCGATCGCGGTCGCCTGGAGCGCCACGGCCTATGGATCCGGGGTCGGCATCGCGGGCTTCACGCTCGAGTCGAGCGCGGACGGCGGCCAGACATGGACGACGATTGCAACGCCGCTTCCGGGCGACCGCTCCTTCACGTGGGACATCCGAGCGGTCCCGAACGGCGACCGCTATCTCCTCCGGATCCGGACGCAGGACGACGGGACGCCCTCCCTCTCCGCTGCGGATTCGACGGATACGACGTTCGCAATCGAGCGACCCGGCGGGGATGTATATGGCCCGATCCTGTGGGCGGGGAGCGTGCGAGTGGACCCGAGGCCGCCGGGCGCGGGATTCCTCACGACGTTCACGGCGACGGCGGACGACCGCGCTCGAGGGGGCAGCGCAATTGCCGCGGCCGAGTTGTTCTTGCAGACCCCGGCGCCCACTTCCGCGCCGGGAACGGGCCTCGCAATGATTGCCGTCGATGGAGCCTTCGACTCTTCCGTGGAGAATGTCTCGTGGCAAGCCGACCTCGCGGTCGGAGTCGGCAGCACGTGCGCGTGGGTTCACGCACAGGACACGTCCGGGAACTGGGGTCCGTTCATGTCCACGTGCTTCCCCGTCATCTTCGCAACGGACCAGCCCCCGATCGTTTCGATCCAATCTCCGATGGAAGGCCAGACCTTCGCGGCGGCCTCGATCATCACCTTCGCGTGGACGATGTCCGACGACTTGGTCCCGGCGGCCCAGTTGCCCGTCTGGGCGAACGTCACAATCGACAACGTGACGACGTCGCTCGTCGCGGGGACGGACGGGGTGACGTCGGTTGCATGGACCGCGCCCGATGCCGCGGTGGTCCGGGCGGTGTTCCATCTCGACATCGTCGACCCATCCGGGTTACGCGGTTCCGCGGATCGCACGTTCAGCTTAACCCGCCAATCGACACCTCCACCGCCCGCACTCTCGCCCCTGGCCATCGTAATCGCCGTGGCAATCGTGCTCGTCCTCGCGGGCTTCCTCATCCTCGGGTTGCTCCTCGCGCGCAAGAGGGAGGGACCACCGCCGGTCGCGCCGGCCCCGCCACCGACACCGGTGAGCGGTCCACCGGGGACGGTCGCCACGACGAAGGTGTGCCCGCGATGCCGCACGATCGTCAACGCGGTCGACGTGACGTGCTTCTTCTGCGGGTACGCGTTCCCTGAGGGCCCGGGCCGGCGGACCTAGGGTTCCGCGATCTCGAACACGTCGGATTCGCGGATCTCGAAGTAGAAGAGCGACTGTTCGATCTCCTTCTCCTTCGACATCTCCCGGTCGATCCTCGCCCGCCATCCTGCCTTCAACGCAATTCGGAGGCGCTTGCCCTCTTTCTCGAAGGTCACTTCCGGCTCCGATGCTCCCTCGAGGGAGATGTTCCCCTTCCCGAACGTGCAGCCGCTCGAAAACTGGATCCCGTCCAAGACGCATCGCATCGGCGGGTCGAGCTGACTTCGCACCGTCGCTGTCAGTCCTTTGTAATGACCGAACCACCGCCTCCCGATCGCACCCATCCGCAGTCCCAAGGTCACGTAGACGCCGAGGTGGCCATGGAAGCGCTGGAGCGCGGCGAGTTCGTCCGGGAGTTCCATCGCGTTGCACAAATGCACGGGACGGAATGAACCTTCGCGCAGGCTGGCACTTTCGCACACCCCTCCCTGGACTGCTTTAATGTGCCGGTGTCGTACGACTCGGATGGGTGAGGAGTTTGCGCCTCCCGAAGGCCGGCGCCTCGGATTCGGTCCGGCCGCGGGAGGTTCAGCTCCGAGTCGAATGTCCCGAATGCGGAGCGGCTCTCAAGCACGCCGACGGATGTGTTCGTTGTCGCTCGTGCGGATACTCGCCGTGTGGATGACGCGCCCGGTCGCAGCGTCCGAACTCCAGTGGAAACGGCTCCACCTAGAATCACGCGTGGAGCGGACCACAGTGGAAGGGAGACTCGAAACGATATGAGCGCGCCCGGTGCTGCGCCGCCTCCGAGCCGGGGGCGAAGCGTGCTCGTCGAGTTTCCGCAGGACGAACTGATCGCGAAGTGGGAGGAGTTCTTCGAGGAGATGGGGTACCTCTCGAAGATCATCTCCGTCGCCGACCGCTATCCGGAAGAACGGAGCCTCGCGGTCGCGTTCGACGAGATGAACCGCTTCGATACGGACATGGCGATCTACCTGCTGCGGCATCCGTTGAACGTCCTCGCGGCGGGCGAGGAGGCGATCCGCAGGCTCGTGCCACCGGGAGAGGAAGCGGCCCTGATTCATCTACGAATCAAGGCGTTGCCGCGGGACCGGCGCGTGCCCATCCGCGACCTGAGGGCGAAACACCTCGGGCAGTACATCGCGGTCGAGGGACTGGTCCGCAAGTCCACGGAAGTCCGTCCGCGCGTCACGGATGCGCTGTTCCAGTGCCTCCGGTGCGGCACGATCATCAAGGAGCCCCAGGATGGACAGAACTTCCGCGAACCGCTCGAGTGCTACGAGGAACAGGGGGGCTGCAAACGATCGGCGAGCGCGACGAAGTTCAAGCTCCTCACAGAGACGTCCCTGTATCTCGACACGCAGAAGCTCGAGATTCAGGAATCGCCGGAAGGCCTCCGGGGAGGGCAGGAGCCGCAACGGCTCACGCTGTACGTCGAGGACGATCTCACCGGCCGCATCACCCCAGGGGAGCGCATCGTGATGAACGGGATCCTGCGGAGCGTCCAGAAGGGACGACCGGGATCGAAGTCGACTCTCTTCGACATCTTCATGGACGTCAACTCCGTCGAGAAGGAGCAGGTCGAATTCGAAGAGATCGAGGTGACGGAAGAGGACGCACGACTCATCCGCGAGGCGGGGTCGAGTCCCGACATCCTTCGGATGATTACCGCCTCGATTGCTCCGTCCATGTATGGGATGCACGTGGAGAAAGAGGCCCTCGCGCTCCAACTGTTCAGCGGCGTGCCGAAGGTGATGCCGGACGGACGGAGGATCCGGGGGGACCTGCACGTGTTAATGGTGGGAGATCCCGGAGTCGGGAAAAGCGAGTTGCTCTCGTACATGAGTCGCCTGTCGCCCCGCGGAATCTATGCCACCGGGAAAGCAGCCACCGCCGCTGGATTGTGCATCGCGTCGGATAGTCTCATCCTAACGGAGCGCGGAATCCAATCGATCGAAGTTGTCGCGAGACCGTACTTCGGGACCGCGGAACTCGAACGGCCCATCGAGACCGCTGTCGCCGCTGGAGGGGTTGTCACCTTCGACGAGCGCCACCGTTCGACGATGGGCTCACTCGAGGCGGTCTGGCGCCTAAAGCCTCCCGCCGCCATGCTGCGGATTACGACGGCGTCCGGACTTTCGCTGACCGTCACGCCCGCGACGAAAGTCCTCGTTGATCACGCGATGGGACAATCATGGATTCAAGCGCGGTTCGTCCGTCCAGGCCTACGTGTCGCGACCTCGAATCGACTCACGTTCTCGGACGCACGTGCGCCTCTAATCTTGTCTCTCCTGCCTCGCATCACCACTCGCATCGTGGTCGATGTCGAGCCGACCGTGATTGATTCGATCCTAAGTGGGCTCAAGGCTCGATACGGGACGCTCCGCGAGGCCGCCGTCCGACTCATGCTTTCGGAGGACTCGGTGTACCACGGATGGAGGGAAGGCCGCCACGCCGTTCCTCTCACGCTTTTCCTTGCGGCCGCTCGCGCCGCCGGTGTGCCTGATGAAGTCGTAGTGCACTCGATTCGCACGTTTTCTCAAGCGGGTGGACATCGGATTTCGCTACCGGAGCGGATCAACGAGGACTTGGCCTACTTCGCAGGATTGATTGCGGGGGACGGTAGCGTCGAGCGGGGGACCCGGAACGGCGTCTCGATCCGCTTCAGCAATTCCAATCCGGTGCTCATTCGGATCTACACGGAGCTTGTCCGGAGCTTGTTCAGCGCTAAGACGGACTTCACTCCTCAGTCGTCTGTGCGCGCGGCGACGGTCCGCTTCCATAGCCGCCTCGTGGCGTCTCTCCTCGCGGAACTCGGCGTACCGTTCTCGCCCAAATCCGACCGCCTGCGGCTCCCCGGAGTCCTGCTCAATGGACCAACCTCCAACTTGGCTGCCTATCTCCGCGGCCTCTACGATACGGATGGCACGATTCACATCCGGCAGGGAGGCGACACATGTGTCTCGCTGACGACGGCAAGCGAAGCCCTCGCGAGTGGGGTGAAGTTTGCCTTGCTTCGTTTTGGAATTCATGCATCTCTTCGGGTCCGGCGCGTCGCGGGGCGAACATCGACGCGCGCCGACGGAAAGTCCATCGTGACGCGACACGACCAGTTCGTTCTGGACATCCGCGATTGGGCGTCCATCGTCCGATTCCGTGAGGACATCGGCATGAATCATCCTCAAAAACACGCGACCCTCGAGAAGATCGATGCACGTAGGCCCCACTCGAACCTCGACCTGATTTCTGGGGCAGGTCCCCATCTCCGGGAAGTCAGGATGCTGATGGCGATCTCCCCGTCGCAGGCGTACGGGGCACATCAGGGAGGAGGCCTCGCCCTGGAGTACGGCGAAATGGCCGCAACGCGGGAATCCCTTCTCAGTCATGCTAGCGGGCTCGAGGCCGCGTATCGCGGGGGAGCCTACGATGGCGTCCGGATTCGGTTGCGGTCCGACCTGCGACGTAGGATTCCGAAGGCAATCCGTGCCGCAGGGATTACGGGCGTCGGCGTGGCGAACGCGCTAGGCCTGCCCCCTCACCGAGTCCACGATGCCTTCTACCGTCGGAGTCGGCGCCCACCGCGCATCCCGGTCCGCGTGTTGGAACGCCTCGCGAAGCTTCTCGGGCAACACGAAGGAGAAGTCGCTCCGGAGCTTGAAGCAGAGATCGCACCGTTCCTGCTCCGCATCGAGAAGATCCCTCGCCGAATCGAATTCCTCCGCTTGCTCGCGTCCGGCGACATCCGATGGGAACCCGTCAAGGAGGTCTCCATCCGATCGTCGTTCCCAAGAGAGACGGTCTTCGACCTTACGGTGAAGGATGCCCATGCGTTCGTGGCCAACGGGATCTTGGTCCACAACACCGCGGCAGCAGTACGCGACGAATTCGGGGAGGGCCGCTGGACGCTTGAGGCAGGAGCGCTCGTCCTGGCTGATCTCGGACTCGCGTGCATCGACGAATTGGAGAAGATGAACCCGCAGGACCGATCCGCGATTCATGAAGCCATGGAGCAGCAGCGAATCAGCGTGGCGAAGGCGGGAATCACAGCGGTCCTGCAGTCCCGATGTGCAGTACTTGCGGCCGCGAATCCGAAGTTCGGCCGGTTCGATGAGCACAAGTACATCTCGGAACAAATCGATCTGCCGCCAGCTTTGCTCAGTCGATTCGATATCATCTTCTCCATGATCGATCGTCCTCAAGCCGATCGGGATCGCGAACTCGCGGAGCACATTCTGAAGGGTCATCGCGTCGGTGAAATTGCGAGACGACGAGAAACAGGCGCGCCGACCGAGGAAACGCGGGACCTCGAAGAACCCTACACGCCTCACTTCAGCCCGGACTTCCTCCGGAAATACGTGGCTCTTGCCAAGCGCATCTACCCGGTCATGACAAATGAGGCGATGGCGATCATCGAGAAGAAGTACCTCGAGATTCGGAAGACCGGAGAAGCGGCGGGGTCGAGCGTACCAATCACTCCCCGCCAGCTCGAGGCGATCATCCGACTCGCGGAAGCGGGTGCACGCCTGCGTCTCGGAGAGGCCGTCACGGCGGACGATGCAGAGCGGGCGGTCCACATCGTCGAGTACTGGATGGGTAAGGTCGCGGGCGAGGAAGGCCGCTTCGACATCGACATCATCCAGACGGGCATCAGCCAGTCGCAACGCGAACAGATCATCTCGATCCGCGACATCATTAGCGAACTTGCCGGGCCGGAGGGCGTCGCGGACTACGAGGACATCGTCCGCCTCGCGCAAGAGCGCGGCATCCCGCCGGCCAAGGTGGACGCGTGGCTGAAGCGATGGGCGCAAGAAGGCGAGATTTACAGCCCCGCGAAAAACAAGTATAAGCTCGTCGAGAGGTTGTAGCGCGGCCCGGCGATGCCGATCCGAATGAAGGTGTACCACCAAGGGAAGGAGACGCTCGTCGCCGCGGCGGATGCGGACCTCGTCGGCAAGACGTTCCGTGAGGGTAAATTCAAGATCGAAATCGGAGCGTTCTACGAGGGAGAGGTCGTCAGTGAGGAGACGTTGGCCACCAACCTTCAACGGGCGACGATCGGCAACTTCGTCGGCCGCGAGACGATCGAGGCGGCGAAGCGCGCGGGCTTCGTCTCGGACGACGGAATCCTGTGGATTAGCGGCGTGCCGCACGCCCAGTTCGTCCTGATGATGTAGGCCGGCCTTCCGAATCGGCCCCCCGCCGAGAGGGCGGACGTTGGGTCTTGCGCCAACGGCGCCAAACGCGCCTCGCGTGCTTCTTGAGCATCAGGGCGTACTGACCCATCAGCGTGTGGCTCACGATCCCGAAGAGGACACCGAGGCCCGGGAGCGTCGCCGTGTACAGCTCGAGTTCGGTGGTCGGCGTGCCGGCGGAAAGGGTGGCCCGCGCGAGTCGGCTGACGAGTCCGAGCAGGCTCACGCCCAAGCCGAGTCCAACGAGGAACCGACCTCGAGCGACCCGTCCCCAGGAGAAATGGAGGCCGCCAAGGAGGACGAAGATCCCGCCGAAGTACGTTGTGAATCCAAGGACGGTCAGGACGACGTTCAGCACGAACCGAGGGAACAACGACGGGTCGCCCGCGTACGGCAGGATGTACTGATCGTATGCGGTTCGAAGGTCGTTGTTGACGAGTTCTCCGGCGAGCAGGAACGACGACGACAATACGGAGAGGATGGCGGCATCGCGGTGGCGGATCTGGCGCATGCGCCACCAGGAGCGGGATTTTGCCATCGACGGAGGCCGACCTCCCGTCGGATACTTATGGCCTTCTCCGTGACTATCGCCCGGGCCGCGAGCGCGACGCCAGTTCTTAAGTAGCGCCGCGCCGTTCGAATCGTAACGACGATGTTCTGCGTCGAGTGCGGTGCCGAGGGTCCGACCTACGAGGGCTTGTGCGCGAAGGACTTCACGAAGAAGCACGCAGTCGTCCGCGGCCCGGAGGTCCTTGACGTCGAGCGCTGCGCCTCCTGCGGTTCCTTCCGGTTCCGATCCGGCTGGTCGAAGCTCGACCGGGATCTCGCGGCCACGCGGTTGCTCCGGGAACGCATCCCCGCCGAGCAACCGTTCGAGCGGGTCACCTTCACCTTCGTCGCACGCGAGGAGGATTCGAACAATCTCGCGCTGACCGTCAAAGCCGTCGGCCGCTTCCAGGACCTCGAGTCCGTCCAAGGGTTCCGCACGCGTCTCCGCATCAAGCCGTCGCTGTGCGAGAGTTGCCAGAAGCAGAGAGGCCGGTACTACGAAGGAATCCTGCAGGTACGAGGCGAAGGACGCGAACTCACGCCGGCAGAACTGCGCACGATCCGGACGTTCGTCACGGCGCGCGTGGATCGGGGCGCCGAGGAAGGGGTTTTCGTCTCGCGAACGGAGGAGGTCCACGGCGGACTCGACTTCTACGTGAGCACGAACGCTCTCGGGAAGAACCTCGCCCGCGACATCGCCGACGCCTTCGGCGGCTTCGTGTCCGCCTCCCCGAAACTGTTCGGGCAAAAGCAAGGGCGCGAGGTCTTTCGGGTCACCTCCCTCGTGCGCTTACCTCCGTTCCAGGTCGGCGACGTAGTCCGGCACAAGGCGCGCCTCGCCGAGGTCGTCGCCGTACGGCCCTTTGTCGTCCTGCGCGATCTCGCGTCCGGCGAGGAACGACGCTTCAAAGCGAAGGAGGTGCGGAGCGCGCGGCGTCTCGATGCGGAGCGATTCGAAGCCCGAATCGAGCGGCCCGCGCCCGGCGAGGCGATCGCGATCCATCCGGAGAGCGGGGAAGGTCGCCCGGTGACCCCGCGGCCGAAGGAGCGGGTCGCGCGCGCGGTCGTCGTCTGGACCTCGGAGGGCGCCTTCCTCTCCGCCTTGCCGACGGACGCCTCGAAGAATTAAAGGGCGTCACGGGGTTGTCCCGGCAATGAAGGTGGCCCTGGGCTGCCGCGCCCTGGACGACCTCTTGAGCGGGGGAGTCGAGGACGGTTGCATCACGCTCCTGCACGGCGAAGCGGGGAGCGGAAAGACGAACTTCTGCTTGCAGCTCGCGCGGAACGTGGTGCGCGCCGGACGCAAGGTGATCTTCATCGACACGGAAGGCGTGTCCCTTGAGCGGCTCCGGCAGATCTGCGGGGACGATTTCGAGGTCGTCCTGAAGAACATCCTCTTCTCCGAGCCGTACAGCTTCGAGGAGCAGGAGAAACTCATCGAGAAGGCGGTCAAGATGACCGAGGGCAATCCCGAGGTCGGGCTGATTGTGATCGACAGCATCACGATGCACTATCGTCTGACGATGCGCGACGAGACACGGCGCGAAGAGCGGTACGGCCTCACGCGGCAGATCGCGAGGTTGTTGCGGGTGTCGCGGCAACGGAACATCCCTGTCGTCGTGACGTCGCAGGTGTACACGGACATCGACACGGGCCGGTACATGCCGCTGGGCGGCCACATGCTCAGCCACAACGCGAAGACGATCGTCCGCTTCGAGCGGACGGGGACCAGCACGCGCACGGCCGTCCTCGAGAAGCATCGGCACCAGGAGGAAGGCAGCCGGGCGACCTTCCGGATCACGGCGCACGGCCTGGAGGACTAATGCAGCCGGGTGCGTTGCGCGTCCAAGAGCGCCTCCAAGAGCGCGCGGGCCTTGGGATCCTTCGAGGGGAGCCGGTCCAGGTCGCGCTTCGCGGCCGCCGTGTGCTCTGCGATCCGCTCTTCGGTTTCCTCGAGGACTTGGCCACGTAGGAACGCGCGGACCGTCGCCACGTCCCGTCGGGTCGTCCGAGGACCGCGCCCGTAGGCCCGTGAGAATGCCGCGCGATCCGCAGGCCGGAGGAACTGCATCGCAAGCACGTACAACCGCGTTCGTTTCCCTTGTCGGATGTCTCCCTCCGACGATCCGCCGATCCGCGAGGGGACGACGCCGGCCCCGAGCAGGTCGTCCCGATCTTGGAAGGCAATCGCGAAGTGGCGCGCGAACGATTCGAGCGCCGCGCGATCCCCCGAGGACGCGCGGGCGGCTATCGCCGCGGTGGCCGCCGCCCCGAGGTAGAGGCGCGCCGTCTTCGCCTCGCTCATCCGGACGTATTCCGGCTCGGGGATGCGGCCGATCCGTTCGAAGTCGATGTCGAGGCCCTGGCCGTCGCTGAGCACCAGGTCGACCGACGTCAGCTCGGCGAGGAGCTCGAGGCGCACGGCGGGAGGCAGATCGACCGCACTCTCGATGGCGCGCTCTCCGATCGAGCGGAGGCGCAGGGCGTCCAGGATCGCCTGCGACGCGCCGTACCGATGTCGGCGGGTTCGGAAGACGACGGCCGGACGGTTGGCATCGGCGCCCCGGTACAGCTTCGCGTTCGTCGCCCAAGCGCTCCGGACGGTCCGGCGCCGCACATCCTCGTCCATGATGTCGTCGAGGAAGAGGGTGTAAAGGTGGTACCACTCGACCCATGTCGCCGCGCGCTCGAGTCCGCGGGACGGCGACTCGCCCATCAGGAGGCGGTAGCCGGCGAGGGCGAGGGCGTATCGATACCTCTTCCCGGAGGTGAAGAGCCGCGCGTTCTCCCGCATCGTCCTCGTGGACGGGAAGGCGCCGGCGGGGTGCGCCGCCGCGTACTCCTCCCATACGCTGAGGATCTGCGCGTTCGACAAATCCCGGTACGGTTTCAGGAGGGACTCGAGGCGACCCTGCGACCCCTCAGCGGACCGGCGCGGCACGGACTCACGCATCGCCCGCCTCGAGCCAACTCGCCGTCGGGGGGCTCACGATCACGGGGCGGTCCTGCAACTCCCCGATCGAAGAGGATCCGGTGAGGAACATCGCCGCCTTCAGCTCCTCGATCACCGCGCGCAACTCCTGGATGACGGCGTCCGCGGAGACTTTCGCCGCCTCGAGCATCGGCTTCGCCATGCCGGCCATCGTGGCCCCCAGGGCGATCCCTTTCGCCGCGTCGAGGCCGGTCCGCACGCCGCCTGTGGCGACGAGCGGCAGGCCGACGTCCGCGAGGAGAATCGACGCGGGCGTGGGAATTCCCCAGTTCCAGAATGTGGCCCCGAGGCGCTCCTTGAGCGATGCGGCCTCCTTCCTCGCGCGGTAGTGTTCGACCGCCGAGAACGAAGTGCCGCCGAGCCCGCCGACGTCGATCGCCTTGGCGCCCGCGGCTTTCAGCCGCTGAGCGGTCTCCCGTGAGATCCCTGCGCCCGTCTCCTTCGCCATGAGCGGGAATCGAGAGGCGAGCGCCTTGATCGCGGCGAGGCAGCCTTTCGCCTTCCGGTCGCCCTCGGGCTGGACGACTTCTTGAAGGAAGTTCAGGTGGACGATCAGCGCGTCTGCGTCGATCATCTCGACCGCCTTCTTCGCGTCCGCGACCCCGTATGCGCGCTTGCCTTGTTGCGGCACGAGCTGCGGTGCGCCGAGGTTCGCGAATACGAGCGGCACCCCGTAGTCCTTCACGACGGCGTACGTCGGGGCGAGATCCGGCTTCTCGAGCGCGGCGCGTTGCGAGCCGACGCCCATCGCGACCCCGACCTCGGCCGCACCCTTCGCGAGGTTCGCGTTGATCTCCTTCCCCATGCCGAACCCTCCCGTCATCGAGGAGATGATGAGCGGCGCCTCGAGCTTCTTCCCGAGGAACTTCACTCCGACGTCGACATCGTCGAGGTCGACCTCCGGGAGGGCGCGATGGACGAGCTTCACGTCGTTCCAATAGTTGTACTCCGCGGAGACGTTCTCTTGGAGGATGATGTTCACGTGCTCCGCCTTGCGCTGCTCCGTCTTCGACGGCTCCGCCATCTAGGGACCTCGCGTCACGCGAGTGCCGACGACCCGCCGGCCCCGCAGGGCATCCCGGACTCGGTTCTTTACGTTACCGTTGACGATGACACACTCGCCGGCGTGTGCCGCGATGTCGACCATCCGACGCACCTTTTGCTCGACTCCACCCGTGACGTCCGTCCGGGGGGACGCCGCGAATTCGATCCGCCCGAACTGCTCAGGCCCGACCACCTCAAGGAATTTCGCGCCGCGCGCTCGCTTCGGATCCGCCGTGAAGATGCCGTCGACGTCAGCGACGAACACGGCCCGCTCCGGACGGAACGCACGCGCCAGTTCGAGCATCAGGAGGTCACCGGAGCAGACGGAGAACCCGCGGCGGACATCGCGCACGACGTCGCCGAACGTGACGGGAGTGAAGGCCATCGACGAGAACTCGAGGAACGGGGTCAGGTCGATCGACGACACGCGGCCGTCGTCGAGGCTCAGGACCGCCGAAGGCGGAATCGAGACCGCCGCCAGACCCGTATCGATCATCGCGTCGACCACGAGCGCATCAAGCGCCTTCACGTCCGCCTGGACGCGGGCCGCGGCGGACCGTTTCGCCTCCGTGGCGCCGCCCTCATGCAGCCTGTGCTTGCGCGCAAGGATGTGTCCGTACGAACCCGCCCCATGGACGACGAGCATCGGCTTCCGGACCGCGGCGAGTTCCCGCGCGAGCCGGCGGATCGCGGCCCGTCGAGGCGTCCGGAGGCGCGACTTATCGGTGAGGACGCTCCCGCCGAGCTTCACGAGGAGCATGGTACGCGCGCCCACACGCCCCGCCACCATTAACGTTTTCCTGCAGTCATCGGAACTCGCCGGTTGACCGGCCGCGGCGAACGTCCACGGGTTCTCGGGTCACGAAACATTATATACGGCCCGGTTCTTCGACGCCGGTCCGTCATGACTCGCAAGCCCGGTAGCATGTATCGAGAGATCCGCGGCCAGGCCTACACCCGGAAGGAGTACATGGGCGGCGTCCCCGGGATCCGGATCAGCCAGTTCGACATCGGCGATCTCCGCGCGACCTTTCCGGTGAAGATCCACCTCGTGGCACGGGAGGCGTGCCAGATCCGGCACATCGCCCTCGAATCCGCGCGGATCTCCGCGAACCGGTACATCGCGAAGAAAGCCGGCAACGCATACCATCTGAAACTCCGACTGTACCCGCACAACGTGTTGCGGGAGAACAAGATCGCGACGGGCGCCGGGGCAGACCGTATCTCCGAGGGCATGCGCGCGGCATTCGGCGCGGCCGTTGGCACGGCGGCCCGCGTCAAGCCGGGCACGAAGATCTTCACGATCTCGACGACGGAGGACCACGTCGAGGACGCGAAAGAGGCGCTTCGAAAAGGCGGCGTGAAACTGCCGACGCCGTGGTATCTCGACATCCAGAGAGAAAAGAGGAAGCGCTGACCCAGGCACAGGTTTTTCTCCGGCTGCGGGCCTGCCACCCCGCTCATGGGCGACACGGATCGTCTCCTGGACGTCATCCGAGGCCGAAACGCGAGGACGGTCGGGCTCCAGTTCCCAGTCGGCTTACGGACGAAAGCCGTCGAACTTGCCCAGGAACTCGAGTCGAAGGCCGGCGTCACATGCCTCGTCTCCGCGGACCCTTCGTTCGGCGCGTGCGACGTCCCCGACATGCCCGTGGACCTAATCGTCCACCTGGGCCATGCGCCGATGCCCCACCTCCGATACGACCGCGTGTTCTTCTACGACCTCCCCGGCTCGCCGCTGACCTCGCTCGCCTTCGTCGACGCCGCCGAGCCGCGCCTTCCGAAGCGGGTGGGGCTCCTGACGACGACTCAGTACAGGCACTGGCTCGAGCCGATCAAGGAACACCTGGAGGACCGGGGGCACGAAGTGAAGATCGGCAAACCCGACCGCCGGGTCGCCTATGCCGGCCAGCTCCTCGGATGCGACTATCATACCGCAACCGTCATCGAGAGGGATGTCGACGGATATCTCTACGTCGGCACAGGCGACTTCCATCCCCTCGGGGTTGCAATCCTCGTCGACAAGCCGGTCGTCGTGGCCGACCCGGAGCGCGGGACCGCTCGCGACCTTGCCGACGTCAAGGACCGCATCCTACGGCAGCGGCACGCGGCGATCGCCCGCGCCCAGGATGCGCAGGTCTTCGGCATCATCGTGTCGAAGAAAATCGGGCAGCTGCGCATGGAACTGGCGCAGGACCTGAAGGCGATGGCCGAGAAGCACGGGCGGAAGGCGAGCATTTTCCTCATGGATCTCGTGTCCCCGGATTACTTGGCGGGCTACCGGGTGGACGCGTGGGTGAACACGGCGTGCCCACGAATCGCCATCGAGGACATCCTGCAATACAAGGAACCGATTCTCACGCCGCCGGAGTTCGAAATCGTCCTCGGCGAGCGGGACTGGAAGGATTACGCGTTCGACGAGATCCGGGCCTACTGACGTCACGGAGATAAGGGGGACCCGCGCTCGCCGCTCGGGAGCGCCATGTCCGGACTCATCCTTGAGGGAATCGTCCTCTACTCCGTGGATCTGAATCGAGCGAAATCGTTCTACCGGGATCTCCTCGGCCTTCCCCTCCTCCTGGACGAAGACCACGTGGTCCACTTCGACGCAGGGAGCGTCCGGCTCGCGATCCACCGCTGCCCGCCTGGGGACGAACGCCAAGCCCCCGAGGGGTTCGTGGTGTTCGCCGTGGACGACCTCCCGGCCGTGTACGAGGACCTTCGGCGGCGGGGAGCGGAGTTCCTCGGCCCCCCAGCAAATCGGCCGTACGGTCGCGTCGCATACCTGCACGACCCGGAAGGCCATGAGATTGGGTTGGTGGAGGAACCGCGGAAAGGGACGGACGGCTATCGGCGGGTGGCCCCTCTGGTCGATCGGTACGAACGGACCGCCGCCAAACTCGCCAGGTGAGGGTCGAGGGCACCACGCCGACGACTCGCAAGGCCTTTACCGCGCCCCGCGTATCCCATCCGGATGAGCGGTCCCACCGCCGTGGTCCTCCTCTCCGGAGGCATGGATTCCGCCACCGCGACCGCGATCGCGAAGGCGGACGGGTTCGATGTCATCGGGCTGACGATCGACTACGGGCAGCGGCACCGCAAGGAACTCGACGCCGCACAGTCCGTCGCCAAGTCCTTCGGCGTCAAGGAACACCGGGTCGTCCGGTTGGACCTCACGCCGATCGGCGGCTCGGCGTTGACGGACCGACGCGTCCCGATTCCCGAGGGACGTCCCCCCGAGGAGATCGGCACGGGCATCCCGCCGACGTACGTGCCCGCCCGGAACACGATCTTCCTGAGTTACGCCCTCGCCGTGGCGGAGGCCGTGGGGGCGAAGGCGATCTACATCGCGGCGAACTCGTACGACTACGCCGGATACCCGGATTGCCGGCCGGAGTACTACGAGGCCTTCGCGCACGTCGCCCGCCTCGGGACGAAGCGAGGGGTCGAGGGCGATCCCGTCGAGATCCGGACGCCGTTGATCCGGATGACGAAGGCGGACATCGTGCGGAAGGGCGTCGAGCTCGGAGTGCCGTGGGAACTCACATGGTCCTGCTACCACGGCCGTCCGAAAGCGTGCGGCGTCTGCGATTCGTGCCAGCTCCGCCTGAAAGGGTTCCGGGAGGCAGGGGTCCGCGATCCGATTCCCTACGAACGGAGACGCGACCGGAAGACGAACGCTTAATAGAGTTCGGCGTGCATCGGAAAGCGATGGAGGCAGCGGCGCCCGTCGCCTCACGGAAGGGGGAGGGGTTCCTCCTCAGCGAGTTGTACGCGACGATTCAGGGGGAGAGCTCTCTCGTCGGCCTCCCGACGATCTTCGTCCGACTCTATTCCTGCAATCTCCGCTGCCGCTGGTGTGACTCGATGCACGCGGTGGAAGGCGGCGAATTCACGCGGGTTTCGGTGGATGAGGTCGTGACGCGCATCCGGGCGCTCGCGAATTCGTCCGGATTGCCCGCCGGAGGAATTCGGCATATCTGTTGGACCGGGGGAGAGCCGCTCCTCCAAGGCGAGCCGATCGCCCGCGCAATCCGCGCGCTCCCGAAGGCGTTCGTGCACTCCTTCGAGACGGACGGCGAGATCGACCTGCGGACGTTCGACGAGCGCCTCCCGCGAGAACGGGCCGCGGCACGGGTACGGTACGTGATGGACGTCAAGTGCCCTGGCTCCGGCATGAAGGCGGACAAGGCGTTCGCGAACCTGGCTGTCCTGCGCCCGCACGACGAGGTCAAGTTCGTCCTCCTGGGCCGGGAGGACTATGACTTCGCGAAGGCCGTGCTGGCGAAGCATCCGACGAAGGCGAGGACGATCTTGTTCTCCCCCGCCACACCGGCCCACAAGGTCGCGAAGGGACTCGACCCCGCGAAGCTCGCGGCATGGATTTTGGAGGACCGGTTGCCCGCGCGACTCCAGCTCCAGGTCCACAAGATCATCTGGCCCGGGAAGGATCGGGGCGTCTGATTCTCGCGCCCGATTTCGACGCGCGTACAATAACCCTTCAATATTGGCGAGGCGCGTCCCCACTTAGCCGCCATCAAGGCGGCAGGACGGGAGAAACATGACCGGGATGGCAGCGATCGGACTTGCCATCGCCCTCGCCGCGGTCGCGGCGGTGGGCGTGGCCGCCACAATCAGCCTTCCGGACGCCGCCTGCAACGCGGGGACTGAGATGGCCCATTCGAGCATCCCCGCGGAGACGGGCTCCGGCGTCGCGGTGCCGGGCCACGATCATGTCCCCTCGAGCGGGGACAGCGGGTGTGCGACCGGCGGATCCGGCTAGTCGCGAAGCCGGTGGCCATGCGGGACCTCGGCCCCGGGTCGAGGTTCCGCCCTTTCCCTTCGGATACGCGACGGCCAAAACAAGCTTTCATCTACCGCCCGCCCTTGCCTTCGCGTGCGGTACGAGGAAATCGAGCACACGGCCGACGTCGGCATCCGCGCGTACGGGTCCACGCTGAACGAACTGTTCGCACACGCTGCCGAGGGGATGTTCAGCCTGATCGCTGACCTCACGGCCGTCAAGGAGGTTGGGGAGATCGAGGTTCGCCTCGATGCCGAAGATGTTCCTACCCTCCTGCTCCGTTGGCTCTCGGAACTCCTGTATGTCCACGAGACCGAACATCTCCTCTTTACTTCCTTCGATGTGAAGGTAACGAGCACCAAGTTGCGCGGCCTCGCCCGTGGCGAAGCAATCAACAAGAAGCGGCACGAGCTCAAACTCGCGATCAAGGCGGTGACCCGACATCGGCTGAGTGTCGACCCGGAGAAAGGGACGGCCGAGATCATCTTCGACATCTAGGGAGTCTATGGCCCTCAAAGGCGCGACGTTCGACTGGTGGGGGACAATCGCGAGGGTCCCTTCCCACGAGGACGACGCGGCGATGCGCGAACTTCGGATCAGGCGGCTGGACCGAACGTTACGCGGCCACGGGATCGAACTCGACCGGTCCGTCTTGTGCGACGCGTACGACCGACAAGGCGAACGGCTCGAGGACGCGTGGGCGAGTCAGCGGGAACTGGACCCGGAGGAACAGGTCCACGCCTTCCTTCGGTTCGCCGGCATCGTCTCGTCGGACCCCTGGATTCCCGCGGCCGTGGCCGACGCCTTCGGCGCCGCAATCCTCGATCGACCGCCCTCCCTATTCCCGCACATCCGGGAGACGCTTGGCGAACTGAAGGCACGCGGTTTGGCGATCGGCCTGATCTCGAACACGGGACGCAGTTGGGGACGATACCTGACGAAGCTCCAAGGGGTCCTGGGGATTCAGGAATACTTCGACGTCCGAGTGTATTCCGACGAACAACATTCCCGCAAGCCCGATCCGCGGATGTTCGAAAGCGCGTTGGCAGGGCTCGAACTCAAGCCGGCCGAGGTTGCCCACATTGGGGACGACGTCGCGGCAGACATCGCCGTCGCGAAGGCGATTGGGATGCGGGCGGTCTGGTTCAACACCGGCTTTTGGCCCGATGCAACGACGGACCGCGCCGACGCCGAAATTTCCGATCACCGTGACCTCCCGCGCGTGCTGGAGGCGTGGCGGTGAAGGCGACCGCGGTGGCGCATCCGATCCAAGGGCTCATCAAATACCACGGCCTCGCCGATCCCGTCCTCCGCCTCCCGTTCCACGATTCCATCAGCGTGTGCACCGCGCCCCTGAGCACGCGCACGACGATCGAGTTCGGCCCGTACGCGCGCGACCAGGCGACGATCGATGGTCGCGACGTGAGCGCGCGGGAGATGGAGCGAATTCTCGCGGTCGTAGACCCGATTCGGGCCCGCGCCTCCCTGGACGAACGGTTCCGCATGGCCTCCGTGAACGACTTCCCATCGAACATCGGCCTCGGCGCGAGTGCCTCCGGCTTTGCGGCATTGGCGATGGCGGCGGCGCATGCGGCCGGGTTGCACCTGAGCCTCGAAGACCTTTCCCGGTTCGCTCGCCGCGGGGCCGGCTCCGCAACGCGATCCGTGACCGGGGGATTCAGCAAGTGGAAGATGGGCCTGACGGACGAGGACTCGTACGCGGTGCAGCTCGCCGGCACAGACCTGGAGATCGGGATGATCGTCGCGTTGGTCCCCGCGTTCAAGCAGACGGACGATGCGCACCGCGAGGCGTTGACCTCCCCGTTCTTCCACGCCCGGCTCGCCGAGATGCCTCGCCTCATCGCGGAGATGGAGCTCGCGATCCGGAAACGGGATGTGGGCGCGATCTGCGCCCTCGCCGAGCGCGACACCCTCATGCTCCACGGCATCACGATGACGGGCATCGGGGAAATGGTCCTCTGGCAGCCCGACACGCTCCGCGTCATCCTCGCCGTGCGCCGAATGCGCGAGGAGGGAATCCCGGCGTTCTTCTCGATCGACACCGGGGCGACGGTCTACGTGAACACGTTCCCGGACCGGGTGGACGTCGTCCGCCGGCGCATCGAGGACCTCGGCATCAGCACGATGGTGTGCGCGGTCGGTGGGCCGGCCCTGCTCGTCGACGACCCGGTCGCCTGACGCCGTCACAGCATGATGCGGGTGCGGCCGATCGGACCCGCCACGGCGATCGAGCTCGCGGCCGGCACGAAGTACTTCTGGGCCACCTCGCGCACGCGCGGGTCCGTCACCCCTTGCACGATCTCCGGGAACCGTTCGAGGAAATCCATCCCCAGGCCGAAGTATTCCATCCGATGGAACTCGCCCGCGACCTCCGCGTTCCGCTCCAGCGAGACGATGAGCGAGCCGATCTGGTTGTCCCTCCCGTCCCGAAGCTCCTCCGGCGTGAATGGCTCCTGCCGCAGCCGTTCCATCTCCGCCCGGATTGAGGCGAGGGCCTTTGCGAGGTTCGCGGGATTGACGCCTGCCGAAATCGTCCACATCCCCCCGGCCGAGCGCGCGTCGAGGCTCGCGAACGCGTAGTACGCGAGGCCCTGCTCGTCCCGCAGGTTCCGACCGAGGCGACCGTACAGCCCGATCCGGCCGAAGAGCAGGTTCGCCAGGTTGAGCGCATAGTAGTCGTCGTGGCGTCGGGGCACGGCCGGGGCGCCGATGGCGATGTCGACCTGGGTCTTGTGCGGCATCGGGATTGACACGGCCCGCGGCTTGTGGGCGGGAGGCGGCGGGATTGGGGGCGCGCCGACGTTGTCCCCTTCGAGGCGCGACAGGGGCGCGGCGATCGCCTCGTCGATCAGGGTCCGGTCGACGTCCCCCGTGACGGCGAGGATCAGCCCCTCCGGCCCGACATGGGACGCATGGAACGCGACGATGTCGGCCCGACGGACGCGGCGGATCCGGTCCGCGTTCCCCTTCGGATCACGGCCATACGGATGGTCTTTCGGGAACACGCTGCGAGCGAGCTCGCGCATCGCCCGGCTGCGCGTGTCGTCTGCTTCGATGCGGAGGTCGTTCTCGAGTTCCTTTCGCACGCGATCGATCTCGCGGACCGGGAACGCGGGCCGCGCGAGGCACTCGACCAGGATCCGGATCGTCTCCGCCGCCGTGTCCCGGGTGCAACGCCCCTGGAAGGAGAGGAGTTCCTCCCCATTCCGGAATTCGAGCGTCGCGCCGATCCCTTCGAGGCGGTCGGCCAGCTTCGCGGCGCTCATCCGTCGCGTGCCGCTCAACAGGAGGCGCGCCGTGAACTCGGCGACGCCGTGGGCGTCCGCCTCGGCCGCCACGCCGGCGGGCACGCTCCCCCGGAACGCGACGAACGGATTCGAGGGCAACGCGCTCGAGACGAGCACCGCGCCGTTCCCCAGCACCGTCCGGTCCGGGAGGTTCAACGGCGGACCTCCTCGGCGTGGAAGCGGACCAGGGTCCGATGCTCGTCGACGAGATAGCGGCGCGCGACGTCCCGAACCTGCTCCCCCCGGGCGCGCTCCGCCTTCGCGAGGAGCGACTCGCCGAAGTCCCACGCGCGGAGCCCCTCCGAGACGCTCAGCAGGATCCCCTGGAACGTCACCCCGTCCTGTTCGTAGCGCGCCCACGCCCGGACCTGTTGCTTCGCGCGGTCCAGTTCCGATTTCGGCGGGACCCCTTTCTGGAGGCGTTCGACCTCCCGGTCGAGGACCTCCTCGACCCGGTCGAGCGACGCGCCCT